>Ga0209363_1002122_pt1 | contig 10205 bp, 6 predicted proteins | sample WorMetexBAHAMAS3_FD_187385 | JGI IMG/M metagenome (GOLD analysis project Ga0209363, IMG submission 187385) | Marine gutless worms symbiont microbial communities from Max Planck institute for Marine Microbiology, Germany - Inanidrilus exumae... | ecosystem: Host-associated > Annelida > Digestive... | reverse complement strand
AAATCCTTTCCACCATAGGCCTTTTCCTTACCTATCGGACTGACTCCATGGACTACCTGACCATTTCCGGCTTTACTTCGCTCAACGGCTTGATTTGTCTACATAGTGTGTTAGACAAAGCCGGCTCTCAGTCGGTTTTCAAACGCACTTAAAATCCTCGCATTTTCATTCATTCATCTGGCACCCAAAGAATACCATTTACCCCTAAAGATTCTCTTCAGGAACAGTAATAGAAAGTGCATTTTCTGTTGTTTTCCTGTTATTACTTCGCCCCCGTAAGGGGTGCAAAGTATTGTGATGAGTACGTCTGTCCGTCCACGAAGATATCTCTGGAACCACACATGCAATGTTTACCAAATCTTTCATGCATGTTGCCTATGGCCGTGGCTCGGTGCTCCTCCGGCATCGTTGTGATACGTCAAGTACTTGGTTTTGTTGATAACATCATGTTTTTTCTATGATGGGTCGCATAGCGGTATGAATTTCGCTATGAAGGACCGATTTCGCTTAAATTTACTTATTAACCATAAAGTCGGACAGAATTCAAGTTCTGTTATTAAAGAACATAACTTATTTGAAATTACTTGCAACTGAGAAAGTTGATAATTAATGGGAAGAATTACCGAAATGCACATCGCCGTGTATGTTGTCACTATGCTAGCGGTGAACATTGGTGGAGAAACAAAATACCAGTGACTTTGATGCATGTACGTAGGAAAGCGAAGTTAATTTAGCATTAGTGGGACTTAGGTTAAGGAAGTATATAGATGTAAAGGAGAATTGAGCCACTAAGAATATTACTGTATAGAATGTTCTGTATAGTGGTCCATCTGCAAATATACAAAAGTTGGGAAATTCATGTTGAAAGGTTTGCAATGGCCCATGATTACCTGAAGCATAGTATAGCACCCATAAGGGGTGTGCCAGTATTAGTATGTGAATCTGTCTGTCTACAAGGATATCTCTGAACTACACGTGCAATCTTTACCAATTTTTGGTGCATGTTGCCTGTGGTCGTGGCTTTATCTTCCTCCAGCGCTGGAGGTGTACTCTGCTATCTGATTGCCTAGTTGAAAGCTGACTTGCTTTGGTGTGGCAGGTTTCCACCAAAACATCCTGTGCACATAACGAGCCGAACAGTGCTGCCTCTGGCAACATAGACTTTGAAAGCCTGGTACTCATGCGACTACGACAAGCCGAAGAACGTAAACGGCTGAACCAACAGATGAAAGCTGAAGACGAGTGATAACATTGTAACTTGCAGATACATTAGAGGCGTCTTACATGGTTTTCTGACAGCAGCTATGTAGCACTGTTGAAAGACTGGGGGAAACTGCCCCCTGCTTTGTCTACGTGTCGAGAATTTGTTAATTCAATACTCATCACCTCCATTTAGGACAGGCCATCAATTTAGGATAAGCCTTTGGTTGAGATTAGGTGAACCTGCATTAATCAAATCATTTTGATTTTCTTACTCCTGTTCTTCTCTGACAACCTTTGGGGATAAATAGCAGTTACTGTAAAACCCTTTGTTCGCATGCCGTTTATTTCGCGAGCTTAACAAAGCCGCGAAATTAAAGGGCGTGAATATTGATACTGTACCAACGTTAATTGTCATTACTCATGTGTTGGAATTGTGCGTCTTGAATTCGGCAAAATAAAAGGCGCTAAAATAATTGTGCAAACTTTTAGGGCAGCCAAATTAAAGGGTTTTACAGTATCTTATGGGATGGCACGATCCATCCCATATCTTCACGTCTAATGTGCTTGTTGTCAATGCCGTCATTTGTTATAATACTACTACAACGGGCAATAATATGAACAGTTACCTGTTGATTCATACACGTCAGCAGCAGATGTTCATAAATGTGCATCTCGTCTTTGCAGATGCTAGTACATGTATATATATTGCTGATATATTAGGCTCTCCAAGTTTTAATTTTGGTTGTGAAAAAGCACTAGACCTGATGAAAAGAACTGTGTCAAAGTTACATGCAGTAACAGTGTTGAATGTAAACTTCTGATCCTTATCTACACAATGTAGGTGACACCACAACCATTTTTAAGTAGACTCCTGAGAGTTGACCTAATAAAGTGGGGCTCAAATGTCCGTACGTCCGCAATAAGTTTCTTAGATTTGAATGAAATTTATGTAAGTAGAAGTCTGAGTGATGCATGACGATATGCACTCTGACCTGATCCAAGGTCGAGGTCACAAGCTGCTGAAAGTCGGAAATTCGGCCAGTTCCATAGGCTATCTCCTACCCAATTTATAATGGGGGCTGGCAAATAACCACAGATTCTTACATTAGGGCACTTCAAGCTTATCGGGGCCAGATTTTTATCCCGCATTTTGCGTCACGTCTTTTGAAGTTGGCAGTAGGCACAAATCAGAAGATTTCAACATCACACATTGGCTTGCCTTTATTTATCAGTATAGAGCCGGATGAAAATGCCAAATATAATTGTTTCAATAAAACTGTATTACTTTCTTACAAGTAGGTAAAGTACAACTGTCCGTGCACAGTTGCCATTAATACAGCAGCAATTTGTCACAGCAGCTTAGGCGAAAATAAAAAACTGCAAACGGAACAATGCAGACTGTATCAACTGCAACAGAATTCAGAATTCATCCGACCAACAGTAATATTAATAAGCCTATACGCTGCCGACTCGACGTAATGTTAGCGAGTTATTTCACTTCTTCTTGCCAGCGGCTTTCTGGGCAGCCTTGGTCACTTTGCCCTGACCACCCTCGCGCTTCTTCACTGACTTGATGACCCCGACTGCAACCGTCTGCCGCATGTCGCGGACGGCAAAGCGGCCAAGTGGAGCGTAGTCAGCAAACGTTTCGACGCACATCGGCTTCTGCGGTACCATCTCAACGATCGCCGCGTCACCGGACTTGACGTTGGGCGGGTTGTCCTCCAGCTTCTTACCACTACGGCGGTCGATCTTCTCCAGCAGTTCACGGAACTTGCATGCAATGTGCGACGTGTGACAGTCCAACACCGGTGCGTAGCCGGCGTTGATCTGACCTGGATGGTTCAAGATAATCACCTACAAACACACAATGCAGTATTCAAAGACTGAGACCAGTACTGTACTATGTGGCAAGGTGGAACAATACCAAAGTTAAGTTTCTATGTCTCATCCAACACAAAATAGGTCATTTCGGAGACAGTTCCAGCCAATGTCTTCTCTTCATACTGAAAAACTAAATCTAACACAAAACAAACATGCAACAGTAACAAAATAAATACAATAACATAATAAACACAGTCTGGTTTTGGTTGCCTAATATGACATCATGCGTGGAAACGGAATAGGCCTATTCTAATAAGGAAGCAAAAATAATAAGTACATAAGCAAGGAAGTAAGTAACTAAATGGTTTATATAGCACCGGAATAAACAAATGAATTTAGATGCATTACAGCCACAGAGACAATATAGGGCTGGTGGAACTATAGGTGCGGGTTTGAACTTGCAATCAAGAGACTGCTGGTTTGATCCACAGCCATTCGCTATTACACAGCAAGTCTTGAGTGAGTGAGTGAGATTCTTAATGGCACCATCAGCTTTACACTAGGCAGTTGTTCACATGTGCCTCTGTTAACTAAGCAGTATCGACTGATACTGGCAGACACGACAAAAAGTTGTATTTATGACTAATGTCACCTGCCAGTTGTCTGCCTACTGAACTGGAGATCAGCACCAAACCATAGTCCTTAAGGGACTATGAAGAGTACCTTTACCTTTTATCAAGCTGAATTAGTGCTCGCCCTTAATAAAACAAGGTTATAGAAAATAACAGCAAATACTGGTAGCAATCATCTTCTTAGACAATATTAACTCCAGTATTCCAAATATTCTTAGCACCAAAGATGTTTAGATCCATTCCACATAGGGGTATAAAACCAAATGCACAGACTCCAAGCTATGTAAGACACAAAGTAACATGTTCACCCGACGCAGGCAACGGACACCCATTTATGACGTTCTAGCTTACGTAACCCATGGATGTCAGTTCTTACCTGGGCCTTGAACTCCTCGGTTTCTTTGGGTGGATCGTTTTTGGAATCCCCGGCAACGTTTCCTCGGCGTATGTCCTTGACGGAGACGTTCTTGATGTTGAAGCCGACATTGTCTCCGGGGTTGGCCAGATCCAGGGCAGTATGATGCATCTCAACGGACTTCACCTCAGTCGTAACATTCACCGGGGCAAACGTCACGATCATACCCGCCTTCAGCGTACCGGTCTCCACTCGTCCGACAGGAACAGTTCCAATACCTAACAGTAAGTACAACACCGGTACAGATAAATCATCAACGCGTACAGTTGACAAGATCTCTATGCCGTCCAACCTCATCATGTTTTCTTTGGTAACGAAGATCATGGGAGCCTGTTGTGGTGAACATGCTGCACAACACTAATTGCATATCACCATACACCATACTAGTCAATGGCAGTCATACAGCAAATAACACGTTCTGCAGTCAAACCACGAAGACTCATACATCAAGTTCTCAACTCATTGCCCTAATGCCAGACAGTAACAGCCATTGTCGTAGGGCTTCTTATGGGACTGAGTCAGTGACAAACAATGGTTGAACACTGTTTTCATAAATTGCTCAGTATTGATATAGCAGATAGTTGGTAGTCAACAGCTGTCTGCGTTAACTGCCTGGTCGTACGTACCTCCAATCTTGTAGACGTCCTGAAGTGGAAGTCTCAGTGGTTTGTCAGACGGACGCTTGGGAGGATCGATGTTGTCCAGAGCGTCCATTATCGTCATGCCGCTGTAATCCTTCTTGTCAGCCTTGGTCACCTTCCAGCCCTTGAACCACGGCATCTTTGCACTGCCCTCGAGCATGTTGTCACCGTGCCAGCCAGATACTGGGACAAAAGGTACCCAGTCAGGGGTGTAGCCGATCTTCTTGATGTAGGCCGAAACTTCCTTCTGGATCTCGTTGTAACGAGCCTAAAACACGTCACATGCTTTCGGTCATTTTTCAGTTCGGTTTAGCTAATGTAACACATTATCTGCAATCATCAATGCGCTAATCTGAGATATCACATGAATTACGAAAGTCCTGGTAAGATTTTCTCAAAAGCTGCATTTTTAACGACAAACCGAGGTACAGTTAAAGAATCTCTGTTTACAGTAGAAGCGTTTTTTCATGAACCATCAAAGTTATGTTCCTTGGGAGTCACAGCCAATGATCATGAAAACTCATCCTTTGGCTGGTCAAGAAACGCACCATGAAATAAACACCAAACGTCGACAGAGCTTCATTAAGCGGCTGCACCGTGGTGAGTTACGATGCACTGCGAGTGTTACATAACAGACGACGAAGACAGACGCCAGCGACTGTTACTAGTCTGGCCCCACTACACTGTGTAGGCGGGCCAGTAATAATGTGGGACACTGTGCAGTGGAAAATCATATTGTTGTCATCTCTTATGCACTGTATGGTATTCGGCATCAGCACAGTGCCATCATTTTGACCTAACTATACAATGACTAGAATTACATATACATGCTAAAAGATCAATGTTCTAATAGATTCAAGTCTGCCAAACTGCGGTCCAAATTCCCTCTAGGGGGAACTCACCCATGGTTGGGAAATTCTGGTTTGCACCAAAAGAATGGTGCACAGTATCAAGTACCACCATTTAAGTGCAACTTGGATGAATAAGTATTAATAAACAAAGTATGTCGTTTAAAATGTGCCGTTTTCTCCTGTTCTATGCAGCTGAACTTATCAGTGATTTCAGATTCTACAACAAAATATATGTAATCTACAACACAGCTGATAGTGGTGAACCATTGAATACCTCACTGTATGGAGGCTCAGTCGAGTCCATCTTGTTGACGGCAACGATCAGCTGCTTCACGCCGAGGGTGAATGCCAGCAGAGCATGTTCTCGAGTCTGACCGTTCTTCGAGATGCCGGCCTCAAACTCACCAGTTCCAGCAGCAACGACCAGCACGGCACAGTCGGCCTAGCAAACAAAACCACTATTCAGCAAACCGTCGACATTCATTATCCACATTTTACTACTATGCAATTTCATCTTCTAAACAGAAGTGGCTTAATCAACTTCTGCCTTGCCGTACGTCGCATTTAATGCCGATTTTGCAAACACCATTATGCAAAATGTATTTCACAGTCAGTCAATAAACAAGGTGTCACCCTAACAGGATGTAACACTACTGGCCCACCATGGAGTGTCAGCCACCCGACCACCCGGCGGACAGCCCGCCCGTCGGCAGTGTTACAGACGACGTCGACAGACGCCAGCGAGCAAAACAATACTGGCCCGGGCCAGTAACAATAAATCCCTCAACGGGAATCACATCAACACCTTAGCTAGTTCTTCCCATGATTGACTGATATAAGGCTTAACGTCCCACCCGTTTTTCTTCCTATGACCTGAACTTGGTCTTATGACCCGGACCTTCAAACTTGCCACCAGAATTCAAAATATCTAGGTCAAACATCATTTACTTCCTAAGTCATTGTATGCACCCAGACACAAACCCAACTGAGTACTCTGACTGAACACTAAAGTGCTACTACACATTAGCGCACTTTGCTAAGATGAAATAGTAAATATTGTTGTCAAAACTCAAAACAGCACAAGAATGGACTATGTGTTATTCACAAAGTTTGTAGAAATTGTGAACGACACACCAGAGTACAGAGAATGTCACACATGCAAGTCAACGACCAAAATGCATCACCTCTAATGACGATGGTCACACTCGGAAAGACCAGGTGTGCGTTTCAGTTACCTGTGAGGTACCGGTGATCATGTTCTTGATGAAGTCACGATGACCGGGGGCGTCGATGATTGTGATGTAATACTTTGAAGTCTCAAACTTCCACAGTGAAATATCAATCGTGATGCCGCGCTCACGCTCCGCTTTCAACTTGTCCAGGACCCAGGCATATTTGAAAGACCCTTTGCCCATCTGCAAGGCAGGCAATGTACAATGGTTAACAAACAGCCTTCTAATTTAGCGGTTTGTTTAAAAACACACACATCACATTACACCTATACAGAACCAGTAATGTGATGTAATTTTTTGCAATAAAATGGTTATGACACATTCTACAGGTTTTCGTCATGTATACATTTTGGACGTCACAACTTGCTGTTTCCTATATACAGAACTTGATCAAATAAATAATAAAGTAACTGTACTGAGCCAACCTATATATACATGACGAAAACCTGTAGAACTGTCATAAAAACCATTTTTATTGCATAATACAATATGCATCCTAGCATGACAAGTGTTTTGACTTGTGAGGAAATATCTAATCATATCAAAATTTTGAGTTCAGACACATCATAAATGATGGTTCTCATGATGCACCAAAAAGGCTCAATTCTGCATTCATTATGAGAGAAATATCCGCTAAATCTATTTGTAATTCAGACAACAAATGATGCTAGTTCAATCACAGCTGTGACCAGCATACCTGGACGGGACTATATTCCCTAGAACTAGCTAAACAAACAAACCATTATTATCCATTCTTTCAATCAATAATGGTAAATGAAAGAAAGCCACAGCGGTAAAGTAAAAGCCCTTCGATGCTGTGTGGGCTACTAAATTAATAACTTACACCAACACATTTTTAAAGGCTTTGCGTATGTAAAATCTGTAACTACCTTCCATTTCCTAGTATGAATTAACATGTGATCAATAACTCTTTCACCTCCTGGGCTTCCTTCTCAAACTTCTCAATCGTTCTCTTGTCGATGCCACCACATTTGTAGATCAAGTGACCAGTGGTAGTAGACTTGCCGGAGTCGACATGTCCGATTACAACAATATTTATATGCGTCTTCTCGGCACCCATGCTTTAAATTCCACGTAAGGGTAAACGTGCAGAGATGCAGAAACCTGCATAATACCACAGTTTAATTAACAGTGTCAATAAATACTACAATCACAAACCATGCAATTGAGGACGGCACTTTACTTCAACCCGTTCTCAATTCAATGATGAATAGACAGCATCACATTTTGATGAAATTACACATCGTTCGCCTCCATAGCCAAACTCTGTTACTATTATGAGTGACCAGTTATCACTCAGTATATGCCCCCTCATGTGACAAAATAACATCATCAAAAAACCCGAAGTTAATAACATATGTTGTCAGATGATGACCAAGCCATGGCCACAGGTAACATTGGCAAAAACTTAACAAACCCACTACAGGGTTCGTACAGACATTAAAATGCTTTTTTCAGGACTTTCCAGGACTTGCAAAGACCAAATTCCAGGGTTTTCCAGGACTCAAAAATCCATTTTTTCTAGGACTTTCCAGGACACGTTCCATTCACAAACATGGGTTGCATGAAGACTAGTCAAAAATGTGCATATACAAAATCAGTTATCAGTGTATCAGCATCACAGTAAAGAAGCAGAAATGCAATACATGACGTTGTATTATTGTATTTACCAGTATAAAGGTATTTCTAATACTTGGTTTGACCCAAAAGGTGGCAATGTATTAAAAGTAATTGCTTATCTGCTTAGCGACTACTCAAACCAGAACTAAAAATTCCAGAACTGCTGGTTTATAATTCCAGGACTTTCCAGGACCTATACCTTTTTCCAGAACTCTCCAGGGCATGGAATTCTGAACAATAAAATTCCAGGACTTTCCAGAGTCTCTACGAACCCTGCCATCAATACCTATTAACAACCATTAGATTTAATCATTTCAACCATGCATGCAATAGTGTCAAAAACAGTGATGGGCGATTTGTCAAGAAGAAAACGATTTGATTCGATTCAGTCAGGTGAACTGATTCGAAGGGACTTTATAACTCCAGGCCCAACACTCTGTAACGAGTATGGGGAGCCTTTACCTTTTGCCAGTTCTGAATACTGGCTTACTGACTGCACTGGCTTATTAAGCTGAAGAAGCACAATATTAGACTCCTGTCTTTCACCACTGCTGTAAATTCATAACTCAACGGCCAAAACAAAAGTAAGGTTTGAGTTTGGCTTCGGGCCACGGCTACTGTGGTTTGGGATAAGCCAGGGCTAGTCATAATGTGGGTGAGTAGCAACTGAACAATGTACAGATGAGCCGACTCTTCGCTTTTGTGGTATCTCACTCAGTTAACTCAGGTCGTCCTCGTCTATGGTCTGCATTGACTGGAGGTGTGGAGCTGCCGAAAGTGCTGACGTCAGCGGAGCTTTAGCTTTCACGGTGCCAGTGTGAAATGCTCTGCGCGACGGCAGTCTCTCACTGAACACATTCACGCGGCAGCTGAAGACTTTGGACAGCCGGCGCCGTCTATAAATGTCTATATATGACTTACTCACGTAACTTGCACCATACGTTATTATTCATCATTCTACCGCCCACGTTACCAGGATTCTGTAACTAATGTTGTTATGCCGGCAAATTTGTGTTGATCAAATTAAGTCCGCGGTGAATAAGAACACTTGTGATACAGTACGACGACAACTTGGGTTGTTATTCTCGTAGACTCATACAGGCATTTTTGTTCGGCATTTCGTCATCGCCGACATTTTGGACATCACAATTACTGTCACGTTAAAAATACTCAAACTGTGAAAATTTTCCGCATTAATTGCATCCATTCATTTTACTTCGTGAATAAACAACAACAACATTATCTTCCACGTACGATGTAATTATAATAACAGTAATAAAACGGATATAATTCACGACAAATAACACACCTCACCTACTCAACCGGTTCAGCGAAATAAAAGGAAGAGGAAACTCGTCACTCACGTGACCATTGATCTCAGTTGAACTTGAATGTGTCCAGACACCAAAGAGTTGTGCAACAACGGACAAGCCGACAGCATGATGATGATGATCATCATCATCAAATCTTTATTAGGCCCTATAAGTTGTCAAACCGCAACCTACGGAGCCCGGTAGAGGACACCGAAAAGGAATTTTTTAAAACTCTAAGTACGTACTTAAAACTTTAAGTACGTACTTATAGTTTTTAGCGGACGTGAACTCGCGTTCACATTCGCTATATGCTATCGCAGATCCGTCTGTCTGTCGTCTGTTTGTCTGTCGTCTGTCTGTGACGTTGGTGCACCCTACTCAGGCGGTTGAACTTTTCGGCACTTTTTTTTCACCATACGATAGCACAGGGACTCTACTTTTCTGGTGCCAAAA
>Ga0209363_1002121_pt1 | contig 10208 bp, 3 predicted proteins | sample WorMetexBAHAMAS3_FD_187385 | JGI IMG/M metagenome (GOLD analysis project Ga0209363, IMG submission 187385) | Marine gutless worms symbiont microbial communities from Max Planck institute for Marine Microbiology, Germany - Inanidrilus exumae... | ecosystem: Host-associated > Annelida > Digestive... | reverse complement strand
GTAAGCTTTCACCAGAAGGCGCCGCCCGTGCGAGGAAACACACATCCGATTACAGCTTACTACTCAGTTTATCGACCTCGAAAGGATGAAATGCTGAGTCGACCTGGTCGACTGGTTACATACGGTACCGAAATAAAGTGCCGCCTCCGGGAGTCGAACCCGGACACGTCACCCATCCCAGTACTAACCGGGCCCAACGTAGAGTAACTTCGTTGATACGACCAATGCCGTTACCACTACGCCACGCCGCCACACTAGCATAGCGTCATGCAGTAAAATGCTTAGCCTATATCTCACAAAACAAGCATTATTAGCACAAATTTTAGTATTATTTGTTCAGAAACAGCACTTTTCTGGCCCACCCTATACAGCATCAAACACTGTGGCAGAAAATGAGACCAAGTGAACAGGAAATACAGAGTATTAAGATAATTAATCACCTCAGAAACGGTTTCTGGCTCAGTTACTGATGCATCCCATCGGTTGTTCAGGATAAAAATATTTGGCTTCGACAGATGTGCAGCCACACGATGAAAGAAATTTTTTTCCTGTTAGCAAACATTGTCCAGCATACACGCAATCACAAAAAATAAACTAGAAATATTAAGCAATGACGCAAACCGGCAGGATGCCCAACATACACATAGGTGCAAATACCGCCACATATTAGTGATGTATTTTATCTATTTCAAACGAAAATCTCACCCTGCTGCAAAATTGCATCAACTGATCATCTGTAGTCAACATCAGCAGTAAAGAAGGAGGTCCATTCTCTCTGGACAATAGAGAGAGTGTGATCCACTATGTTAGCGAAATCCTGTCAACTGCTGCACAACTACACATAAAATCCCAAATGGGATTTTATGTGTAGTTGTCATGTGGGTAAGTGTGTATAAAAGACCAGAAAGGTCGCTCAAGGTCATCAGAATTGCCCCCACGGGATATGCCATATATCACTTGCTATTAGTAACAATGACTCTATCTAGCACTGTTTCCGAGAAATTGTCACTTTTAGTTTAATATCTTGCAATGTACATGACTGTGTGCGTCCTTTTGGGGTTAGGATGATGAATGACATCATCTGGGGGAATGTGCCCCCAAAAAAACCCAAAAATGGGCGTGAATAAGCATTTTCAAGCCAAACTAGCATAATATCGAAACTCACATATCTCGGCCGCGGTTCGAACGATTTTGACGAAATTTGGCATGGTAAAAAACTGACTGGTGAATAGATGCAATACCAATAGTTTGCCCTGCATGCAATCCAGCCAGAATAGGAAAGCAACTGCTAGAACAGTTTTACCGTCTGCATCAGTGTAGACTCAGCATTAGCAACAAGCACAAAGACATCAGCATCCAGACAGAACTTATCTATCCACTGATCCATGTCTGGTGACACATCAATGCCTGGACTGCACAATAATTAACAACACATTTGTTAAGTCTGAACTAAAGCATTAGTTGCAAAACAGTTCGGAACACTACAAACTCTTCGCTATCAATCAGATACACACATGCACTACTTTAACAACCACTCCCAGGTGAACTTGGGTTTGCCAATTACTCCATTATTATTTTCCTATCTCTTCTGAAAGATTTTGTATATAACTAATATGCACTGATTACCAGTTATTGCAACTGCCCACACCACTTTTATTTATTGGTTGTTTACTGTCGGACCCAATTCCTCTACCCAAAAGAACAAGAATTCATCAGGAGATGAGATAGTGAACGTGAACTTTTTCACGACGATATCGCACACGTACTTCAAAATACCAAAAAAAAGAACATACGGTGTTTTCTGAAGGGGCGGGTCACTTTGAGCGCAAATTCTAGGTAGATGTGGACGTCGCCCGCAATCCATGTATGGACCGTTAGTTAGAGGAATGATGTAGCTACAACTTTGCTGCTGGAAGTTTTCACACAAAGAAACTTTGTAGCAGATTTTTTCGACAGAAGTCGGATTTTAATGGCAAAACAGCAAAATTGCGTTTCGTACCACCCTTTGGGCGACTTAGGGTAACGTATACGGTTCATCTATGGCTCGTTGGAAAGCGTGTGGTGTCGTCTAATGCAAAAACTAAAGCTTGTGCATCAGTAAATAAGTAAACAGTTGTCTCACCTGTCAGGTACGTAGGTGGGAAACGCTCTATTCGAGCCTATATTGCAGTGTGTCCCCAGACACACTGCAACCCGTCTAGTTGCAGTCTAGAAATACTCTTACTAACTACACAGCTGTGATATATAATTCTGATGATAGAGTTATATAACCTGTCCACAAAAACGACATCCTCCTTCAGCAGTCGACATCGATCACTTGGCCAACAGACACGAATCAAGCTGTCCGACTGGAGTCGCAGTCCACTTAGTGCGTGAGCCAGGTGACCAACAGACTGCAGTACAGTAGCACACTGCTCTCAGCCTCTCAGTGACATCACGTGTAATGACCGAATTATAACGCCACCAGTCCAGTGGGTCACTTTATCTTTCGCTAAAACCAAAGTCTAAAACCAAAGCTTAATCTGAATGGCTAAAACCTGGTTTCAGACCAAGTTTAGATTAAGCGAAAGGTAAAGTGATTTGGTTTTAGACCAAAGTCTTAACTCTAAGAGATTAGTGATAATTGCCTATCAAAATGCATTAGGACGGTTTGGTCTGAGACCGGATTGCTCAGATTAAGTTCGGTTTTAGACTTTGGTCTCAGACCAAAGATTAGCGTCACTTCACGTTTTGCATTAATTAGGTCTTAAACCTAACTTTTGGTCTTAGACTAAGGTTTAGACTTTGGATTTAGCGAAAGATAAAGTGACCCATTGTCCAGTTTAATTCAACTTCACAGAGATGGTGCAGTAAGAAGTATAAAAAGCGCAGCTATCGCAGAGAGACTGCGCAACACGCTATTTCAGTTGAAATCTTGTAAACTGCTGCACAGCTGTACGGAGAAAAATCACACTTGAAAAGGCTTGCAGTACGTGAATGACCTTCAAGGGGACAAGGTCATCAAAATCATCACTGTTTGATAGGCCATGTATCACATCCTGTTAGTGGTATATACTAATAACGAGTCTTATTTGCACTCTTTCTGTGATATTACCACATTTACTGTGTGACTGACTGTGCCCTTGAGAAGTCCTTCAGTTTCATAGAAAACAGTTGATATTATGACAAGTGTGCTTTGCAATTCACTTGTAAACATATCACATAAATGGTAAAAACTGGCTAGTGTACGAATTACAACCAAGCATAAGGGCGACAGAATTGTAGTTCTAAAGCAACATCACTTTGGTAGGACTGCACTGAGAACGGTAAGCACGCGAAGTCATGTGGCAATTGATGGATGTAAGCTCTACTGGTATTGCCAAAATTGCCACTTATTATAATAATAATAATAATAATCCGATTTGTAAAGCGCCAGAATGTCAAAAGACTTCCGTGGCGCTAAAATTAGGTCTATTCGGTCATATTCGCAGCAAGTTGTGATTTTTGGCCTGAATTTGCTGGCAAGAGCGGGCTTACGTTCTACGTCGAGTCCTACCAACGTCATATTTGCCATTTTAAAGCTATGACTTTGTCACTCTTACGCTTGGTTGTAAACTGGCCAGTTTATACCATTTATATTTGCTGTTTTATTACTAAGCTATAATTTCAAATGTCTATAGTTGCCTGTTCAAAAGATTTGTAGATTTTAAAAGGGTCAGTGGGCATTCTGGAGACATGGCAATTATTTAATTTTTAAAATAACGGTTGTGCGCTATCTTATGTTTAAAAAATTAAAATTTTCAAGCGTTCATTGTGTTCAAAGTTGGCCTATGCGTCATTCAGCCAAATTTTGTTGCAACAGCTTGAATGGTTGCATAAAAATGGCGTATAAAAAATTAACCGGTTTATTCAAATAGCAGCTGTCTGCCATCTTGGATTTTTAGAAATTCAAATTTTTAAATGCTGGTAATTGTATCGGTCTATTCCATGATGTTATTAGCGTGATCCTACATTTATCTGTTTTGATAGAACACCGACTTGTTACAGACTAACAGACTGACAGACAGACAGACAGACAGACAGACAGGGCCACAGCATATACCATGCTAGCACAGTGTAATTTGGTAAAAATTGAACTTTTTGCCTCCCTCGGCGGCTTGAGAAGTTCCAGATCCACGAAACTTGGCAGGGTAATAGAAGAAGTCCGTACCATCCTTGCACCTCTAAAACATATTTGCATCTGACGTAGTTTTGCCCCTTGGGGGGTGCTGAAAATTCGAAACAGCAACCTGAGGTAAAACCCCCACAAATTCAGAATCAACTGAGCAAATCCTCCAAATCTTAGTAGTTAACAGAGCACAACACTCTCTAGAAAATAAAATATAGTAAAAATCGAGCAAGCAATACGCCTGTGCGGGCGTTTGTGTTGCAAAATTAATCGAAATTTTCAGTTTTGGGGTCCCACACCCCACCCCTGCAACAGTTGGAGGTGAAACACCTTGAAATTGCCCCCATAAGTAACTTAAACACTGGCATATGCATTTCGCGCATACTGCAAGTAATAAAAGCAGCATTTCACCGCTTTGCAGTGCCGCGATATGATACAATACGATAGGATACAGTATATTTACGTGCACTCAAAAACTGACGAGACGGCCAGCCTAATCTACCACATGGCACAAAAACGAAAAAGAAAAAAATAAGGAAAAACTAAGAACAAAAACTGAGTAGCTCAGAAGAAACGGTCCGGGCAATAGTCCGTGAAGGCAGTCCGAGAGGAAGAAGTGAAACTATGTGGTAGTATTTGCATTCATTGTCACTGGGTCACTTTATCTTTTGCTAAAACTAAAGTCTAAAACTCTAGTCTAATGCCAAAGTTCAGACTGAACGGCTAAAACCTGGTTTTAGACTGAGTTCAGATTAAACTTCAGTTTTAAACTAAAGTCTAAAACTAAACTTTAGTCTATAACTTTAGTTTTAGACTTTGGTTTTAGAACGAACATCCCATCTTACTGGCAAATGCAGATATATTTTACATTTTCAGTGATTTGACTAACTAATTTTTTGACTTCGGATGATGTTATGTTTTGTTAGGTGCTTTTGGTCGATGGCAGTTATTAATTATAACGCAAGTTTCGACGTCATCATTGACGTATTTGTTTACGTTTGCTTAAGGGAAAGACAAAGTGGTTTGGTTTAAGAAAAAAGTTTTAACTCTAAGGGTTTAGTGATAAGTGCCTATCTAAATACATTACGGACGTTTGGTTTAAAATCGGATTGCCTAGATTAGTTTAAGCAGCAAGTTTGGTTTCAGATTTCACGTTTTGCATTAATTAGGTCTTAAACCGAACGTTTGGTCTTAAACATAAGTTTTAGACTTTGGTTTTAGCGAAAGATAAAGTGAAAGTGACCCACTGTCTCTGGTGCATGATCAGCTGGTCCTGCTACAACACGAACATGCTACTAGCAGCACATCTTGATAGTACACACCATGAACTTCATAAAGACAACGATGCTAATGCTAGTTTGGATACTGCAGCAGACACCATCTTGGTTCCTGGCCTCCCAATGTAATAATTCCAATAAGTAAGAAAAAAGCAAGTGGATTTTTGTAAGGTGCTACTTTTTGAGACACAGCGTACATATATATACAAGTAACGGAGAATGTCAGCTGAACCTGAATGTTCTGCTTGATATCTGGTGCATCATCAGTGACAATAAATGCATCAGGAAGTTCAGTGCCTTCGACTTGTACAAAGCAGTTAGTCGTGTGTCCAATGCCACTTGGCAACAGCTTACTCTTCAGCATTGCATTCACTACAGTACTCTTACCACTTGACGTCCTGACATCAAACAGCATACTAAATCAAACTAGAGATGTCGCAACCTTGATGGTTGCAACGTAATGGCCGCCGAATGTTGCGTCAAAATAAGCAAACAAATCTCAGTCGTTTCTGGGTCAAAGGTCACGGAAAGTAGGTCATCTTGTAGGGGACACATCGCACATTGACACTAGCATTTTTGTATGTCCATACTTCGTTTCGTTCCGAATATATGCGTTGACGAGTGCGGAAGTCGCTGAAAAAGTGGTCCAAAATTTGGTGTTTTTTGCGCCCCAAATTTTGGGGAGGGCCCCCGAAATTATTGTGGGGCATTTATAAATCGACACCATTTTTGATATACTGGTCAAGTTTGGTTGAGATCCCATGGCAGGTCTCTCATCTATGCTGACGAAATAACCAAAATTTGGAGACAAATTTCCCTAGTTTTTACGGTGGATAGTAGGCCCCTTAAGCTGTCTAACATCTGGCAAAATTTGGTTGGCCTGGGTTCATGGCTTTTTTGTGGGAAGCCTGGCAATGACGGAAAATGCTGAATTTTCATAGTGTCACAATGCGACAACGGATCTCAGCCGTTTCTGGGTCAAAAGTCATGGAAAGTAGGTAAACTTCTAGGGAACACATTGTAGATTGACATTAGCATTTTGGTTAGTCGATGTGGCGTTTCGTCCTGGAGTTATGCGGTGTCGAGTGAGGAAGTCGCGAAAAAAGTGGTCAAAAATTTCCACATAAGCTGGAGGCAATTTATGGGGACGAATTTTTCCGAAGCCCTTTAAGCCCTCTAACATCTGGCAAAATTTGGTTGGCCTGGGTTTATTGGCCTTTGTGTGGGAAGCTAGGCAATGACGGAAAAAGCTGAATTTTCATAGGACAGGTCACTTTAATCGCAAATTTTAGGTAGATGGGGACGTCACCCACAATCCATCTATGGAACATTAGATAAAGACATGATGTAGTTACAACTTTGCCGCTGAAAGTTTTCACACAAAGAAACTTACCAGCAGACTTTTTCGACAGAATTTGGAAAAATGCTGTATTTTCATGGGGTGGGTCTCAATAAGCCAACGGATCGCAACAGTTTCTGGGTCAAAGGCACGAAAAGTAAGTCACCTTGTACGGGACATATTGTCGATTGACACCAGTATTTTGGTTTGTCGATGTGACGTTTCATTCCGGAGATATGCGGCGTCGAGTGCAGAAGCCGCCAGAAAAGCGGTCAAAAATGTTTTTTTTGCTCCCAAGATTTTTGGGGGAGGGCCCCCTAAACGTTTGTGGGACATCTATAAATCGACACCACTTCCGACCTACATGCCAAGTTTGGTTGAGATCCCATGGCTGGTCTTTCATCTATGCTGACAAAATAAAAAAAAATTACAGCGGTAAAATATAATGGCCTGCATTCGGCGACCTTAATTAATCAAAGCGTCAATTTTTATAGCGTCTCTTACACAAAGTTCTCAGAGGCGCTTGCTACGAGTAAAAGGCAAAAAGGTAAAGGCTTCCAATACTCGTTACCGAGCGCTGGGCCCGGACCTGATCCCAGTTTACAGGCAGTCAGCCCGCAGGTGACTATAAGTCATCAACCCGGCAGTAGGCTGCCATTACTTTCCGCCAGAGGTTACCTTCCCAGCCGCACAACATCACTGCTTCTTGGCCGGTACCAAGTTATATTGCTTGGCAACTCATAGGTGTGAACAACTTGCCCAAGGTTGTTACATAGTTTTTTTGCCCCAAGTAGGATTTGAACCCATGACCTGTTGATCGCAAATGCAATACTCTACCCGTTATGCCACAGAATATGCACACTCAAAAAGCCATGTCTTAAAGGGGCACTTCACTCATATCGAGCTATTTTCAAAATAACAGAAATTGAAACATTCATAAACATTACATACATTGTCAGATTTTCTTCGCTCAACAAATGTTTCTGTGTTTTATTATTAATAGTTTTAATGACAAAACTATCATTGCAATGGGCACAGCCATATTATCGAATTTATAAGTCATCAACCCGGTTGTAGGCTGCCATTACTTTCCGCAAGAGGTTACCTTCCCAGCCGCACAACATCACTGCTTCTTGGCCGGTACCAAGTTATATTGCTTGGTGAAACATAGGTGTGAAGTGAACAACTTGCCCAAGGTTGTTACACAGTTTTTTGCCCCGAGTAGGATTTGAACCCATGACCTGTTAGGCTGTTGATCGCAAATCCAATACTCTACCCGTTACGCCACAGAATATGCACACTCAAAAAGCCACGTCTTAAAAGGGCACTTCACTCACATCATATCGAGCTATTTTTCAAAATAACAGAAATTGAAACATTGACAAAGATTACATACATTGTCAGATTTTCGGTACCAAGTTATATTGCTTGGTGAAACATAGGTGTGAAGTGAACAACTTGCCCAAGGTTGTTACACAGTTTTTTGCCCCGAGTAGAATTTGAACCCATGACCTGTTAGGCTGTTGATCGCAAATCCAATACTCTACCCGTTACGCCACAGAATATGCACACTCAAAAAGCCAAAAAGCCACGTCTTAAAAGGGCACTTCACTCATATCATATCGAGCTATTTTTCAAAATAACAGAAATTGAAACATTGACAAAGATTACATACATTGTCAGATTTTCGTCGCTCAACAAATGTTTCTGTTTTTAACAGTTTTAATGACAAAACTATCATTGCCATGGGCGCTGCCATATTATCGAGTTTATGACGTTTCTCTATGTTGAGGAAGCCATAAGTGACGTCAGTGGTGTCACAAAAAATAATGTCAATACTCGACTGACATCTCTTACTAAATGTCTCATGTTTTAATTTTATTAAATAAGTGGGCCAACTACTTCGGTCCTTATGGCGCTATGAATGTGACTTTTATTTAAAATATTTAGTTAAGTCGTTCATGTTTACAGTTTCATGTTCATGGATGTTCACATTTTCACTTTGCATTCTGATGTGTTTCTATGTGCCACTGACTCAAACAATGTGTCGCCCTAACGGGACGTAACACGACTGACCCACTGTGTACTGCCACTGGTGAGTTACGTTGCATACGTGCCACATTACAGACGACGACGACAGACACCAACTACCGTTACTAGTTTCCCCCACCCCGTACACTATGTGCAGGCGGCCAGTAATAAGATATATAGCGCTGTGTGAATTTCAATGACGTGTTACATTTTTCATTCACCTGGGCAAAACTAATTTTGACAGTCACTGATGTCATTATAATGAATTTGTGTGTCGGCTGATTTGTTTGTTTGCAGCTCACAGTAACTGCTGGTAGCAGGTGTTGAAGTGCACAGTAACTGCTTGAGGCTCAAGTCTGGAGGAAATATTAAGTATATGCCTTGGCCTCCTTACATCTTGATTATTGGTTGGACCATTTGCAGTTTTTGCTTTCAATATGATCGGTTGTGCCACGCCGTTACCTTGGCATTAAAATAACATTAATCACTGGATCATTGGCTGGACCGTTTGCAGTTTTTTTTGTTCTTCAGTATGATCGGTGGTGCCACACCGTTACCTTGGCATTAATAAAAGACTACATTATCAAACAGTGTGATTCCAGTGTATGGCTTTCCAGTGAAGATTGTAAAGTGTGGAATAATCAGTGAAGAAATTATCACCAAGTGTGGAATCCGGCGCATTGAAACCGTTTTGAGAATCCAACAACAAAAACAACAACAGGAAATATTGTTGCACAGCACTATGCGAGTTTCAGCGTGTGGCTTGCTTCCATAGTGGGGGTGTCTGCGAACAGCTAATGCGGTCTGTCAACGTTGTTAATAATCAGAGTGATCATCTGAAGCAAGTGGATGATGCATTATTTCTGTCTCTAATGAAAGGTATGCAGATTCAAAACTACTTTACTACAGTTTTAATATGTGCTTGCACTGCTGCATGGTTCTTGTCAAGCCTGCCAACATGGAATCTCAGAGTCTGTGGTGTAAAAATAATATTTTTTGCCAATTTTTTATAACTTTGCCATTACAAACTGTTGTATTATTCACGGTTAAAGGAAAAAACAAATCAGTGTCTGAAGTATATTATGCTTTTTACCATAACTGTTGTATGTCTGAATGGTAGATATGGACTGCACATGGGCATCATATAGTCATCTGCCACGGCCAGTAGCTGGACATTGCAGATGCAGCTCTTGCATATTTTGATACCATTGCATGGGTGCTATAAGAATAAATGGAAAAAAACTGCAGTTTATACACACTGTTAACGGCGACGGATCAAAAACCGCAAAAATCATAAAAATGCAATGTTAACCATACTAGCATAGCCTGAATGTCAATATTAGTGCGGTTAACATTGCCTTTTTATGATTTGTGCGGTTGTCGATCCGTCGCCGTTAACAGTGTGTATAAAATG
>Ga0209363_1002119_pt1 | contig 10209 bp, 7 predicted proteins | sample WorMetexBAHAMAS3_FD_187385 | JGI IMG/M metagenome (GOLD analysis project Ga0209363, IMG submission 187385) | Marine gutless worms symbiont microbial communities from Max Planck institute for Marine Microbiology, Germany - Inanidrilus exumae... | ecosystem: Host-associated > Annelida > Digestive... | reverse complement strand
GTTTCGCAGATTGTATCTTTGTGATGCGCTAGATGGTGGCGGAAGGAGGGAATGTAGTACGTGATTAGATAGGCGAACAGCCTTGTGCTTTTACTCCATAAGCACTCCCCAGATGGCGCCACCCGAGCGAGGTTGCTCACATCCGATTACAGCTCACTGCTCATTTATCGACTTTGTAAGGATGAAAGGCTGAGTTGGCCTAGTTGGCTGACCTTGTAGCAGGCGGTTTACCCACATAAGTGGTCACCCATCAGCTGCAGGTCGAGCGTAGGACAGGGAAAGTTTGCCGGTCACAGACCGACGTTCTACCACTGTGCCTCGCAACCAACACAGGTGTATGTGCACTGTGCAGTTAGGTAATTTGATACGTTTTGACACAGAAACGCAGCTGGTTACTTGGCATTAGAGAGCCAGCAGTAGATGGCTGTATTGTGTGGAATGCCCACTTCGACCTAGAGTATTTGGCTCGAATCGCTTGGCTATCTGTGCACAAGCTGTTTACTTCCTGCATTCGACGAGGCCTAGTGTCACGTGACTCAATAGTCGATGGTGATTGGCTGCATGCAACTGAGTGATGTCAGTCGTTATCTGCTGTGTTGTCAACATGCATTGGACGTCACCAAAAATTTGGGGAGGTTTCTTGCACAGAGTGTACAGGCCAGAAGAATGACTTTGAATTGATGCCAATGGTAGAAATGGAAAATAGAAATCCCATAGAAGGTTATTTTGATAGTGAATTTCCGGCGATCTATAATTATTGCAGAGTTATGGCGGCCTGGAGTTGCAAGACGTTAAAATCTTTCGGAGAATTTTTTACTTTTTGGAAAAACGACTTTTATGGTAAGATTTCAAAATTTTGTTTCGAAAGTTATCACCGCCACACTGATCGACGTGTTGTGTTCAAATTTCATGAAATTTGGCCAACGGAAAATCTGTGAAATCGTGCATTGCTTACCTGACAAAAAAATTTTGCTTGGCTGTCCAGCTGTCGCTGCTGTGCAGATCGTGCCCACAATCTGCCAGGGCCAGCCCTCGACAATGTACTCAGAGCGCGACAGATTTCATTTAAATCGTTTCACATTCGGCAGAGTTATAGCCGAAAGCGTGAAGACTGCCATAACGCACCTTAAAGTGAATCCAATATTCGACTGAAGCCTACCTTCGAGCCGAATAGTGACATTGCTTTCCTGTCTTCAATCTGCCTTGAAACAGCTGCTTACTCAAAACAATATGAGTAACCCAAAATTAAGACTGTTGTACATCTCCTGGCGGCCTAGACAGTTAGACATCTTCTGGCTGCTTAGACGGTTAGACATATCCTCCTGGCGGCCTGGCCATTTAGACATCTCCTGGCGGCCTAGACAGTTAGACATCTCTTCCTGGCGGCCTGGCCATTTAGACATCTCCTCCTTGCGGCCTAGACATTTAGAAATCTCCTCCTGGCGGCTTAGACATTTAGACATCTCCTGGCAGCTTAGACAGTTAAACATCTCCTCCTGGCGGCCTAGACAGTTAGACGTCTCCTCATGTGATGTTACTTACAACATCTGGAGCAGCTGCATCTGTGTACTGCACACAGATGGTGTGGCCGATGACTTGAACACTGATGAAAGTGCTGTCATCAGCCTCAGTCGAAGTGTCTACATTTGGATTGATCACTGAGTGGTCTTGTGGTGGTCTGAGTGCAGGATGGCAGTGAAGATGGTAGTGACAATGACTCGGACAGTGAGGCTCCTGCTCCAGAGGCTCTTGCTCGCTATCTGGCGATACGTCGGTACACGGCGACTGGTGGTGCTGGGCTGACAGCAGCAGCTGCTGGCACCAGCACAAACACAATGAAAACATCTCATGGTACACGTGATGACCTTCTGTACTTCACGTACACATTTTGCCGTCTGTTGCTACTTTTATGCCTTAACCATCCGGCCACGTCAGCGAAGACATCATGTTTTTGCGCTGTCCATCTGCCACGTTCATTCGTTGATCTGGACACATCTCGTTACCACAATATCTCGTGAACGCCTTGAACAATTTTGATGAAACTGACAGAGAATATTTACCAGCCCCTGTTGATGACCTCATTAGATTCTGGAGGTCAAAGGTCACAGTAGGTCGGCGAGGTATATCGCCGTTCATATCCTTGTAGTGGGTGGAGGTAGATAGGAAAGAAAGGAAGGAAAGGAAGAGTATTTATATAGCACCTTTTATATACTATGTATATCTCAAAGTGAAACATAGCATGAACTTACTAGTATAGCGTGTTGTGCGGTTCCTCTGTGATAGCTGTCAGTTTTATATTCATTGTCCGTCTCACATTTTGTGTATTTGAGCCTTCAGTTAAGTTTTCCCTTTTGCAGCGCTGTCAGTGAAATGGTACACAGTAACGTGAGAGGGTTAGTTTACAGCTTGAATCGAGTTACCAGTCAGTGTGAAGATGCATCTTATAACTGACAGTATTTGTGTAGGTTTACGATTCACCTTTTTGATCTGGCACACAATGTCAGACAGCACAGATATGATCTGTGCTGCTGCCACCTCTAAAGTAACGGCCTTCCAAAATTGAATAGAAATATATATGTTGTTATTATTATTATTATTATTATTATTATTATTATTACTATGGTGTAGGTAACACTACTGAGGACAACTCTAGCATCTACTCTATAATCTGAATCAGCTAGTTGCCATCAGCACAGGCAGGCAGGAAGTAAACTTTGATCAAGAAAATTATCCAGTTTTTGACTGGAATTTGTTGCTAACGCAGGTGATCTGTACGATGACCATAAAACGGTAGTGTGTAGCTAAGTCCTAAGATTTTTACCGGCAGCATTGCACGGATCGTATAGCGCCGGTATTTTGGTTACTCGAGGCGATTTTGAGGTTTTTCGCCCACAGGGGCGACACGTTGCACTGATTTGGGTGAAATTTGGCGTGGAGGAGTCCACCAAAGGTCGACTCCTCCCCTCCAGATTCACCCCCATTGGGGTGGGGTGTGAGGCTCCCAAACTGAAAATTTTACCAAAATTTTGGCATAGGAATGCCCCACAGGGGCGTATCCCTTGGTCCATTTTTACCAAATTTTCACCATTTGTGGGTAGCTTCATGTGTGGTCGTGTGTTAAAATTTGGGTGGATTCGCTCAAGGGGTTTATGGAGGTTTAAGTTTACCCCAAATTTTCAGCGCCCCCTAGCAGCGAAACTATGCGTTGGATGTTTTAGAGGTGCAAGAATGGTACTGACCTCCTTTCACCATGCTAAGTGTGGTGGGGCTCAGATTTCGCACACCACCGGGGAAAAGTTTGACAGTTTTTTGTCTGTCACGCTTTTGAATGACAAAGTTTGTGAACGCTACTTTGCCATCAGTGCATTGGAATGCAGTAACGATTTTGGTATCGTTGGATATGGGAGTGTTTGTAGATTTGCACATGCGTTCAATTTTGTCTCTATTACACTTGGTGGAGCCACGGCAGAATGGCAAAGTTGAACAAACGGTAAAATTTGGGATTTTTGCCCCTCAAGGGCGACGCAATGAACCGATCGATATGAAATTCAGCACGTAAGTGTAGATTGTGGGTCTACTCAAGCACGCCAAATTTGGCGTGGATTGGTCTAGGGATGTGGGTATAGGAGCCCCAGAAATTTTCTTACATGTCATTTTTGCATGGTTATGTGTGGTTCTGTATTGTAGTATATGCCGATCACGATATAATTTGGCATGGAAGAGTACACTGTGGGCCTGCACTTACGTGCCACATTTGGCTCAGATCGGGGGTGGGGTGGGTTCAGGAGCCCCAGTGTTGAAGATTTGGCATTAATTGCGGTTTGGCAGTTTTCTGTGGCTTCTGTCCTCTTTCCCTCTTTTTTCGTTTCCTCCCCTTCGCGTCTTCCCATTCCATCCCTTTTCTTTTCCTGCCTTTCCTTTTCTGATCTTCCCCATCCTCCTGTCCCCTTCGCCGCTTCTCTTCCCTTTTCCCTTCCCTATCATTTGTCTTATCTTCTCTTTTCTGTCCTTTCCCATCCCTTCTTTTTCTTTCCTTTTCCCCTTTTCACCAGAGCATTGGAGGCAGGTAAATGCATGCTGCCAATATTGCGTGGCTCAGCGATGCTTAGTTTTTTAGTTTATGATAAGTGTTATATGCACGTATGTGTTGCTTGGTGTCAGAGCGACCTCGACGAAACTCGTCAGATCAGGTGCGCTCGACTCAGCAACAGGTAATGTTACGTACTGCCAGACATTGTGATGTTTGACTGAGCTATGCCAACGTGTTAAAATTCTCAAAAAATTTCAAAAAGTTCAAAAATTGCAAGTTTTACTTTCTGTGGGAGAGATCCCTTGTTTAGTTACACAACACTCTCCTGACTATTACTGCTGTAGATGCCGTCACAATCTCACTTTGATATGTTACCTAGAGACAGCTGGCACCCCCAGTATCGTTATATAGCTGACTTTCTGCAAGCTCACTTTCTGCACCTTATGGATATTTGTAGTAATTCTATTGTTTTATGTTATTGTTATTCATTGTCATTATTTGCCGGAAGTTCGGGCGAATATTGCGAATACTCTGTGGGCCAAAAGAATGGTCTTCACGCGTTCGGCTATAACTCCACCGAAAATGAACCGATTTGGATGAAATTTGGAACATCGTGAGCCAAATGTTGGAGTCTGGCCGTAGCAGATTTTGGGCACAATCTGCGCAGTAGCAGCAGTTTGAGAGGGAGCCAAAAATTTTTTTGTCAGGTAAATGACTCCAGATTTCCGGTCGGATAAATATCACGAAATTTCAACACACCGACTGCGTGAACACCTGTTTTTTTGCCCCATAGAGTATTTTCATGATTCGCCTAAAGCTGTGCTTCGCTTCTGGCGAATAATGAGTAGAGTTTGTAGCACTGTGATTGACATGCAGTGTGTATGTGTGGGCAGGCAAGAACGTGCATAAAATCCGACGAAAATGAAGATTTGACTGAAGCAGAGCCATCACAACGGTGACTGTTCGTGCTGTCCTCTAATAAGAGCTGTCTTGAAACACAGTTGCTGCTTAGCCTCACAGTGATTTGCCATTCACTCTCTTCCTACGTGGCTGATCCATGTTCTTCAATGCTGCACGAGTTTTGACTGTATCATAAAATGTTGGCTCGTCTTACGCTTGCATTGTTTGGCTATGTTCAGAATGCTTTGCACTGAGCTGTTGACTATTGAACACTGTTGGTCTGGCGACTGGGGTGGCACTCGGTATTCTCCAATTATCTCCAGAGGTTCCTGGCCCAATTTGCTCAATGTGGGCCTGGGGCAATCCCCCTTTCTCTTACCCCATTACTTCCCCACCTTCTACTCTATCTTTTAGTATCTTTTACTTTTTCCTTTTCTTACCTACTTTATCTATTTTCTAGCTTTTCCATCCCTTCCCAGATGTCGTAGGAGGTGACTAAACCCTGCTGTGTTTTTTTGTGTTGATTTTGTGATTTTATGTATTTTTTAATGAAGGATGCATGCTTGTTTTTGTCGTATTAGATTTAGTTTTGTCTTACGGTGTGATAGTTGTCACCCCCTGTTGTAGGCAGTAGTGTATTAACTTAAATGAGCCTCTCGATTCCTTTCCCTTTTTGAGTGGCTGCTGAACAAAAAGGCGGCCAGGGTTGAGGTTAATATATTGCAGGCCTTCCGTCACTGGGTAGGATAGCTATCCACCCGTGACCTTCGTCTCTGATATAGCCATAGTTGTGCTGAAAATGGATTTTAAACTCCAACTAACTAACTCCTGGCCTTAGTTTGGAATAAGTCCAACAAGAAGCCGTGTAGACATAAACTTAGCATGTGGTGTGATGTGCAAACTGCTTACATGAAGCACGTGTGTTGAAAGGTACGACGGACGCAGCACAGTGCGGCCAAAGCATGCAGCTCAGCTGCCAGTACAGCAGGAACATCCCGATGAAGACGACGATGGTGAACAGACCGCTGACAGCATCAGCTCAGCATCAGGTGTGAGATCTGAGGAAAACTCAACACAATGTCGTCTTATTTCGTTTTGTAACCATTCCATAGTCAAGTGAAGAAGTATTATAGGTGGTGGTCTTTGGGCTGACTTTGAACAGGCTATCGTCCACAAAGCGATCGGCCAGCGGAGAAAATGATTCCGGGCTTATATGAAGGCCAAAGGAGAACACTTTGAACACTTGCTGTGATTGGCTGTAGCCTACTGTGTGCTGCTTAGACGCATTGTTTCAAACAATATTTAAATGTTTCAGTTATTTTCGTCAACACAGCGTTTATACACATGACACATGATAGACAGCATAAGCATGCCGATGGTAGCATTGTGTCTGCTGATAGTCTGCTATATTAGTATACATTTGTTATGTGCAACTTCAATATAACGTCAATAGCTAACTAGACGTATGCATTACGTGTACAAAAATATATTGCTACTGAAGCAGTGTTTATGACGCTGTGCTACAAAGTTACAGGGGTCCGGTTTTTTGACTCACAGTGTACTTACAGCTATTTATATGGACTTATTCTGTAAATTGTGGTGGGAAAACATGTCGAGTGTCTATAGATTCAGATTCGTTGTCTGTTTTCAGGTGATGCTAAGGGAATGTCTGCTAAAGTTGGGTCGGCAAAACCTGTGCAGAAGAAGAAGGAGACGTTAGTTCGTCGACGGTCAAGTGATGGTTTTGCGATGCTGCTGCACTGCCAGTCACGACTTGAAAAGCTCTACAATCAGACACTGCGCACCCAGGTACGGTTCATTGATGTGAACTTCTGTATATTTGGGTTAATATTTCATTTGCAACCTGCCCCGTGTGAGTCCCGGGGCTGCCAGTAAGTGGGTAAGTGTCTAAGTAAGTAAGTGACGAATTTATGAAGCGCCGAAACCAGAATAGGTCCTCTCCATTTCCAGGCCGGGTGTCTTAGGAGGCGACTAAACCTGGCTTTAGTTTTTTTGGTTTAATTTTATGTTGTAGTATATTTTGTTACGGATGCATGTTTGTTGCTGTTGTGTTTGTTTCATTTTTCTAGTATTTAGCCAAGAGATTGGCTGAGAAGAACGTCTCCGAAATGACTAATTTTGTGTCGAGTGGGATGTAAAACCACAACTCAATCAATCATTTGCAACATAAGACAATCAGTGCCTTACATTTAAGACCATATATTGATTAAAAGTTTTAGTTGTTATTAATCGTGCAATTAAAATTTTTAGTCACAATTAATCGTGTTTTTTAGTATGATTTTTGTGAAACCCCTGTCTGTGAGTTTTTACCGTTCTCCTGAGCTGTAGAGATTTTGATTAAAAACGTCAACCTTGTTTAAAAATATCACCAGCATATCACAGTGCAAACTTTTTTAAACTGCAACTAGTACCTGTCAGAATTTAGAAATGCAAGCTACTGACTAGGTGCTGAAGTAATATCCAGAATTAATTAGAATTAGAAAGTACACTTGTATAGCCCGTCAAACGAAGAGCGATTCCTCTCTAATGTGCTGAATGCGTAATCTGCTCGAATAAAAACGTCTTTAGAGAGCGTTTGAAGATGGCTATAGATGTCGATTTCTGCACATTTCAGCAAGTAAGTTCCAGGCGTGAGGACCGGCGTACGAAAACGCGCGTCGGCCGTAGTTTGACATGTTGTAACGAAAGTATAGAAGTCCTCGGCTTGCAGAGCGGAGTTGGCGGTGACCAGCGACGTCCACACATGAGTCTTATTTGATTATCAGCGACTTGTTCAAACACACGTGTTTATTAACTTGTTCTCATGACAGTGAGTCCTATTTCTTGCTGATGATATTCCCTGACTGTTTTAAAGATGATATGCAACGATATTTTTACCAAATTGATTAAAAGTAAGCCTTCAGCCATGGTCGTCCCGAACTGCAGATACCATTGCCGCAATTGAAGATACAGTTAAGGTGAAGTTGTAACTTTTATGCCTATAAAGAGTATTCATTCCAGTTTCCTTTGGTGTATATAATGTAGAAATTCACCAAGAAATACCGGAGTTATAGTGAAAAATAAAGTTGCACGTATTTTGTGGCTCACGGTGTATTGTCAGTATAGATGAGTCGTTAGAATATTTTCCATGGTATTGAAAACCATTTCGTTTGTATAATGACTAGCTGCATAAGATATTTACCACAAATATAGTTGATAACTTTGGCAAATTTGTCTAGAATAGTTGGGTGTCACAGTCAGCAGTGAACCAACCACAGCATATCTGTCCATCTGCAGAGCTTCTGAGCAGTTTCCAATGAACCTTTTAAATTGAACTGTTTACTGTTGCCTACACTAAATGTTAGCATTCGACCTAGTATCTGCCTCAGAATTTCGGCAAAGAAATTATATTGTGATTGATGAAAGCATTTAATTAATCTGTTAGTGAATGGAATGTGAAATGCAAATATCCGGGTGTAATTTGACATGCATGGAAGGTCTGTGAGTTACAGCTGCATCCACCGAGGCAGGTTAATGTCAGTTGTTACCTAGCGTTAAAGATCACTGAGCTTAGTGCAATCATCAGTGAGTCATTCATTGTTTTCCTACTGCTGACATTGGTAAACAGTGGCAGTTAGCAGTTGTGTTGATTGTACAGACGGATGACTCGGTGGAAACTGTTGGACTGCGGTTGCCTAGTCCAGAACAGCTTCAGAGACAGGGTGGAGTCCGTCACTTGGAACAGCTTGCTGTCGAGTCCTCGGAATCTGTTGTCATTCCAACAAGCACTTGCACGGTATGATATATCATCATTAACATACAACCCGTTTGTTGAACAAACTCCCCAGACGTTTTCCTCGTCAGAAAGACATGGCACGATGGAGTGAGGTTCTATGAGCTTCTGCGGACGTCTGTGATTGTTATATTAGCCAAGAAAGTTCTAATTCTGTTGTTGCCTTTGTTTGCTTTCTGTTGGTTGATTGGTTCATCTGGCAGGATGACTGCACATGAGCTCGCAGACAAATTTGCACAAATGTTTGTAAGGTGGATAGGTCTTGGAACCAGAAATAATAAATGATAAACGTTGGCACTTTGTGTGCTTCCCATTAGCCCTAAGTACTGTGTTACGGTGGCTGCATGGTGGCAGTTGTCTGAATAATTATTTGACGTAAGGGGTCGTTTTTCAGAAAAACGCAAAAAAATCTTTTAACGTCTTACGACTTCAGGCTGCCATAACTGATTACTGATCGCCAGAAATTCACTACCAAAATAACCCTCTACGGAATGTGTAGTTTCCATTTTTAGGTCTACTCTTCTTAGTCGCCCTAATAAAGTGGGTCTCAAATGTCCGTTCGTCCGTACGTCAGTCCACAAAAAGTTTCTTCAATTTCAATGAAATTTGGCAGGTAGGTGGAGGTCTGTGATTGATGCACGACTGTATGCAGTATGACACGATCCAAGGTCAAGGTCATAAACTCTTTTCAAATTTGGAAATCCAGCCATTTTCAAAAGCTGTCTCCCTCGCCATTTACAATGGGAGCTGGAAGCTGACCACTGATTCTTGAACAAGGGCACAATATCTTAATTTGATCGGACTGGATTTTTGATATTTGTCTTAGTTTTTGTGTCACGTGACTCTGAACGTGGCAGAAACGTGAGTTGTGAAGAGTCGACCGTCAGTCCCGCACGGGGCTAGTTTTTGCCATTGGAATCAATACAAAGTCATTCCCCTGGCCTGTACAAGAAATCGACCCCAAATTCTCTGCAACGTCCGATGCACATTCACAAGTGACATGACATGCCGTGTCATAACATTGTCAATCTAAGTGGGCGTGGCCCGATGACGTCAGAGTATGCTCGAAATGGCGACGAACCAAAAAGGCGAAAGTCAAATCGGCGATGTGCCTAAACGGCGAAAACAGTAAATGATGTAACTGCGCATTCTTGGAGCCTAATACTGTATTGTGGAGACAATCCGCACAATCCAGCCGAGTCTGTCATTGCAACTTCAGTGTATAATGTTTCATGTAGTACATCAGAACTGCTTAATAGTCTAAATATTCTCAACCACTGATGATGGTTTACATTTATTTGCGTTTAAATCCTGGTTTATTTCAGTTATTTCTGTTCTGATTTTGTTATGTTATAGACAGTTACGTATTTATGAGTCCGATGGTTTGTGCATCGAGGTTTGTAGAACACAGTAGTCTCAATCTCTTTTCTATGCAAGCGTTATAAGAGACACAAAATGCATTGTTATTGTCATTCAGTTTTAATTC
>Ga0209363_1002118_pt1 | contig 10209 bp, 6 predicted proteins | sample WorMetexBAHAMAS3_FD_187385 | JGI IMG/M metagenome (GOLD analysis project Ga0209363, IMG submission 187385) | Marine gutless worms symbiont microbial communities from Max Planck institute for Marine Microbiology, Germany - Inanidrilus exumae... | ecosystem: Host-associated > Annelida > Digestive... | reverse complement strand
GATATAACCTACGTTGTGTTGCCAGCACCATAAAATCTTTACCAGCTATCATGACATGACAGCCAGCTGAAATAATAAACTAGTGGAACGTAGATGAAAATTAGTGGACATTAGTCAATATAATAGTATTTTCTTTAAACACGAGGCAACTAAAAGTAATTATGGCAAGTTTACTCATTAGCTGATTTCAGAGTAACCATCTGCAATGATTCCACATGTCTGGGGCCACAAAGAATAAGCTTAATATGATAGCAAAACAGGCATAGGCATGATAGATATATGTTTTTGATTTATTAAATTTTTATTGTTTTAGCTGACAACATATTTAGCAAATAGAAAATAATAAGAAACCCGAACAGACCATAAGTTTGTATTCGTCATATTTTTGTGGACAGTGTACAAGTCTGATGGCAGTTGGCAGAGAATTACATTTAAAGAGTATTATAGCATGGTTCGAACAGCTGCGAAAGCATTCATTAAGGTATGAAGACATTTGTTGTTCTCATGACATTGTTGTTAGTTGCTTTTTCGGTTTTTCAGTGTCAGTCAACTTTAGAAATAAGTTTGTGACCTACTCTGTGCTGGCTGTTAATCATCATTTATTTGTTGTTTGCTGGGGTTCATCAAATTATCTTAACCACTTGCACCTTGTGTGCTTAGTTGTCACTTAATAGAAATGATGTGAGCCATTTCGTCAGTGTAAATAATTGTAAGATCATGTCGTATACATTGATGAATGTATGCTAAAAATCACATTCCTAACCATTTACATCTACGAAGTGAAAATAATCTTCCTCACCTTCCACACACAAAATAAATTCACTCAAACGTATCTAAAGACTCTTATTGTTTCCTGATTTCCATTTTGATCTAGAGTTAACAAATGAGGCAGTTGTGGACAGGAAACTATGCCCCTAGCGTGCAGTTTCTGTCATTGTAACCAATGACTATGACATCCCCAAACGATACGCAATCAGAGGTGTTTGTGCCTACTGTCTGACGGAGGTTAATGCAATGCACTTGTCTGCTGCAGCAACAGCGGCGGCTAAATGCATTTTACACCTTGATCGGTGACAAACCAGCCAGTAATCCACCAAACCAGAAGTACACAGCGTATTGCATTGTTGTCAGTGGTGGACTGAGCAATTGACTCGGTTTACACACAGAAAATTCACTGAAATTATATACGTGTGATTTTTGAAATGTACATGTGTTTATGTGTTTTTGAGAGACACGAGTGGATAGATAGACAGACAGATTGGTGATCACAATACTTTGCACCCCTACTGGAGCTAAGTAATTATCTCCACAAATTTTTTTGGGGGACTTGACCCAACTTGGAGTAATTCAGAAAATGAAGACCAGTTATACAATAAACATGAATGTTAATACTGTCTACTAATTACTCTATTTTGTTCCAATGCGTCTATATGTTTATGCTTATTATATTTTATAGTTCACTAATGTAAGTTGCTACTTATTTCTTTTGCTGTATGATTGTATGTTTGTTAGAAATATCGATAATTGGTAAATGAACGTGATACATTGTACAGCTTGGCCTGGAGAGGTACAGTGGAGTCGGAATTATTGGCTTTAATTCGCCGGAATGGTTCATCTCCAATCTTGGAGCAGTATTTGCAGGGTGCGTGTTTGATGGTCTATTGATGGTTGCAACATTCAGCCTGAAATAACTATTCTTAGAAATTTAAATGTTCTTTCTTATAGATGTCAGTCTTACGATGATGCAGATTTTTGATAATTCTCCGAAAAACATTGGGTTTGTACAGCATCTGATTGCCGCAAAATACTGAACTGAAATTGCATTTGGTGTCAGCATTATTACTGGTCCACCTACACATAGTGTAGGGTGGGGGGGCAGTATTGTTTTTCTCTCTGGCATCTGTCGTCGGCGTAATCTGTAACACTCCACGGCGGGCTATAATTAGACTGGAGGCGGCTCTACCCACACAGGCCAGGTGATGACGTCATGCCGCCTACAGTCTGTTGATGTAATAATAATGTTGTTTGTCCATATTGTTAGTTACATAGTGATGTTTATTCTGTCGCATGTTGTGGACAAACCATGTAGGATAGTTGTCATTGTTGATCAGTGACATGGTGACCAACTGACAGAACATAAGCTGCAGGTTTTGTCGACCACCAGAGCCCAGTAGGTGTTGACCACTCGCCGCAGTCACTCATTAGAGCAGTTTCTGTCAACAGTAAAGGGAGGTGCTTCGTGGTGTGGTTAATTTCGACCAGTCAAGAAATGCATCCCTTGGTTGATTGTGAAAAGTGATCCTCTTCTAGGCATAGCGTAGTTAAATAACCAGACCCTTGATGTACTCAGCAGTCGTTATTTTACGGTGTATTTAGATTGATTAAGGTTTTTTGTCCAACGTTGAAATATCTTTCTTGACATAAAAATAGGTCACACGTTCTTTCCAGCCACTCACTCAGCAAGGTACTGAAGAAACTAAACTAACTCGACACAAGCAGATGTGTACCAATGAACCCAAAGATCTGTTTTTAGCCGTCCTCAATCCGAGGGTTGGCCACATCATGGCCGTACTTTCTCCATTTATCTCTGTTGTTCCGATTGATTCTTCCACAGGGAGTCCTGTCCACGTATTGATGTTGTTCATCCAGGCCGTGTGTGGTCGACATAACCTAAAGATAGCATAATATGAAATAAACATTAAAAACTGAAGCCAGGTGTGGTTGCCTTGTATACACCATCAGGCCTCACAATGGCTTGGGCCTAGTCTTAACAGTGCCGGTACCACTATGTGGGACACAAGGTATAGAATGTGTCTGCCTAGTTACGTCCTTTTTGGCCATCTGGTAAGATTGAGCGCATTTCGTTATACCACTGCCATACCTGTGTGGAGCACCATAGATAAGCCATTATCAGCAGCTCCATAGATATTCAGTATCAGCAGCTGTCTCTTTGTGAAACTGTGTCTAGTGGCCTAGCAACTGGTGTTTACACGACTAACTCGCCAGATGCGTGCTGGTACGTCGCCAAAAGTGCCGAGTGCAACGTGATTGTTGTGGATTCCGACAAACAACTCCAGAAGATACTGAAGGTGCGAGGTCGAATGCCACACCTCAGAGCAATCATACAGTACAACGAACCACTGCGGCAGAGATACGACAATGTCTACACGGTACAGACCAAAGAGTCTTCTGTGGCTTTACACTGCGACGATTTTGTAACGCCTTTGCCATGCGACAGTGTCAATGAAGGCATTATGTTTTAGGCCGTTTCGTTTGTCCAGTTGGATTTTGTTACCACGATATATCATGAACGACCTGAACAATTTTGATAAAAGTGTGAGAGAATATTCACTAGCCCCTGTTGATGACTTGATTCTGGCGGTTGAATGTCAAGGTCACAAGCAGGCCTAAATATGTGGTGATGAAGGTATTCCTGTCGACACTGGGACATTGAAGTCCGTCTTTGCTTAGGTGGTCGTCTCCTCTGTGTCCACCTAATAAAATGGGTCTCAAATGTCTGGCACAATATGTAAATTTGATTGGGGCGGATTTTTGATATTTGTCCTAGTTTTTTGTGTCACATGACTTTGAACTTGGCGGAAATGTCAGTTGCATAGATTCGAACGTCATTCCCTCACGGGGTTAATTTATTGTCATTATTACGGCTACTAATACAGTAAGTTTATTGCTTGGTTGATCTTCCTGATAACTGGGTCAAGTTCCCTTCATTTCATCGCCGTTGTCGATAACACGTCATTGGCTTGGACTGCAGCATCACTCTCGAGTTACCTCGACCGGTTGATTGTCTCCATAAATTCACTAACTGCCGGTTGGGTGACAAAAAGCTCATCCCGCCTGCAGAAATGCCAACCCCACGAAAACTTTTCTTCCTGAATAGGAGGAGTAAGAGAGCGAGTGGGGCTGCTGGCTCGCTCAGCATCACCTGGAAATGGAACGGTGACAGTGGTCTGCATTCCGTATCATCTTATGCATGTTGTAGTGGACAGAATTCATGAGTTTCGGAGCTCAAGTGCCCGATGAAGCGTTAGAACATCGCATTTGTCAGCTGGCACCAAACAAATGCTGCACGTTGATCTACACGGTATTGCTGTGTATAGTTATTTGCATGTCTGCTGCTAAGTAATAGTAAGTCAATTCATTGGTTTGTTGTAGCCATAAGACTACATTAGTTACATATAAATGCGAATGACGTACAAATGCAAGTGATTAGAATGGCATACAGCGTTGAATAACACGGTTCGTGCACCATATGCCGCTGCAAATGGGCGGTGAGCTCCGTCGGAGAATTCAGAACTAGCGGACGGACGGCAGGCGCAACGGACCTAGCACTGCATGTGCAGAGCTCAGTAGGCGGGAGGGTGCGCCGCTGGTATAGACATAAAATAAATAGTGTATATATACAAAAATCAATTGTTATTGATAATATCTTTATGCGTAATTAATTATCATGGACATTGTGCTCATAATAATGCAGTATAGTGTGATATGCTGAATGAACTGTAGTGCATAATAGTCTGCGGCTGGTTTATATATGATACACTGATGTGTCAGTCCTGCTTATTGTCTGCGGCTGAAATGTACGAGCCACGCTTGATTTGGGCCGTCGGCCCAGCCTTGCTTGTACCCGCGCGCCTCGTAAGCCACGCCCCCGCCGCCGCCCGAGCCGTCTATTTTGGACCGCAGCTCGCCGATTGCCACCTGTGCCTGCCGTGCGCATGTCGCGAGCGACCGTCTGTCCATCCAAGCCACGCCCTGTGGCCAGCGCTGCAGTCCTATTATTATATATAGATGCTGGTTGCATTGCATGCTGCCCCCTGGTGAGTCCCAGTGAGTATGCCGACAGGACGGACGGACGGACGGACGGACGCCAGACTGTTTGTTACATTCCACTTTTCACTGTGGACGTGGTCAGCATAATAATAACGTCATGACTGTGTCACTGACAGGTTACTGTAGAATTGCGAGTATTAATATGTGTGTGTGGCGTGTTTTTGTTGCTATTATATAGTCTGGTACAACCGGTGATCCAAAGGGAGTAATGCTCAGCCATGATAACGTATGTGCTCATGACTTACTATTTACTATTACATTTTATGTTGTCATCAATTTCCTTTGGTGCTTTGACACGTGATTGGGTGACAAGAAGGACTTTTCTTTTCTTTCTTCCTTTCTTATTTTCTTTGTTGATTGCGGGCAGAGGTCCAGCCTACTTCTGGACCTCATCACTGAGACCAAGTAACAGTCCACTATGCTAGCTGAGAGAGAGGAGGGGAATTGTTAGGTGTGTGTGGATGTGTGGCTAAATGTTGGTAGGCGGGGTTAGTAGGAGGTGAACAGCTTGTCAGGTATTTTAAATGCGCCCCCTGTAGATGTGGCCTACTGTCTGGCTTAGACCCGACTGGCACTGTGTGTTTCGCCAGCCAGCAGCCAGTCAAGTCTGTTTACTTCAGCTCACGCCGGCGTGGCAAACAGCCTTGACGCTGCTGATCAATGTGTAAGCAATGGTCACAGTTTATAGAGGACACTGTCGAACCCTTTTTTCCTGCACCTTTTTTCTGTTCATCATGTGCATTGTAATTATTTGAAATAATTTTTTGGTAGGTGGACACGCCCGGGCTGAGGTTTGAACCCCAGCCACTGAGCGCATCATGCTCTATGGACATGGCGTTCGAGTGCTGTGAGCACTGGGCCACATGGGCAGGTCAACAAGAAGGACTTCTGGCCTGTAAACAAATCCGTGCCACTTATCCCAAAGTTTCTCTTATGGAACAAGTGCAGAAGAAAACTGGACAGAAAGACTGGCTGACCTGGAAAACAGTAATTAAAACAAAGTAGATTTATGTTGTCGTCATAAAATTCGTTTTCAAGTTATCTGGCTTTTTCACACACGTTGCGTAACATTTCTGTTACAAATTAAAATATATAGTCTTATTTATATGTCCTAAGACAGTAGATTTCTCGTCAATTAACAACTGGAAGAAATTAATATTAAAGACATTGTATGATTCCCTCAAAGATAGGGAGTCGGTAAATGTCTTTTTCTGCTACCAGCGTACCCAGGTCGTCCCGGATGAAGGGTCATTGAACGGGTTGATGTTGTTTTGTTGACTGTAGCTGATATGGATAGCACGCCAGAGTGGAGAGGTGGGTGAGTTGAGTGAGACGGAGGAGGTATTTATCAGCTACTTGCCACTGAGCCATGTCGCTGCTCAGATCATTGACATCTATATTCCGCTGCTGTTCGCCGTCACCGTCTACTTTGCACAGCCTGATGCTCTCAAGGTAGGCCAGTCGTAATGCATTTGTTTCCCAGTGAGCTGTGGCTGCTGGGCTGTGTTGGAAAGACACACATCCGGTTTTCATTTAGCAAACCTCATTTTAGCAGCTGTCCAGGTGTCCTGTGTGGCTTAATGGTACAGCATTCGCTCGCGATCCTAAAGGTCGCGGGTTCAAATCTCAGCCGTTCTGCTTCCAGGTAACAGCCTCGGGCAAGCTGCTTACACGCATGTGCCTCTGTCACCAAGCAGTATAATTTGGTACCGGCCGATGGGCGGTGATGATCTTTGGCTGGGAAGGTAACCGCAGGCCTGGCGGAAAGTAATGGCAGCCTACCGCCAGGTGGTTGGCTTCAAGTCACCTGCGGGCTGACTGCCTGTACACTGGGATCAGCTCCGGGTCCAACGCTCGGTAACGAGTATGGGAGAACTTTACCTTTTTACCAGGTGTGGACGGAGTCACAAAAAAAGAAAATACGGACAGTTGACAAGCAGATGAGATGCGAGTATAATTAGGCCTCATCACAGCAACAGATTGTGTGATCTGTGTCTGTGTGTCTGTCTGTTGGTCACATTTATGAGCCTTGCAAAACCGGTTGAACCAATTGAGATGCCGATTGGAGCGCAGACTCACGTGGGCCCAAGGAACCATGTCTTAGATGCAGGTCGAGATCTCCCGTGGTAAGGCGCAATTGTTTGGGTTTGTCCTGCACATTGAAAAATAATCGAGAGTCTCTGCTGTGGCGTACACAGCAAAAGAGATGATTCAGTCGTCATTAACGGCATGCAGCAGAAGGGATCATACACCTCAGCACATTGACCATTGCAACTGTTTTCAGGCATAGTTCAACGATTTTCTGTTTATCCCACAGGGAACGCCCTTTTGTGTACACAGGGTTCCCATAGGTCCTTGAATTTTTCTTTCATTTTCCAGGCCTGCAAAGTCCTTGAAAACTATAGGTCAGTTCCTTGAAAGTCCTTGAATTTCATTTTTGAAGTCCTTGAAAGTCCTTGAGATTTTGACCAACGTGACAGCAACAAGGAAAGACTGAAAACACTACTGCTGGTTCTGATTGACAAGCAGAGATTCCATGAAAAGTATGCAGATGACATTGAGGAATACACAAAGTATATTGACGAAGTTGTTGCTGAACTGTGAATTGGATTTCTTTCCTTCATGTCTGGAGACAGGATTAGCACACTGTTCCATGACACAGTGGCCAGCTGCAAACACTTCAGTTAGATATCACTTCAGATATCAGGCAAATTCCATTGCTGTCTCATGGTCAGGCTTCTGTTGAATAGGGATTTTCTATAAATAAACAGAAGCAGATAACAGCACTGGTGACATGTTTGAGGTTAAAAATTTGCATTAGTTGGTGGCATACATGCCAAACGTTGTATAAGTAGGTACTTGAAAACACTGGAAAAGGTCCTGGAAAGTCTTTGAAAAGTCACTGAACTTGTGGAAACCATGTGGCCATGACACGGAGCATTGCAGGTTCGTCCGCATCAGCCGAGACTTGTTATGTTTGGAATGTGGCAGGGTTCGTTGGCAAAGACGTTGAAACAAGTGAGACCAACAGCGTTCCTGGGAGTGCCGCGAGTCTGGGAGAAGATTCAGGAATCAATGGTTGCCGTTGGTAGAAGCCAGTGGTGGTACAAGCGATGGATTGCTCAGTGGGCAAAGTACATCGGACTGCAAGGCAACTTGGCTTTAATGAATGGGTGCGTGAAACAACGGCTGTGTTTTGAATCTTGTTTTTTACTTTGCATCTGCCGTAAGTTTTTTTGCTGATTTCTTTAGCTGTTTGTTGTTTGTCGTTTATTTTTTCTTTTTAGTTGTTGTTTTTTTGTTATTTTTGGGTTTTTCGTAGTATTGTGCCGACTACCATTTATGAGAAAATCTCAAATCAAGTCTTGCATTCACGTAAGACATTTTTTGCCAAAAGATTTAAATCAGTTAGAGAAATCCCAAGTCTGAAAATTACTGCAAATCTCAAATCTTTTAAAACCAAATCTTACATCAGTGTACGATGTATATTCAACATGTTAGACAGTTGCTATCTGTCAGTAATCATCATTAACTCCTGGCTTAAAACCTGCCTCTTTCACAAATTCTACCCCCCCATAGTTTCATAGTTTTCACTTCTTCCTCCCGGACTGCCTCCACGGATCTTTGCCTGGGTCATTTCTTCTGAGCTATCGGTTTTTGATTATATTTTTCCTTATTTTCTTGTTTCTGGGCCGTGCGCTAGATTAAGCTGGCCATTCCATCAGCTTTTGAGCTTACGTTAATCTCTACCGTATCGTATCGTATTAATATCAGTGAATGGTTTAACGTTCAATGTCACCATTGTCAGCATTGTATTACATTTGAAGCAGCAGGACTTTTATGTGTTGAGTTCACCGGGCCACAGAAAATTTTGACATTTTAAATCGAATTGCACTGTTTCTTTTTATCGCAAGTCAAATCACAGTTTCCAAGTCAAATTTGAACACCCAAATCAGCAGTTGTTCAAATTCTGATTTGAATGAAACTGCGATTGGAATTCGCCTGTCACCGCTGACTAGCCAGTACTCCAAATTTTAAGCATGCTTTGTGATTTTGAGTATAGTGTATCATGTCGTGTTGTGTGAATGCAGTGGCACAGTGCCATACGGCTGGACACTGGCTGACGTGCTGGTGTTCCGGTCAGTAAAGTCAGCCCTCGGCTTTGACCGATGTCGCATGTGTTTGTCCGCCGCCGCGCCAATCATGAAAGACACGCTCGACTTCTTCATGAGTCTGAACCTTCCGCTGCTGGAGATCTACGGCATGAGTGAAACCACAGGTCTGCCTTCTTTAGGAGACTATTTCATTTAAATTTAAATTTGAACTTCACAGATATCGATACCTGATGGTTGCGTTGGTACAGTTTATTTGACTTGAATGACCCATATGGTCTCCAGGGCTGCACTGCACCCAGATTTATTTGTTGATTCTGGCACTTTATAAATGCTCACTTAACTTCCTCACTTACTTAATTTCTTCATTTCTTACTTCCTTATGTAATTTATTTCTTACTATCTACAGAAACAAATTAGCCCCTGTACAGGACTGTTGGTCGAATCTTTGCAACTGACGAGTTGACCTACTAACAGCCATTACCAGGGTAACCGGAAAGCATCCATCCCGTAAAAAACCTATCACTTGTCCCACAAGTTCTCTTCCACAGTACTGGAAGAAGTCTACCAAGTGGAATTGGCTAAAACAGTTCACCTAAAAAAGCCATTAAAATGGACGGGGTGGTAGTGACAGGCAAGTGCGTGGGAGAAAAATGTCCAAATATGTTTACATATTGCTGCTGTGCCCGACAGTCAAACTTGCACCAATGCAAACTCAAGTCAGATTGAAATAAGGGTTCACGTTCACCCTACACAAATAGGCAATTTCGGAGACGTTCTTCCCAGCCAATCTCTTGTCTTGGTACTGAAAAACTAAAACAAATGCAACAAAAGCCAGCATTCGTCGGTAACAAAACATAACTGCAACACAAAATGAACACATAAAACTAAAGTCAGATTTGGTCACCTCTTATGACCCACGGCATGGAAATGGAACGGGCCTCTTCTTAAAGAAGTAGATAAGTTAGGAAGTAAGAAATGGAGGAATTAAGTACTGCTTCTACAAACTCCACCTGTTTCTAACTGAGGGTGTGGGCTAACATGGGTTGTTTTATATACTGACTGTCAAACAGTAATAGTTTTTACTGGCCCGCCTAATGGGCCAGTATTGTTTTGCTTGCTGTCGTCGTCGTCTGTAATGCTGCCGGCGGATGGGCCAGACATGTGAGTGGTCGGGCGGCCGACACTGCACGGCGGGCCAGTACGGTTACGTCCCGTTGTTTAAATTACTTTGATCACTTGTTTA
>Ga0209363_1002117_pt1 | contig 10212 bp, 4 predicted proteins | sample WorMetexBAHAMAS3_FD_187385 | JGI IMG/M metagenome (GOLD analysis project Ga0209363, IMG submission 187385) | Marine gutless worms symbiont microbial communities from Max Planck institute for Marine Microbiology, Germany - Inanidrilus exumae... | ecosystem: Host-associated > Annelida > Digestive... | reverse complement strand
GGACTAACAACGGACGCCGCGGCGAATCCATTAATACGCCACGCCATTTGCATAATATCATCTCAACGGACTGCGGAGCGGAACTGCAATCCGGCACAACGTACGAGTGTTATTTTGAGCGACGAGTTGATGTGACTGCTTGTTCGACGCAGTGCACCAAGAAGAAGGCGCTCAAAGAACTCATACGGCCACAATAACTCAATGAAGTAATCCCGAGTGTATTAGACAGAAATTATTCATTTACTTAGACACGACTTCGCACACACGCTCTTATTTAGCCTACTAAAGCCGCTAAATTACGGACGGATTAGATAAGTAAAGAATGATGTAGCCTAATCCCGTTGTGGATTGGCTCTAAGTGCCGCAGCGTGCATAGAATACAATAAAAAGTTCTAATATTCAGTCACATATCGAACATAATAAAATAGATCGACTGTACTGTACGTTAAAGAATGTCGGTTGTCGGTGAGCAGATTTGAGAACTATAAGCAGTGTTAAAAGATGCGGATGACGTCATCAGATGACTCCGACTAGCATCCCGCCATCTGTCTCAGCAGCAGGCAACAGCCATCGCGTGTCATTGTCCCTCCCCGCCTTTCACAGCTTTACAGTTTTGCGTCTTTTATTTCAGAAACTCGGTTACAAATCACTTGCCGAAATCTGAATGATTGTTCCATGTTCCATGCCATTCAGAAAATCTCGTGAAAATTTCTTCAAAAATTTGGAGTAGTCCAGCTGAGAAAGAACGACCCAGATAAAGTCATTGCTCCGCGTGGGTAATTTAGGTAACCAATTCTAATCTATACGGCATCGAAACGAATTATTAACGAAATGCACATAAACACAGGTAGCCTAAGTAGACAGCGTGAATTTTCTGTTTCCAGCTGCGGCAGAAATGAGCACAACTAAAGGCTCATTCACACCGAGCGCGTCTACGTCTGTCTACGTCCGTCGCGCGCATCTACGTCCGTAGACGCGCATCTACGTCCGTCGACGCGCGTCGACGGACGTAGACGGACGTAGACGCGCGTGGTATACGCCGATATAGAATACATGCCAAAAGGGCCTGCGCGTTTACACCAAGGGCGTCTACGTCCGTCGACGAACGTAGACGCGCTCGGTGTGAATGGGCCTTAACACGTCTTAATACCGCCGCAATCCACAGGAACCTTGGGGTAACCAGTGGCGGTGAATGCTGATAAAATTACACATTTAAACTTCTTAAACTCCGGTGTTCGACGGCCTCGTTGCGTGATGCAAATAAATAAGCGAATAAATGAGTAAACCTCTGGCCGCCCGTGCCTAACACGGAGTACAATACTTCGGCACATAATGTCGATACTTGCGACGAACAGTGAGTCGTGGAGACGACGTCGTAGCCCGTCGTAGTACGTCGTACTGACGTATATTAACTTAATCAAGAAAAAAGCAGCGTGCTCATTAGCAATTGAATTGACGGCGGGAGGACTATAGGTTCACTGGTCGGTGGTGAAGAGCTGTCAGGCTGAGCTGCACGAGGTTTAACGACACATAGGCAGCAGCGCGTGTACGGTGGCGCCGCTCAACGGCATAGAATTATTTGTCAGTCAATAGCCGCCGCCGCTGCTGCTGCAGCTGCATGGTGCTGGTGGCACCATCTCGTGACCACATATCGCCTTATAGCTCACACACACACACACACACAGTACGGATGTGACTTGACTACTGATTTCATGCAGTGTTCCATTACATTCAATTAATTTCGTCTCGGCCGAGAACAGCGGCATATGCATTTTTGACGTGTAAGAGACTGAATATTGAGATCATTTTCGCAGAGAGACAATGCATCCTCAATGTAGTTGCCAGTAACTAAGTAAGTAAGTAAGTAAGTGTATAATTTGCACTGCGTCGGCGTTGCATTGCAGCACGAAGGTCATAGAAAGAAGACGTTGATATTAGTAATCAGTCAGATCCGTTGATGTTTCGCGAACTGTCGCATGCAATTTTGCAACGCCACCGACCACTGACTAACTGTATCGTTGACGCTACAGCACCGCACTGTCATCAGCACTATACGATGCGGCGTCGAGTGCGGAAGTCGCGAAAAACGTGTTGGCCAATAATGCCAACTTGAGGTGGGAACGATTTTTGGAGACGAATTTTTTCAACTTTTACGGTGGATAGTAAGCCCCTTAAGCCCTGTAACATCTGGCAAAATTTGGCTGGCCTAAGTTCAGTGGCCTTTGTGTGGGAAGCCCGGCAATGACAAAATGCTGAATTTTTATAGGGTGGGTCATAATGAGCCAACGGGTCTCAGCCGTTCTGGGTCAAAGGTCAAGGAAAGTAAGTCAGCTTTTAGAGGACACATTGTAGATTGACACTAGCATTTTCGTTTGTCGATGCGACGTTTCGTTCCAGAGATATGCGGTGTCGAGTGCGAAGCCGCGAAAAAAGATGTTTTTGCACCACAAATTTGGGGAAGGACCTCCGAAATGTTTTTTGGGGGAGGGGATTTGTAAATCGACACCACTTCCGACCTACTGGCCAAGTTTGGTTGAGATCCCATGGCTGGTCTTTCATTTATGCTGACGAATAAAATAAATCATCGGTAAAATATAATGGTCTGCCTTCGATGGCCATAATGAAAATGTGCCGTTATTTTTTCTAGTAATTAAAACGTTTATATGCGTGTGTTTACAAGCGTCGCATTATAAGGCTATTAACAAGAATTAAACGTCCGCATGCACCGTATGTTGTATGTCAATAACCGCACCATTGTACTCTTTTCCAAAGTTAACTGATTAACAGAATTCTTTTGCTGTAGGCTTTGCAGTAAATTTTTAATAAAGGACCACTAAATAATTATTTCGTCACTCTTATAGAAGCGTTTCGCATTACAAATACAGAAAAATGGCGCTAATCGGACATAAACAGTGTGACTGAGTGACTGACGGGGAATCAATAGGCTGCGTAGCGACGCGCTTGAGGAAAAGTGGGAAATGATTAATTATTACTTTATTACAAATTTACTGTACATCATTTCTGATCACAAGAACGAAAATATGTTAAAATCGTCTCACAATCTACACACTTATCGTGAAAATACTTTAGGCAATACTTTCTGCCTCCTTAAAGCAAGGGCTTAAAACGTAAATCTCTGGTACAAATACAAGCCTGTAGACGTTTATGCCATTCACTTACGGGAGCTTCATCAATGACGGTCTGCTACAGCCTGTGTTTCTTGACTCGCATGGCGTGTTGTACAATCTAGTAAACAGTAATGGTTACATCATTATGACAGAAAAAAACTCAACCATATCTCATGCACTGCCTCCTTGCTTTGCGGAGATATAAAAAAAGAAGAGAAGAAAGGAACGGATGGCGTGAACTTTGAGATTCGACAAAATACTAAGTGCGTTCTTCGTCTGATATTGGCAGTCAGCTGCTGGAGATTGCCGGGCTATATAGAGCTCATGTCTATCACACTGCACGCCATTTCCGTGCCGCAATCTACCTGGCTTCCGATGCCCGCACTCAAATCTACTCCGAGTCTGATTTGTCTGTGATTACGCGACTCGGCTCGATCTACAGTGTATGGTCGTCGCTCGCGTAATGGCATTGTCATTTTGGATGGTTCTTCGACAACACTGCACAGCGTCGACGGTCGAAGCACACTCCACACTCCAAACAAATTGATCACGTGTATACGTACACGGTGTCTCGATAGAACGCCCGCTTTCTTTAACAACTCCGTTAAAACAAACCGATTTCGATAAGTTTTTGTACACAAAATCCCGTGAAAATTCCCCCTAGGGTTGTAAATTTGTCCACCGCATCCGACTTCTTTGTGAAATGCAGACTAACGATTCGCTGCCTGATAAATAGTCTGAAAGTTAAAGCAAGGGCTTAAAACGTCCATCTCTGGTACGAATACAAGCCGTAGACGTTTATGCCATTCACTTACCGGAGCTTCATCAATGACGGTCTGCTACAGCCTGTGTTACACGCCAACCATCCACTGCTTCAGTTCTTTGGTATCAAGAATTCTCTCCTGAGCACTGATGTATTGTTTTGTAGATTGTGTAGACATAGAATTCAGACCTAAGCTATTAAGGCGGTTTCATATACTGCAAGATGAATTCTGAGGTCTCACATGCAATATGCCATTGAAATCGGCAGCAAGTGCAATGTTCGAGTTTCACATGGTAGTGTAGAAACATACTTAAGGTGGGATGGAAAATCTTGATAATGTAGTGTACAAAATTTCCTCAGGAATCTGACAATAAAAGTTTAGAAATCGGTCTACATTTGTCAAAGGTATGATCAAAAGTCAAGCGTATTGTTTTTTAGACACAGTGTATTTGCTGTTTTATTACTAAGACAATTTTAAATGTCTGTTCGAAAGATTTTTAGATTTCGAAGAGGGCCACATTGGCATTGCAGCGATATGGCAATAGTTGACTTTTTAAACTAACGACCGTTCGCCATCTTGGATTTTTAGAAGTTGGAAATTTTAACTTCCCTACGATTCGGAGAGTCAATTTGCGTCATCGTGCCAAATTTGGTGCCGATCGGTCAAACCGTTGCCGAGATATGTCCATTTTCCACTTTTCAAGATGGCGGCGAGTGAACAGTGAACAAACGTGATTTAATTGGACACGATGTATGCATGACACACGGTGTGCATAAAGGCGTTGAAAGACGGACGTCGTGTGATATCGGAGAACAAAAGCCGTCAGAGATACGGATACGATGAAATACGACAACTGCTGAAACACAATATTGGCGGTTTTGTCGCGGCAGCGCGCAGCCCTGTGGGACTGCGTGGCTGGACTAAACAGACACGACAGAATGATCAATTTTTGACGAGGACAGCGCACATGAAGCCAGCGGACTGTGATTCCAGTTGAAATTGGCTTTCTGTTCATAGAAAAACTTCATGTTTATCAATGCTACTGGTGTGATTACATTGTACAGCTGTCGTGACCATTACAAGGCTACTGCTATAATACGATACGATACGATACGGTAGATTTACGTGCGCTCAAAAGCTGACGGGATGGCCAGTTTAATCTAGCGCACGGCCATACCTTCATAACCTCATCTCCGTTCAACGTCCTCGCAGTACTCGCTCTTCATCCGTCGTTACTCTTGCTCGGCTGCCTACATCATCATCTCTGAAAATAACTGATTGCTCCTTCCGTTATGCTTCACCTTGTCTCTGGAATCAGCTCCCTTTATCTCTTCGTCAACCTCATTCTGGTACCAGTTCCTCCATTTCCGACTCACCTATTCCTTCAACCCTCACTTCTTCCTCTTTAGATTCATCACTCTGCTCATCCATAACTCTCTCAATTTCACTCCCGGCTTAAAACCTACCTGTTTCACAAATCATACCCCCGTAGTTTCCCTTCTTCCTCCCGGACTGCCTTCACGGACTATTGCCTGGACCGTTTCTTCTGAGCTACTCGGTTTTTAATAGTTTTTTTCTTTTTTGTTTCTGTGCCGTGCGCTAGATTAGGCTGGCCATCTCGTCAGCTTTTGAGCGCACATAAATACTGCATCGTATCGTATCGTATCATTTCGTATGTGATGTGTCTATGATCCGTTAACATTGAAAGCCGGCTGATGTCACTGGGCGAGTGGAGATGATATCACGTAGTGTAGGCTGTAGGCCTATAGTGAAAGTGTAGCGGACACTGAAAATGGTGGTATAGTACCCACCGGTTCTGGCCGATTTTCACAGTCAGTTATGCTAAACACCCTTAACACTATTTGTCGAACACTAAAGACTTACGAACGCCCAAGAAACCTTACTTCCGTGCAAGATTTCCACGCTAAGCGAGACCGTCATAATATTCCGGTTTACTCCACATTATTGGCTTGACGATTCAACTGAATTTCGTTTGTTCATCTCTAAATTATTGACCCATGACGTGTCGAGTACGACGAACACGCGTACCGGTATGCGCCGATACGCGCGTGTCCGTTGTTGACGGAACTCATTGAAAGCACTGGCGACGTTTCGCCTACACTATGAACGTGTCCACATGCGCACCGCACCGCTCCGCACTCAGTGTGAACGGTCCTTTAAACTACCCGTACTGACGCACGTGTTCAGAAGGCTTCAGCCACGTGAAAACGCCAATGATGGCGGGCGATGACGACGATGACACACGTCGGACCTTTCTCGGGCGATCTTCGCAAAAAGACTTTCCGTCTCAGTCACTGCAGCTATAAAGCTCGGTCCACACTAGCAACAATGTCGAAGCAACAGGCAACTTTATTGCCTGTTGCTTCGACAATGTTGCCGTTTTGGGCAACATTGTCGAAGCAACGTTCGACTTTGTCGAAAGGACGAAATTTCAACGCAAAACTCGTTCGACATTGTTGCCGTTTTTGCCAACAAAGTCGAACGTTGCTTCGACATTGTTGCTGGTGTGGACCGAGCTTAAGCAATCACGTACGCGAACTCTGCGAAGTGAAACGGTGCACCAAAACGTATTTTCTGGACAATAACTCCATGATTTTATCGTGCCCTTCCCACTCGCATAATATACGAAACCTAGCGTACCCCTGGGGGCAGCGGCGGATTCACAAATGTGGGCAGCTATCTGATACTAATGTGGGACAGGAGCCGTGGTCCTTACACACATCTTTATTTCGTCATCAAAACAGCAGTAAAACATAGAAAGTAATAAGATAATAAAGCAAAACAAGAGATAATAATAAAAGTGATGATCGGCCTATTTACAGCTACATGACATGGTTATTTGGCACACCAAATTGTTCAGCTGTTCAAAACCGTCACCGTTACTTCCTCCTTTCTTCTACTGTGCAGCGATACCCTTTTGTGGGTGTCCTGTAAAATACTGTAGAACTGTGAGGGTCCCTAAATTTGTGCGGCCCCCTGTTCGATCGAACAGACTGAACAGTCCTAAATCCTTCCGTGTCCTGGACTACAACTCTCCAAAGTAAGTAAGTAAGTAAGTAAGTACATTTATGTTTCGCGCAGCAAGCCTTACAGCCTAAAACTGTCACGGAGGCACTATGATGATGTTGCGTAAGCTCTACTGAACAGAACAGTCTTCAGATGCGTAAAGAACGTGGCATGTTATCTACGTCACCGACGCAGATGCCGGAGGGAGGCTGAAAGCGCCATAGGACGATGCCTAACAAACATGAATCTACTCGTAAACAGTGACATCGTAATCCGATGTGCGTCGTAAAATCAAACAGCGTTTGACATTAGCGTCGCTGAAGGCCAGTCCAACCGGTGCTTGCTGATCGATCGTGCTGTCTTTACTAGACAGCTGCCAATTAGCTCAGTCAGCCTGCGGCGGCGGCATCGAAGAGACTCGTTGAAAACACGCCACTGCGCTACAGTCGCAGGATTCACACACCGGTAATTAATCGTTAGCAGCGCTGCGACGACCGCCTGAGTTATTCCACTGTTATTTTGAGAACATTCTAAGCTAGTAATTATGGTAATTTCTACAACCATTTTCTACTGTACTCAGTCGCCTTTCATTTGCAATACACATCTAGTAGGCCTACGACGACGCAATGTGTCCAGTACATCTATGTTTTTAGTGTTCGTGAATGTGGGTTGTTATAAAATAAACATAGTGTCATATGCCAATGTAAGTGGATCTGATTGCCTGGAAAAACTCGTTTCCGAAATGACCAACTGCGTGTTGAGTGGAACGTTAAGCACGGCTCACACACCCCATAAGTGTGACGTGACGGTCACGCAGACAGACCAACAGATGCATATACCCTGCCTGTCCACTTGATCACATGCATACGGCTCTCCGTTCATTGCATAATTATCGTCACCTAGTCAGATTCAGGGCCGGTTTTCCACCGCAAATTAATCTCCCATTAACGTTAATAAAAGACTAATAATTTGCGGTAGAAAAAACGGCCCTTAGATACCATTGTTTTAATTGGCATTTTTGTGTGTGTATGTCAGTGTTTATGACAGTTTGTGATGTTGGGCGTACGTCATGCTGTCTTCTCTGGCAACCGTAACTCAATCATTACATATTTTTATATATGTTTCTTAGCAAATAAATTCTCTCTATGAAATGTTATATTGTACGACGTAACTCCCTTCTTTACGTTCTCTGTATCACATCAGTAGCATAGTCAGGTTTTTGGGGTACCCTTCTGTAGAGCTGTCGTTGTGGGCCCTTCAATTTCAAACGAAAATCTTGTTTTATGGCATAGCGGAATGAGACAAGAGTCTAACGCCAAGACTCGTACGACACGTTCGTTTGCGTGCAGAAAGATCCTGCATTACTTTTAAAATCTTAATGTCGAAGCATCATTGTTGAATGCTACAAGTCGAACGATTCTTTCGACAAAGTCGAATGTTGTTTCGACATTGTTGCTGGTGTGGACGGGGCTTACGGCGTGACGATTTATTGCCAGAGCAAATGTCTGTAACGATCGGTGCTCGGGCTGATTGGCACAATGTGCACATTATGGCAAAATAAACGCGTCCGTTATATAACAGAGGTATGATTCATTGTAATTTTGTTCTTGTTTACCTTGCACGACGTATCTTCTTAGCATCTTAGCAAGTTATGATATTGTAAAGTGTTTAGACGAGGCGGAGGCGGACATAGAGGCTTTGGCCTGCGCCCGTAAATTCTCTCTCTACGTCTACGTCTACGACGAGACTGTTGGTAAAATGCGGAATTGCATAATGCGTAATGTAAATGTGGAATGAAAATGGGGAACGTTGATACGGACGAACGGACGGACGGACGGACAGACAAACGTACAGCCCGAAAACATGACGCCTTTGCCGACACTGTCGGGGGGGGGGGCGAACGCATAAAACCATCTGCAAAGAACACGTAATACAACATAGAATTTCTATTAAAGATAAATTATCCCCGTGCGGGACTGACGGTCGACTCTTTACTACAGTCACGTTTCTGTCAAGTTCAAAGTCACGTGACACAAAAACTAAGACCAATATCACAAATCCGGCCCGATTAAATTTAGATATTGTGCCTTAGTTTAAGAATCAGTGGTCAGTTGCCAGCTGCCATTGTAAATGGTGGAGGAGATAGCGTTGAAAATGGAAGGATTTCCAACTTTGAAGGTCTCGTGACCTTGACCTTGACCTTGGATCTGGTAATACTGCATACCATCGTGCATCACTCATCGACCTCTGCCTACGTGCCAAATTTTGTTGAAAGGGAAAAAAACTTTTTGCGGGCAGACGGACGTACGGACGGAAGGACATTTGAGACCGGCTTTATTAGGTCGACTCTGAAGAGTCGACCTAAAAATACGGCGTGAAATGAAATGAGAGACTCACGTCCACAGATTCTGACGGCTAGCTTCGTGATCGTGTCTCCAATGATGACGTTGTAACTCACCATCGCTACAATCAACGAACACAGAAAGCTCAGCTGTCACAGAGGGACCGCGCGACGCAGCGCGTCAATAGAACACTGAGTCAAGATCAAGCCGATCACAAAAAGCGTCAGCGATGTTGGACGGACTACTGCTGTTTCTACGTTTGTAAATTCTGTTGCAGTGACTAACTGAACCAGTCGGATCGTTCTGACTTCAGCGTCACCAATGCGTTTTCTGTTTACGGAATATTATCACACGCTCACGACACCTTGTGACCGCGAATGACCTTGGACAGTCCTTTTGGTCTAATACGACATTATACTTGCCACTGTATGACTTTCAGCCGCTTTCATTAGTCTTCTAGATCAAGGCATATACGTCGTATTTCCGAGATATTCGCCCTCGATGAACTTATTAAGCACCGAAAAATGACAAAGGATGAATTAGAATTACATCCTGTCATGTTTATATCTGCTTTTCCGAAATAAGTTTTACGTTTTCGTGAGGATCTGTCACAGAAAACCGATTATAAAGCATAAGCTTATATGATGTACCATACGGTATGCGTTTCGGTATGCGTTTCTTCCTCGGACCATTCCAGCATGGAATGCTCTTCCACAAGCAGTTGCTGAGGCGGACTCGCTTGATATATTTAAGCGACATATGAGCCGACATCTGCAGTTCTGACCATCTGCATCCTGCACCATGTAGGCCTATATAGTGTGCACTTGTTCTACTGCACAGTCGTTCTTTTCCGGTTTTAATCTACGCACCTGTTTTCGCCGTTGCTGATCACCGTGGCGAAGATCCCGCCAGTATATAGCGTATTATCCTTCGAAGGACGTTGCTACTTAC
>Ga0209363_1002116_pt1 | contig 10212 bp, 6 predicted proteins | sample WorMetexBAHAMAS3_FD_187385 | JGI IMG/M metagenome (GOLD analysis project Ga0209363, IMG submission 187385) | Marine gutless worms symbiont microbial communities from Max Planck institute for Marine Microbiology, Germany - Inanidrilus exumae... | ecosystem: Host-associated > Annelida > Digestive... | reverse complement strand
GGGGGTTGGCGGCCACCTTGGCGCTGAGTCTGCATTCATCAAATGAACCGGGTGAACTCTCGCAATGGCTTTGCCATGATGACAGCACCATAAATATCATCCTGGTTATTATTATTATTATTATTATAGTGGCCTGGCTTCATCCTTTCTCCATCCACCTCTGACTCCTGACGAAATAGCATTGCTCCCTTTACACCGGCTCTCTGATGCCAGTACTCACACAAGGTAGAAAGGTAGACCTGTTTCATTAAGGCACATACAATTAGGCATACTGCAAATATTTCTTTCCATTTTCGCTAAATGGTTTAATTTTCCTCACTTCTCCACATCAGGCCAGGTCCCCAAAAAAGCAAACGTTTAGGACTTGTGCAGCAGACGCATTATGGCCAATACTGCTGTCGTTGCCAATTGCCAAGTGTCATCTGGCATAATAGCAGCGACAAACAATGCAGTCACAAGTATATGCAACTGTCCATTATGCACAATAGAATGATTTCAGTGCAACATTGCAATACCTTTCCGGATGGATTTGGAATGTATATTGTCGGCATTTCAAAACCAGTTCGATTCAGTCCGGGTCTTTTGCACAACTCTTGCACAATCTGCATCATCACTCGCTGGAAAAACAAGCAAATGACATATTAGATGACAACTTTATGACATGCAACAAGATGAGAAATATCTAACAATCTAACATATGATAGAAAGCTGATGATTAGCCAGCTTAGTCTAAAGCATGGCAACGAACATCCAATAGCCACAGGACAAATAGCAATGCCAATGAAAAACTGTCAGCTTGTAAGTGCTTCAAAGGAACACTGTCTTCAGTGACTTGCATTAGTCAAATGTAATGAATATTGAATTCACACCGCGTAATAAACTGCTGTTTACACTCTGGTAAAACAACAAGTGTGCCAAATATTTGTTAATCTGTATAGTAAAGACTAGAAGAAGCCAGCATTTACAAGAACACCACGATCAACGCACACCAGAATGTTTTTTTCTGCCTCATGATCTTGACCTATGACCTTTTAACCCTGAAATAAATGGGTTTCCAGGACACACGGTGAAACATTTCTGTGTTACGTTTTGTGATCCTGACTGCATCGGTTTTTTTAGATATCGCGTGGATAAACACACAAACAAATAAACACATAAACACACTGAAAACGCTACCCAAGTGACTACCATCGGCGTGGGTAACAAGTTATACTGTCACAATGTGCAGAGTGACACACAAACTCTCACACGTGTACATGCACAGTGCCTTAAGTCATTCTCCATGTCAACTAATGCCAGCTCATTGTCACTAAATTTCCTTTTTCTCAATTTCTTGAAAATAGACGAAAACATTTCATGTCACTTCAAGTCGTAAAGCAACAAAAAATTATGGAGCAAGAGCCCTCCCCCCAAAAAATTCAGGAAACTGAGTGTGAGTGAACCTATAAGCTCTTTTTGAGACGTACAGTACACTACACTACACTACACTATTTCAAAAGACAGTATGAAGTCTTATTAAAGATTCAAAACCATAGACCTTTACCTGTCTGTCAGCTTCGTGGCCTGCCTCGTCAGCTTTGCTTAGATAAAATCTCATCCGATCAGCGTGTGTGTCATTTAACTTCTCAACGAGTGACAGCGTGCGCTTGCACAGTGCTTGACCCATCGGATCAAAAAACACAAAGATCAAGTCAGCAATGTCACCTGAGCAAACAATAACACGACAAGCCTCAGTCAGTAACTGCAAAAGGACTTACAGCATACTGATAACAAGTTACGACCTTATGGCGGTATAGAATAGAAATTAGTGTATTATTATTATTATAATGATAAATGACTACATTAGAATAACGGACAATTCACAAAAACACCATTGGTTTTAAGGAATTTTAAGGAACCCGGTGTTCATATTAAAATACTTATTACACTGACTGCATCGAACAGAAAGTGCAATGTAACACTCTGGCATCCGTTCGTCTGTTCCGTCTGCATAATCACCGCGACTCAACAGGGGGCAGCATGCAATGCAGCCAATGTACATTTCAGCCCAACAATTAGGAGGACCGGAATACTTATATTAACATCTTTTCATCTGCAGCATTCTCCTGACTGGAGGCTCAGCCACATAATGCCAAAATGCCAAGGTATAAAGTGGAACATTGTCCGCTCCATAGGATTAAGTATGATCAGATGCCCTTCCTTATTCTACTACTGACTCATGATGGTAACAGAAAGAATGAGGGATGGACGGTGCCTGAAATACAGTAGCTTGTTTAAAAATAAAAGGGTGGTTTTAGTCAGAAGATGGCAACCTTAGGGCAGCAATCAACACTCATACATTGTGATGACATCGCAGCCCTAGCACCTGTTGACAGCTTAGCTAGGCTGCAAGAGGAGCACCCTCTGGTATTATCGTTTGTCTATTTACAAAACTAGCAGCAGTCGCAGGGTAACTGACAGCAGGACTTACCAAGCCACAATATGGCTCTATTGACATCAAACGGATACTTCATATCACCGTCAACCAAACCAGGTGTATCAATAAATGTAACCAAACTGAACTTCTTCTGCTTCGATGTTGATATTTCTGTAGTGAGATAGTCGATAACACCTGCACATCAAGCAACAATGTACTAATTATACTACACCAAATGTTAATGCTGCTTATTCATTATATGCAGTGGGCAGGCTTACTGAGAAGACAGCCCTACATAAAGATTGGCCATTACACAAATATGTCTTCTCTTCTCCACAATTGTATACCATTATGCAGACCCCTCTGGACAGACACACATCCCATAGACGTCACCAGTCACGGCAAGATGATTAGAAGTCGGCCTTGGTGGTCAACTCTTCCACTGTGGATGACCTCGCAATCCGGCAACCAGGAGTCAAACTGCCATTATGATACTGGTCAAAAATAAACCATTTCCCAACTACCAAGGTCACTGTGCATCATGACACATAAAGTGGGGCCACATGTCAGTGTGTCAAACGTCAAACAATGTTTCACATTGTCAGCAGCTGCCCACAGACCAAGCTGGAGGGTGGCCTACCACAGTTTCATTCGGTTGACGATGTCACTGTTCAATGGTTGATGACACATGGCTTGTAAATGTACACAATAACAACAACAACAACAACAACAACAACAACAATTCATTTATATCATAACCCTTCTCACTGTTCCGGCAGCAGAGATCTGAAGGTCTGATGTAAAGGGAGCAGTGCCGCTTGCCTCAGGAGTCCAGTGGAGGTAAATAAAAGATGAGGTCAGGACACTGGTTGGGGTCAGTGCTATTGATTGGGTGACAGCCAGGGCATCCCACCACTTATCCCCAAATAACTGGAGAAAGAAAACCAACAGGGACTGGCTAATCCAAGTCCAGATGAAAAATAGCTGACAAAACGCAGGTAGGTAGGTTTGTTATTACAACCCTTCTCTTCCTATCAGCTGCCCAAAGGCCTACAAGAAGATGATTATAACATATACAACACATACTACAAAGGATAGTTATAATATAAATGAATAACATCATCGATCGACCAGGTAATAAGAAAAACCAGGGTTAGTAGCTTAAATGTAATTTGCTTAAATTCTGGTTTTTGTTCCACCACGGTACCGCTCTGGAGTTATTACCAGGTTGGTGGGTCCCCAAAAGCTTCTCTCTCAGCACTGCTAGAGCAGGAAATCTGATTTCTGAACAATCGGTATATTCTTAATAACATACATATTAAACATTAAACATTATTAAACATTATTCTACTAGCAACAAATGACTACCATTAATGCCACGAAGCGGTTCAAAATGAGGATACAGAAGCAGTGTTGCAACACCCTGAATTACACATGAACATCCAGCACAATTAATGAAGCAAAATAATTTAGGAATAAATGCTACATTTACTTGTATACTAAATGCATAAATGATGATGATAAACTACATTAATCTAGTTCCAACTGCCTGATGCTATTATTAATACACAACATCTAACTATCAGTTAACAAGACATAGAAACATTATGACACAGATGCACTTTGTACATTATAGTTGCACAAGACTACACACATCAAATCTAATATGGTGCTTACATTTGAAATAAAACTAAAATAAAGCAGTTTTATTCCAGACATGCATACATCTGAAACAAAACAGAAATAAAACACTAAAACAGTTTCAGGGTTGTTTCAGGATAATTATCATATTTATTCTAATGCCAAAAAATATTCAGTAGGCAAACTTGTTTCAGCCAATCACGCTGCATTGCCTGGGCACATGATCACATTGTCTTATATGATGTCACACCACACCTAGTGACTGTGTTAACAGTGCACTGTAGTTATGTTTCAGTTTTATTTGTTTTATTTCACATGTAAGCACCACATAACAAGTTATCAACATACAGTTGTTAATAAAAAAAATAACACTACGGAGTGTCTCATCGTACTTGGCATATTTTAACCCACAGAGTCAGCTTTTATCCCTTTTCATCTTAGCTTAAGGAGCGTTGTGCTACAACTATACAGTCTGCAAGTGATGAGTGTTGAGAAAGATTCTTCAAATGGAACAAATAAGCCAAACAAAAATCAAGACAATACCATTAGTGATTCGCGTTTTCGGCCACTGGTCACTAACGTAAAGCCCTGCGTCTCTATGGCAACACCAGTACGCTGAACATGCTCCTCAATGTACCTAACAAATCATGCATAAACTACCTGGATTTAAACACTGAGACGTATGCATATTTATTACAATTAGTCGAATCATAATGGAAAAATGTAAACTAAGCCATTGGTCCCGGCCTTGGCAAGTCTTAATGTCTCTGCTTCTGTGCAATATGTTAGCAATGTTGCTCAGCAAAAATTTGCTTCACAACTCCACAAACAAACTATCTGTAATAAAGAACTCAAATCTTTCATGAAACATCCTGGAATTTATCAATTACACCATCCAACAACCAGTACACCATCCAACAACCATCACCTCTACATTACCTGCATATACAGGTGACATCCATTCTCCAGGTAAATCTGGGTTAGCAACCTCAGTCCCCTTCTATTTTCTCCTTCCACTTATTCCAGAAGAAAACCTTTGGGGGACAAATAGCAGTTTTTATAAGCTGGATGGATGCCACTTCTGTCATGCAAACAACAGCATCAAAGCAGTGAAAAAAAATCAGAGCAATGACTTCAACCAGGGCAAACCACTCACTGGCTTTATCTTTTCTTTACCTATCAAAGGGCACTGCTCAGTTTACACAAGCTCTGCAATGACAGTGCCAGTACCTCACATCATTCCTATAGTGTTGTTACGACCACCGACCTGTCACCGCCACCGCGGTGGTTGGCTAATACTGAACCAACACTGCCATCGCTTCCCCACTCTGCAAACGACAGGACTGCCAGGACAGTCTAGGTACTGTACATGGTACGACCATTGCGATGGTCTCACTTAGTGCACCCCCTACCGTCGCGTGCAGTGAGCAATTAGCACGCACTCCAGGACAGCCGGAACGATCTCTATCTGGAAGCTGCAACATCCACCTGTTTCCATTTAACAACCCTAGCCTTGACATCGCCACCAGCATTGGCGCCGTGGTGGCATGTCAAAAAAAACACCACCACCGACTGAGTTGCAAATTCCTGTCACCGTAACAACACTACATTCCTATACCAGTGGAGTGGCGGCGTGGCATAGTGGTAACGTCATTGGTCTCGATCAACGAGGTTAACCTACGCTGAGCCCGGTTAGTACTGGGATGGGTGACCGTGTCCGGGTTCCACTCCTGGAGGCGGCACTTTATTTCGGTATGTGACCAACCACCCAGGTCGACTCAGCCTTCTACCCTCCGTGGGACTGTAAAATGAGTACCAGACAAAGGGCGGTGATGCTCTGCGGCTAGGGAGTAAAGGCAGGCATGGTGTAATTTGCAGGTAAAACTGTGTGATCCATGTCTGATTGCATTAGAGGTAGTTATGACGATGCGCTATACAAATCGTTGTATACTTCACTTTACTTTACTTTACAATACATATTTTCTCGTGCCATAGTGCAGGCATAGCAACTAGCAACTAACTGCATAGCTTCACAGTCAATCCAGTTGTTTAAATCTAAACCTGTTTAGGTTCATCTTTCAGAAAAGTTACTGCAATTGTTTTCTCTGCAACAAGTTAATATATAATAAAAACTGGCTTAAATAAGAATAAGAAAAGCTGAATAAGAAAAGCTGAATAAAAATGGCTAACATAAAAATGAGCAAAGCTTTATATCATACCAGTTAACGAAGCTACTCTTCCCAGCAGAATGATTGCCAATCAACATTACACTTATTTTCTTGCGAGGTGCAAGCAGGGTCAAACCAACACTTGCTGCAATGTGAATTAATCCTACACAGTGTCAAAGACAATCACATGTATGCCTAAATCAGGAACCATATACCAAGGATTCTACATTTATCCACATTCATCCCCATATGTACATCGTACATCGTCAGTCTTACAACTATTGAAGCATTCAAAAATGCCATTATTACTGCCTGAAGTTAGACACTTGGTACTCCACTGTATTGTACAGTGTAGGGAGTTGTGCCCCTACCCAGAGGAGCTGGACAATAACTGATTTTATCCTGCATCTGCACCTGCACTGTCGTTCCATCAAGTTTGCACCTGTTTCTGTTTGATTTCCTGTGAGCCGATTGTCGCTGCAACTGTTTTGTCTACCCTCGCTCATGCTCCGGAGTCTTCACCTGATTGAAGTTGAGAGCATTATTGCCAAGAAGAAGAAGAAGAAGACACCCTCCACAGTGACCCCAAGATGAAGTCGGACATCCTCAGCCGTCCGTTTGTATCTGTGTTCACTACCGAGGGCATTTCTCCACTACCTACTTTGAGTAACCGCACAACCCAGCCTGTTCTATTTATGTGTCACATCATGGTGTTGACAAACTCCTTAGAAATTTGATACATCAAAAAGCTACTGGGCTGGATGGAATACCAGCTCGACTACTGTAAGAGACTGTGACTGAAATAGCACCTGTGGTTAGCCTTCTGTTTCAAGCATCACTGGACCAAGGCAAAATCCCAGCATATTGGAAGGTGGCACTGGTTGTTCCGGTCTCCAAGAAGGGTAATCGTTCTTCGGCTGCCAGCTACCGACCAATTTCACTGACATTGATACTGTGTAAGCTGTGCGAACATATTGTGCATACCACCATCAGCAGTCATCTGGACCACACCAACATCCTGTCAGATGCACAGCATGGCTTCAGGAAAAAGAGGTCACGTGAAACAGTGAAACCCAGTTCCTGCTTACTGTGGTCTATCTTGCTAAAGGCTTGGATGACAAAGGCCAGACTGATATTATTCTGCTGGACTTCCTTGAGGCCTTTGACAAGGTTCCCCACAAACAACTACTACCCAGAGTTGCATGCTTTGATATTGCAGGCTCTGTCCTTGCTTGGGTGTAAGACTTCTTGCACGACAGAACCCAAAAAGTGGTACTTGAAGACCAGTTAAGAGGGACTCAAGCCATTGGGCTCCAGGCGTGCCCCAAGGAGTGTTCTGGGCCCACTGTTGTTCATACTCTACATCAACAATCTACCTGATTGTGTAACATTCTTCACTGCAAGATTGTTCGCTGATGACACAGTTGTATACCGTTGCATTACATCAAGTGATGATACTGATGGCCTCCAGCGTGACATAGACGCTTTGCAACTGTGGACTGATACATGGCTCATGCAATTTAACCCATCCAAGTGCCAAGTACTGATTGTAACACTCAAGCGAAAACCCGTCGAGGCATTTTACACAATCAGTGGCCAGACACTGGAGAAAGTGGACTCAGCTAAATTTCTTAGTGTGGACATCGACTCTAAACTGACCTTCAACAGCCATGTTGACTCTTGTCTCCAAACAAGCTAACAGTAACCGTGCTTTTCTTTCCCGGAGCCTGAGGTCTTGCACCAAAGATACTCGTGACGTAACCTATAAAACCTGTGTCAGGCCGACTGTTGATTACACTTCCACTGTCTGGGACCCTCACACCTGCTGGAACACCAGCAAGCTTGAACAGGTCCAACGCCACTCCGCCTGGTATGTCACAGGCAACCGAGATAATTGCAGTGTCACCAGAATGATCCAGGACCTGGAATGACCAATGTTGGAACAGTGTTGCTGAAACAGCCGCTTGAATATGATGCAGGGGCGGTTCTAGGAATTTTCATTAGGGTAGGCCAGTCAAAGGGCCAAGCAAATTTTGGAGTGGTGTACGTGGGGCAGAATTTCGTTTGGGTAGGCCAGGCACAAGTTTGGGTAGGCCACGGCCTACCTGGCCTAATAGCTTGAACTGCCTCTGCTATGATGTACACGATCTGCAACAACCAGGTCGACATTGCCTTCTCATCCAAATGCAGCCTGTCACAGTCTATTACCAGAGGCCACGCCTCTTGTATTGTGCAGCCACAATGCAGCTGTGTTGCATTACTCAAACGTCTTCTCGCGCAGTACCAGGGACATGTTATCTATTGATCCATCTATATTACACACGTTGATGCCTTCAAGAGTTACCCGAATAACATATCATCGACTCAGCATAGTTTTTAACGTCATCATGTTATCCTGCCGGAAACATTGTGTGCCTGGACGCTGTGCGTTCATCCTCCTTGAGAGGTTGCACTTTTATGGAAGAAGAAGAACTTAGTGATAAGAGTGTCTTATACATGACTTAGGACCACGAAGGCAGGCACCATTTAGATTTATTTTGTGAACATGCAGTAAAGATACTGTTGGGTTGTATGCAGTAATAGTAAGGTTATGCCCTATTTTGCCGAATCCCATTTCGCCGAATTCCAAATCCCGAAAAACCGTGTCATTTACTTATTTTCCTAAAGAGGAAATGTCGATGACGTCAAACTGAAACTGACCATAACCGTAAAACTAACCCTAACCGACATAGTAACGGTAATATTTTTATGCGCATTTCGTTGACACCCATAAAAAAGTTGTATCACATTAATGAAAGGAATTAAAAATTAAAATGATGGAAAGAAAAGCTTACACAGCATTCGGCGAAACGGGATTCGGCAAAATGGAATTCGACGAAATGGGATTCGGCGAAACGGGAAAACACCAATAGTAAACATCGTGTTGTCGTTGGTCAGTGTAAAACTCTTACAATCTGTAAAAATACTCAACAGAAACAGCTAAATAAAAATTTTTGCAGCTGTGGTATTGCTAAAGTGCATGGACAATGCTTGCAACACGGTGTGCAGCACTTAAGCGTCGTGGAGGTGATCTCACTATGAAGGTAGTTACTAGTATAATTTGTCATATATATGGGTTTAAGGTGGTTGGAAAGGAATAGTATATTCCATTAATGTTTTACCTGGTAGTCTGTCATAGACATTATCTGTGCATTGTCTGTGCCTGCGTACCTGCAAAATGATGTGTTCATTAATCTTGTTGTACCACTTTGTTCAAGGTTTTAGGTCGACTCTGAAGAGTCGACCTAATAAAGCTGGTCTCAGATGTCCGTCCATCGGTCCGTCCACAAAGTTTCTTCAACTTCAACTTAGTGAAATTTGGCATGTACCGGGGTAGGTTGAGGTCAATGAGTGACGCACGACGGTATGCAGTATAACCCGAGATTGAAGGTCAGGGTCACGAGCCCTTGAAATTGGAAATACATCCATTTTCAGAAAGCTATCTCCTCCATTATTTACGATGGGAGCTTGCAACTGACCATGGATTCTTAAACTATGGCACAATATCTAAATTTGATTGGGCCAGATTGTTGATATTTGTCCTATAGTTTTTGTGTCAATTGACTATGAACTTGGCAGAAACGCAAACATCAGTTATGAAGAGTCGACCGACAGTCCCATACGGGACTAATTTATTTCACATTACAGAATCAGTACCAGGTACTCCCCAGAACACAAGTTAGTCGACATAGTTCAAAAGAAGGTTACCTTAAATTATATAAGTTAGTATGAATGTGTGGAGTCCACCATTTCAACACAAAATACGATGTTTTAAGTTTCTACAGATATCCATGTGTTTATGTTCTTTGTCATATAAGTAAAAAAATAAAAAAAAACTAATTAAAACGAAGTACTGCAGCAGTAACATCGCTGAAAAAGAACAGTTTTGAGGTGGCGTTTGAAACTTTCAGTGTCAGACAGTTCTTGATCGGATGATGGAAGCATGTT
>Ga0209363_1002115_pt1 | contig 10212 bp, 8 predicted proteins | sample WorMetexBAHAMAS3_FD_187385 | JGI IMG/M metagenome (GOLD analysis project Ga0209363, IMG submission 187385) | Marine gutless worms symbiont microbial communities from Max Planck institute for Marine Microbiology, Germany - Inanidrilus exumae... | ecosystem: Host-associated > Annelida > Digestive... | reverse complement strand
AAAGGCGTGATGCGTAATTGCGGCATCAGGCGCGTAGTCAGGATTTTGCTAAGGAGGGGGGCATTTTTCTGACGGAGAGGGACATCACTGAAAAAATGCCGAAATTGCGGGAAAATTCGTCATTTATGTGCATGTTTTTTGCGATTTTTCTACCGTGACGGGGGACATTCACCCATGTCCACCTTTTGGTTACGCGCCTGTGCGGTATATGCGCCATGGAATTCAGATAGGGCCTAACTGTTAAAAACGTACGGTTTACGTTATTAGACATCATCACTTTAGCTTACTGAAGTCACTGCAGTTGAGATTTTCGTTCAAGTTTATTAGCTGCCATAGAAAAAAAACAGCACACACTGTTTTCCTTATAAACATGACTAACATGTCAGACTAATAGAGTGCAGTGCGCATCTTTTCAATGGAGAGACTCCACGGTCATAACTGGAGAACGATTTGACCGATTTTGTTCAAAATGTGCACGTTGACTAAGCACCATCCCGGTCCCTCGGCTGCTCTAATCCTGCAGTCTTCACTCCTCACTCCTCAGGAGGGAAGCATTTGGAACCCTGTTCAATGTAGTAGGCTACAGACATGACAAAAGTCAGTTTGCCAGTTAGTCAATGGAGTAAATTTTGCCGCTTTCATTGGACACTGAAAACTTAAAAGGCTTTCAGCTTTAGGAGGCTTCGCCCCCTGACCCCCTGACCAGGGGCTCTGCCCCTGGGCCCCGCTGGGGCTCCGCTCCCAGACCCCCGTTATAGTCTCGCGCTCGCCATGTGCAGACCCCCTCGCTATGGTGTCCGTGCTTGGTAGTTTGAACATTAAATTAGGCCCTGGCACACATCCGATAAAGTAGCTCACTACTCAATTTATCGACCACGAACGGATGATAGGCTGAGTTTGGCTAGTTGACTGACCTGTATTCCTGCAGCAGACGGTTTACCCACGTATTAAATTGTCACCCTTTATAGCTGCAGGTCGAGCGCAGGACAGGGAAAGTTCACCGGCCAAGGACAGACATTCTACAACTGTGCCACGCAACCAGTAGCTGCACTACAAATAAAATATTTAGTAGGTAATAATTCCTTAATGGATATTTTGTTAAAATTGTCTGTAGTGCAGACTAGTGTGCTACTCTATCTGCGCATAATCTATCTTCCAATTGCATCTAGCTTTTTTGCCATCCAATTCCGCTTATGTGTAAATGCTAGTGGATACAGTAACAGTAGGCGAGGCTCTGATGATATCAGTGGTTGCTTTGTTTATATTATGTAATGAAATTAGGTAGTTGTGTTGTTTTATTATTTAAATTTGCCACGTTGTCGGTCTAATTAGACACTGGCAACTTTTTACATGAAGATGGATGCGCGAACGTTATCTGTATTTTTGCATATATTCGTGACGTCGATTGTAGCAGGTACTACTTCATTGATAACTAAACAACAACAACAATGTAACAACTGATGTGAATTTGTTTCGTTCAATAAATCCCACAGACGTCCAATGGAGTGACGAAAGGCGTCGATTACAGACTTGACACCCCGCTGTGAAGTGTGCTGACACACCTTACCTTTACAGTACTGGTTTTTAAGTCTACAAAATCTGGCCCGTCGTGAGGGTGACAGCTACTGCTGAGTGAACTATTTACGTCTGGTCATTACAGTCAGGGTTAGTAGGGTTAGTAAGGTTATAGTTAATAGGATAAGAATTAGGGTTTTTAATGGTAATCAAATTTATTTCAGTGAGAAACTATAGACGCCGGTGTATAAAACCACAGTGTGTAAACAGTGATATAAAATGACACAATATCCTTGAGACCAAGACCATACTTTCTAGATGGAGACCAAAATTTTGGCCTCCATCAAGGCCAGAATTTTGTCTTCAAGGCCGAGGCAACAAGGCCGAGGCCGTAATTTTGCTGAGGCAAGTAGGCCAAGGTCAAAATTTTGGCATGGAGGCCTTATATACTCTGTGTATCTTAGTGTGCACCTGTAACTTGTAGCTTAATAATAATAATGCACTGAAAAAAGGAACATTCTCCCACAGTGTTGGCAATGGCATTACGTTTTTGGGCTGTCCGTCCACTGCATTCGTTCGTTCATTTGCTTGCTCAGTCATTTCTCCAGACAAATATTGTTACCACGATGTATCGTGAATGCCTTGAACGAATTTGATAAAACCGACAGATAATATTCACTAGCCCATACTGGCATCCACGTTGATGCTGGGGATTCAAAGTCCGTTTTCTAGTTTCATTCACCCACAGACTCACGAGGGAAGGTGCGTCGCTTCCTTTATGCCAGCTCTTTACACCAGTAGCAGTACCCTATGCACCCATATACAAGTGCTCTGTAAACTCAGGTGTCCATGTCCACAGTTGTCTGTGTGTGTTACAGTGGAGCGGAATGTTCTGAATGACTACATACGTCATTATGAGGGTTTGACGTATGACGTCCGTAGTCTTCGGCATAGTCACGGACGTGTGCGGCGGTCGCTCGACTCCAGCGTTCGTCTCAGCTTTCACGCACACGGACGGTCAGTGCACGTCTTTGCATTTCCGAGCTGACAGTTTCCCAGTATGCCTACTGGGCAGTTGCACTTAAAATTATTGTACAGTTGACGACTAGCAAACTATGATGGTTTGGTTTGGTAGTGAGTCACTTTGGGAATTTTCGGACGTGTACTCATTTACCTCATCAATGATCATGTACACGATTTTGTACGATCTTCTCGATTCCAAAATTATTCGATAGCAGCAGCTGTAATTGCAGGACACAACGGCAGTGATAGAGTGGTTGAGATTAGTGGTGTGAAGTGTCGAATCTGGATAGTGAATGATATGAGGTTTGAATGTACAGGATTTTCAACATAGTATTACGGCCGGATGATACAACATTCGTTCAGCATCCGGAAGAAGTGTTGCCGGATCGCTCACTGCGACCTTTAGACACTTCACATATCTACCAGGGCTACGTTGACGGTAATAATAGATATTCCTGATTTTGCATTCATGTCAGAGTTTCATACCTACATATGCCAAATAGGGATGGACGGTTATCTGACCCAGTCATCCGGATCCGGCCAGTTTTCCACTAACCGGTGAAATCCGTCTCTGGCCGGATTGTGTGTGGCATGGAGGGTCGGATTTTCACGAATTACAGTACCCATTTTTGCACTAAGTCCGATGTCACTGCGCATTTAACAGTTGGTATCAGCTGCGAAAACTTGCCAATCCTATCGATTGATGTAGCCGGCCGCCGGCAGTGTGTTCTGGCGCCAACTGCAGCCGCCGATCAGGTTCCCTGCTAGCCCACTGCCCACCGCCTGCCGATTAATGTCCACACTTTATAACTTTGATGCAAGAGACGCTGTTGCCACATGCTGTCTTGACACTTGATGCTTCACAGAAATTCGCAAATAGGAATCTAATCTCTACATGAATGACACGACCAGCAAGTGACTGGCACTAGCGCTTTATTGGGCGACCTACCAGTTCACAGTGTTATCGATTTACTGAACTCTAGTCCTGGTTTACTTGACTTAGCAGTACATTTGTGACCATTTTGTTAGTTTGACAGTAGCATATACGCGTTGTTAGTGATGGCACAAAATCACCGGAGTGAAATTTGGAGTTATTTCTCTGTCGAATTGGAGGATGATGTAAAAGTGCAATGCAATCACTGCAGATTAAAGATTACAGATATATAGAGCATTGGACGCGATTTTTTGCTGTAATTTTTATAGGTATAGACTAGTGGGAAAGTTACATCAAAAATCCGAATCCAGAACCGGCCGGATATTAGGCGCCGGTTAACCGAATCCGGTATCCGGCAGAAAATTGCTATCCATCCATCCCTAATGCCGAATAATTTAAATCGATAATTAGTTATTAAAGTTTTTGATACGTGTTATGCTGAATTTGTTTGTGATGCAAGCATTTTTTTCTTTAAAATAACTGAACTCAATTGAATTGCGATGCTGAACACATGCAAACTAATGGGACATCGCTGCAATTCAACTGAACAGGAGTCACTAGTTCTGTATTATATGAGGCTGATCATTCACGGACTCCTCAGTCTTCTAGTATCATAGGTTTTATCAACAGCATCAATTTGTATCACAAATTGTAATTGGACGTGTGTGAAATAAATGCAAATAGTCGACATGTGATGTACTTTTTAGGTCATATCTTCCGAGTCGACCGAATAAAGCCGGTCTAAAATGTCTGTCCATCCATACAATACGTACGTCCTTCCGTCCATCCACTGAAAGTTTATTCGATTTCAGTGAAATTTGGCATGTAGGTAGAGGTCGATAAATGATGCACGATGGTACGCAGCTCAAGGTCACAAGCCCTTTAGAGTTGGAAATCCATCCATTTTCAAAAGCTACCTTCTCCGTCATTTACAATGGGAGCTGGCAACTGACCACAGATTCCTACACTAGGGCACAATATCTAAATTTATCCGCGTTGGTTTTTTGATATTTGGCCTAGTTTTTATTTCGCGCGACTTTGATGTTGGCCGAAACATCAGTTGCAAAGAGTCAACCCTCAGTCCCGTACAGGGCTAATTTTTTGAGCATTGACATTTCTGGTTGGTCTGTGTATGTGAATCTCGGGCCTGAAAAGTCCTACCTACTCCACATACTGTTGAATTGAGTGAAATCAAAAAATTGATCTACTAGATCAAATGGAATCCAAATATATTTCCCCCAAATCAAATGCTCTAATCCGAATATGCTGATTGACTGACTGGCTGTGTATTGTATTCTGCAGCCTGAAGCTGATAAATATTCTGCTTATTTGTTAGAAGAAAAAGTTAGTTGGTCTTTATTGCTGCTCCATAATATGCATATTAGAATTAGAATTAGAAAGTACACTTGTATAGCCCATTAAACAGAAAAAAACAAAAAGAGAGTCATCTCTAATGAAGTGAATGTTTAATTTGCTCGAATAAAAACATCTTTATGAGAGCATTGGAAGACGGCTATATATGTTGACTTCCGCACATTTTCAGCAATTTCAGAATCTTCCTTGTATTTTATATTTCTGTTCATGTGGTGCAGTTTATGAAAGTTCATAGGCTGATGTATTAGGTCGAACACCAATCTGGTGACAGAGTTATCTCAGTACAACAGTGTTAACAAAAATTTTACGGTAAACTTAAAGATGATATGCAATGATTTTTTGGTTGTTAAAGTAAATTGCCCATAGTATGTCTTTAATATAAGCAAATCTATTTGGATATTAAGGAACTTCAAAGAATTAAGAAATTTTAGAAAACGCGCAAGAAAGTGATTAGTTTACTATTGCAAGTGATGACGTCATACCATGGAAACGAACAAGGGAACAGGCTATTGGAGTGTTGAGTGAGACATTGCACAACATATAGGCATAACGACGTAGAAATAGGTTCTTAAAAAATAAAATGGTATAATAAATAACTTCTTATCTAATCTCAAACGCATAACAACGCAAACGAAACAAGCGTATCATGGCATGAAATCACACATGACAGAAACAGCCAAAGAATAACTAGCCTATACCAAAAAGACCAATAAACTAGTACTTTATAGCATTTTATGGCATAATTTATCAAAATTTGTTACACAAACGGGTTTATATTGCAGTAAGCAGCTAGAAACTACTTCTAATCAATTTGGTAAAAAAATCGTTGCATATCATCTTTAAGATAAATTAATGAATGGATGAATGGTTTTATAGCTATATAGTTATATTTTATAGCTATGTTTATTTTTCAGGAGTGCCGTCGTCATATGTTCATGGTTCAATTATTGATGGTATTTTTTCTGGGAGGATCGATCTTCCAGTCGAGTCGTATTATGTTGAAAAGTCCGAGATGTATTTTGCTGATGAGCAGCCGTTCCATTCAGTTATCTATGCTGGCAGCGATGTGGCTCATGACTTGCCGTCAAGGTTTCCATTACTTTTCACCTGTTTGTCTGCTTTGTCCATATTTTTATTTCCTAAGAGATGCCAAAAACTAGAAGAAGCCAGCACTGACAAGAGTGCAAAGAGCATGTGGGTAATTTTTTGCGACTTGTGACCTTGACCTTTGACTATTTGGACTTATCGTGGAACAGACAGGCAAACAGAGGCAAAAACCCTGCCGTGTGACTGTCGTTGGCATAGGTAATTAGTAAAATTCCCAGTTTGTCCATTGTGGAGTTAACTGCTGAGCCTTACAGTTGATTTTCAGCCATATGGGTGTCACTTGTGTGTATCTACATGCATTTACATGATAGTATGTTCAACCTAGGGTGAGGTTGTGGAGAAATGCCGTCAGTCGCAACGACTAAAGAGAGATGATACTATACAGTAATACACTGTATTATTCTTTTCTGTTCTTTAGCCATCTTTGATCCGAGGGCTGGCCACACCATGGATGTACTTTCTCCATTTATCTCTGTCCTTTGTCATTCTGATTGACTCTTCCACATGGAGTCCTGTCCATGTATTGATATTGTCCATCCAGGCCATGCATGGTCTTCCTCGCCTGCGTGCACCTGGCATCGTTCCTTGCATTATCTCTTGCTCCAGGCAACTCCCTTGTTTCCTCATGGTGTGACCATAGTATGCTAGTTTCCTTGCTTTGACAGTGTTTAACACTTAACCTCTTTACTCTAGCTTTGTTAAGAACCCACTCATTTGTTTTCTTTGCTGTCCATGAAACCTGCAGAATTTTTCTCAGCCCTTTCATCTCAAAAGCGTCAAGACGTGTTTCTTCATTCTTTCTGAGTGTCATCCAGACTGTGTTATGTAGAGGATATTGACTAGATATACTGTATAATACCCACGGAGTGATTGAGTGAGTGCTCTTTCTAGTACTGTTCCAAGAGCTGTTAAGCTCGTTATTACTTCGCCACTGGTAGGGGTCTGCAGTATTGTGATTACCATATCTGTAAGTTGGTCTTTTTTCTGTCTTTCTGTTTGTTTGTCTGCCTGTTCGTTTGCATATGTCAGTAACGAAACATCCATATTTTGCTCCATTTTTTGTTTGTTCTACCTGTGACTGTGGCTCGGCCTTCTTCGATACGGTATGCAGTTCCTGTTTTGTGGATGACGTCATGTTTTCACGTAATAGAGCAAATGGGCACAATCAGACAACAGGCATGTTTTGTCTAAATCAAATCAAATCAAACGCAAATTACTATAGCGCCATATATCGCAAGCGAATCAGAGGCACTAGGGCTGGGACTAGACCGGATGGACTATGTTAAACAGTTCTGTCTTTAGGTTACGCTTAAAACACGCAATACTGGAGCTAGCACGGCAGTCATGAATCAGATTGTTCCAGACGCGTGGGGCATTTATACCCAAAGCTCGGTTACTTAGTGACAGTTTGCGTAATGGTATTGTAAACAAAACTTCATCAGACGTTCGCTGAGTTCTTGCAGGTTTGTACTCATTAAGCAGAGATGCTATGTAGACTGGGCAGCCAGTGCGTCATGCCTTGAAAGTGATGAGTGCGAGCTTGTAGTCGACGCGTTGCCGCACAGGCAGCCAGTGCAGCGAGCGATGTAGTTCGGTGACGCTGGTACGACCACGGAGGGCTACACACTGCCCTGGCGAGAGCATGATGTGTCACCTGATGACGCAAATGTCATCAGCTAATGTCAAGTTAGCAGGTCGCGGCACCGTGGGTGATGCTACCATCTAGGACTGCATATTATTGCTAGTTGTTGTTCTAGTAACAGTAGATGCACATTGTGGTACTGGTGTCATGTCTGGTCCCTTCCCTTGCCAGTCAGATGGTCGATCATGAACAGATGAGGTCTGGTGAGTGATTCACACCATTTGGATTCCATGCTTTGAGTAGATGAGGTTCCAGCTAATACCCAGAATAGTCCCACTCTGTTTCCAGGCCGGATGTCATGGAGGCAACTAAAACTGGCTTTAGTTATTTGTATGCATTGATTTTGGTGTTGTATGTATTTTTTAGTTATGAATGCATGCTTGTTTTCATCATATTTAATTTATTTAGCCTTGCAGTGTGATAGCCATACTTGTGCTGAAAAGGGAAGTTAAACTCCAGCTAATACAGGTAGACCTGGATAATACAGGTAGACCTGGATAATACAGGTAGACCTGAATAATACAGGTAGACCTGTATAGTGGCCATAGTGCCATTGTTGTTGTTGTTGTTGTCTCAGAGTGAAGCGTTCAGACTCGTCTCCTGCCTCCGCAGCTTGCGGCAGTTCACGTGAAGATGTTCGTCAATGGATGGAAAAAGTCCAGAACTCGGCTGTTGAGCCTTCGTCTTCAGCTCAGGTTCACGTCTGCTTCTGTCATCGTCTCAATATATGTCACTTTCAGTCTGCTGCAGTTTCCCTTTCACGCTGTTAGTTGACTGACAAGAAGGGCAGTCGGTCTCTAGTAACCTGTGTCAGTTATGCCCAAATATACAGTTTTGGGATAGTCTGTCCAGCTGTGAAAAACCAGGCCAGTTGCTCATAAACTGAAAGAGAGTAGCAGTGATGGTTGTAGTAGTGGTAGTGGTAGTGGTACTATTTGTTAATGATTTTTTTTAACTGAATGATTTTTTTTCTTTTTGATTTTCCTAAATTTTTATTTTTCCATCTAGTCTACAATTATAACAAGGCAACAACAACATCCACAAGTGAGAATGTGTTTAAGAAAGTCAATGATTTTCAAAAAAATGTACAATATGTGTGTTTAAGTTGGCCCTGCTGTACTTGCATACAACCCGACTGACTGAGTGTTTAATACTTCAATTGCTTAGTCATTTGCTGTTGCATAGTTGTACTTGATGGTTTCATGTGAGTAAATGAATATGGACAGATAGAAAAAAATTAAATTGCTGTGTAGGTAAATGTGATAAATACTTTGGCTATGTAGCATTATTAACTTTCAGCAGTTTATAACCGTCTTTGTTTGTGGAGAAGAAGTTGATTTTTATGATGTCAGTGAATGTATAGAACAGATGTGGTATTAATGGTGTGGAATGTAATTAATTGCACTTAGTCGTTAATGTTATCAGGAAGGTAATTCTGCCGGACAAGAAAAGTGTTTTTTTGAATGTTACATATTATAAGCCGGTACCTTGCTGCTTAACCAGAATGTAATCGTATTAATGGCACTGCGTAAGCTGGCAGAATTACGGTAAGTTTTCTTGGGAGAGTGGTGACTGAGTCCAGTGAGACGCACCTTTAGTCATTTCTGTCTGCGTGTGTTTGACGTTTGACTGGCAGGATTCCGCGCCGCAGCAACATCAGTTCAACATGCGACACGACTCGTATTTCCGGAGATATTCACGGTGGGCGGAGCCATCGAGGCAGCGTAGAGATGCCCCCAAAAGTCCCGACAACCGCATGTGTGCTTTGTTTCTTCAGTCGGACCCACTGCTATGGGATCATATGACAAAACCAGTCACCAAAGATGGCAAAGGATATGTAAGTACTTTGTGTATGTGTGGCTGTGCCTTCGTAAGTAAGTACATTTGTAAAGCGCACTATATCTAAAATAAAGTAGACGTGCTGCATGTCCGATTAACTGAGTTGCATGCAGCACACCAAAACCTGCCTTATTACTTACTTACCTACTAATAACTATGGAGTCCTCCATTACCCATTCTTTTAACATTACGGGGTGGCGTAAATATGCCCACCAGCGGAAAAAAATTTCTACAGCAGTAAACCTACTATGCTGAGAATTTGAGCTTTCTATCTTAATTACTTCCTGACGTATGAGGGGTCTCAAAAGTCCAAGATTGCGTCGTGGTGTTGTAAAAGCGTCACCTAGCGGAGAAAATTTTCATAAATGATTTTTTGGTTGTTAAAGTAAATTGCCCATAGTATGTCTTTAATATAAGCAAATCTATTTGGATATTGAGGAACATCAAAGAATTAGGAAATTTTAGAAAAAGCAAGAAAGTGATTTGTTTAGTATTGCAAGTGATGACGCCATACCAGGGAAACGAACAAGGGAACAGCCTATTGGAGTGTTAAGTGAGACATTACACAATATATAGGCATAACGACGTAGAAATAGGTTCTTAAAACATAAAATGGTATAATAAATAACTTCTTATCTAATCTCAAATGCATAACAACGCAAACGAAACAAGCGTATCCTGGCATGACGTCACACATTGTTTTAACATTACGGGGTGGCGTAAATACGCCCACTAGCGGAAAAAAAATTTCTACAGTAGTAAACCTACTATGCTCAAA
>Ga0209363_1002114_pt1 | contig 10212 bp, 8 predicted proteins | sample WorMetexBAHAMAS3_FD_187385 | JGI IMG/M metagenome (GOLD analysis project Ga0209363, IMG submission 187385) | Marine gutless worms symbiont microbial communities from Max Planck institute for Marine Microbiology, Germany - Inanidrilus exumae... | ecosystem: Host-associated > Annelida > Digestive... | reverse complement strand
AGTAGCCGTCCACAAAACGTTTCTTCAATTTCAATGAATTTTTGTATGTACACTGTTATAAATTTTTCTGTATATATACGGAAAAAGTTCCGGCAGCAATGCACCAAAGTGGGTCCGTAAATATACGGAACAATTATGACACTTGAAGTGTCCGTATACTGACGGAAATGCTATTCCGTAAATGAACGGAAATGTCAATATCGACATTTCCGTATTATGACGGGAGAATTCGATACACCCGTAAATTGACGGAAGCTATTCTCCGTTCATTTACGGAATAGCATTTCCGTCAGTATACGGACACTTCAACTGTCATAATTGTTCCGTATATTTACGGACCCACTTTGGTGCATTGCTGCCGGAACTTTTTCCGTATATATACAGACAAATTTATAACAGTGCAATATCACTGTTGAAAATGGCAGAATTTCCGACTTTGAAGGGCTCGTGACCTTGACCATGACCTTGGATCGGGTCACACTGCATACCGTCATGCATCAGTCATCGACCTCTACCTACATACAAAAATTCATTGAAATTGAAGAAACGTTTTGTGGACGGCTACTTACTGCCAACGTCAAAGTCACGTGACGCAAAAACTAGGACAAGCTTTAGGTATTGCCCTCTAACTTAAGAATCCGTGGTCATTTGTCAGCCCCCATTATAAATGGGGAGGAGATAGCCTTTGAAAATGGCTCAATTTCCGACTTTCAAGGGCTCGCGACCTTGACCTTGGATCTGGTCATACCGTCATGCATCACTCGTCGACCTCTACCTACATATCAAATTTCATTGAAATCGAAGAAATGTTTTGTGGACGGATGGACGTACGGATGGATGGACATTTGAGACCGACTGTATTAGGTAGACCCGGAGGAGACGACCTAATAAATGAAAATGGCCCAGCAAATGAACCCAATCATTATCATTTGCACTGCCAGCATGGTATATCCCATATACACTGGAATGACAGCAAAAGAATAACAGAACATCCATCAGCCTTGTATCAAAAACAGTCTCTGCAATGAAATTCTCCATTTCAGCACAACTAAACAACTAGGCCGATACACTGTGAAAATTAAACAAAATAACAGAATGGCAATATTGGCCAATCACAATCATCATCATTTCAACTGAACAATTCGGCCGAGGCCTACAAAGTAAAATAAATGAAAATAGCCCAGCACAATCATTATCATATGCATTGTTAGCATGGTGTATCTGGCATATACTGGAATGGCAGCCAAAAAAAAACAGAAAATCCATCAGCATAGTATCAGAAACAGTCTCTGCAATGAAATTCTGCATCATCCAGTACTCCAACTATTTCAGCACAACTCTCGTGGTACCATTTACTGCATTCCTGACATTTTATCCAATCATCACACATTCTTGTATCATTTTTGGCTCCGAATCTAACAAAACAATGAGAACATTTGGTCGAATCCTGTAACCTGCCACCTATTTTACGCCTACGTGTGTATGTTGGCACTTGGTCAGGCGCCGACCTATTTTTACGAGTTGGCTCAGACTCATGTGCGTGTTTAGTAGCATTGTTCTTTGTTTTTTCGTCACTCTTAGACTTAGTTTTGTCGCCAACTTTTATCTTCTTTGTCGCAAACGACTGTGCGTATCTGGAACGCTTTCTGCTGGATCGCTCTTGAACTGGACTGCTGGTTGCTGTAGGAAACAAATGTGATGCAGCCATTTTTTGTGAGCCTGCAGACACAAACAGCATACACCAAGCGAAATTCTTCATAGCCTACAATAGCTCACACACAAATTCAATGCAGAATGATAAAAAATCACTATACAAAGTAAGCTCGTATTACCTTGCCCCAGACAGATAACCATGCCAGCACCTCACCACACAGTTTTCTACAAGCCGGATGCCCTTCATGCCACCAAACCGACAGCGTCAAAGCACTGAAGGCCTAATAGCCTAATGTGATATAAGCCTACTTAAAGTAAAATATAAAACAAGTAATAGTCTGTAGCAGTAGGCTAACATAAAATCTTTACAGTTAGGTTATGTAAACCATAAAATTACAACAACAGGCTAATATCTGAACTATCACACTACAGCAGGGTTGCCAGATGTGCCATATTTTACGGGAGCTCCCGTATGTCGGACCCTGTCTCCTGCCTCCCGGAAGGAAGCTGTCTGGGAGACCATATCTCATGCTCCACACTTGCCGCCTAATAAGGCGACGCAAAGCCTAATTATTTCATCCACCCTGCTGCCAGTATGTAGGGCCTGGGACCTAATTTACAGCCAGTTGGCAATGTGCATGGAACTATACAGAACACACTGGGCTGATCTAGGCTTGGACAGACTGATGGACCAAAATCTCCAGTATTCCATCACTGGAAACCTGGCAACCCTACACTACAGGACATACCAGAAGCACAGACCTGAACCCTGTCCAGCTGGGGCAGATGCTTCACCATCAGACGACGACTGAGTTGATGGACGACTCGCGGCTGCATCAGAGGACGACTGAGTCGATGGACGGCTCGCGGCTGCATCAGAGAACGACTGAGTCGCGGATGCTTCAGACGACGACTGAGTCGCAGGTGCTTCAGACGACGACTGAGTCGCGGATGCATCAGACGACGACTGAGTCGATGGACGGCTCGCGGCTGCATCAGAGGACGACTGAGTCAATGGACGGCTCGCAGCTGCATCAGAGGACGACTGAGTCGATGGACGGCTCGCGGCTGCATCAGAGAACGACTGAGTCGCGGATGCTTCAGACGACGACTGAGTCGCGGATGCATCAGACGACGACTGAGTCGATGGACGGCTCACGGCTGGCACAATACTGGTACTGACTCCAGCTGCTTCAACAGTAATTTTTCTCAGTTTGCAATACATTATACTTTTGCAAATTGAAGTAACACCATATTAACATCATGGTGGGACATGTCATGCTTATCATACAAGAAATGTAGTCAGCTTTCTAACAATCAGAAATTTATAACAAGCAATCACCAACTGACAAATTGTCACCTGTAATAAACTGCCCTTCATTACAAGCAATATTTGTCGTATAGCAGTGGTAGCAATGACTCACAAGTAACAGCAACTGTCATACAACTGGAAGCGCAGACACTGACAAATGTTCTAGAATTATTGTGCGATGCATCGTCACAAATACATGGTAAATCAAATTTGACTTATTGGATGTAAACCATAATCAAACAGAACACAGCCAGCCATGAGTTATGCAGCTGTTTACCAATTACTTTTAGCTTACTCTGTAACATGCTGCAATATGAAACTAATGTGCAATAAGTGTGTGGACCAAGTGAGGTAGTGTACTACAGAGGTTGATATGTCTGTTTGTGGCTTTCCTTTTTTTCTTTACAAGGATTTTCTTGTGGACCAGTTAAATGTTAAATGAAAGATTGAACTTGTGTACCTGTGCAACTGCAATATTGATTTAGAAACAAACATTTCATCCTCATTCTTTCTTTAAAATGTGGCTGAAATGTTTGTTTGATTCAGGCGGTATTTAGAAATTTGTTCAGATATCTACAGGCTATAGCACTCCAGTAATGGTTTTTATTTCTCTAATATTTAGAGGCTCTGAAAACTAATTCCTTAAACGTTTACATCTTTCAACCTAGTAAAATATTTCTGTATTAATATAGCATAAGACATCAACATTTGATTTAGTTTTTGGCCGGGTTTTTTTGCTGGTGTTTTTAAAGCTCTGTGTCTATTATAATCATGTGAAATACTGCAAGCTGCACAAGTCACATCTTAAAAGGCCTACGATAAATGGCGAATCTCGAAGGTCACCCGTCATCAGAAATAACGTTCTTCGATATTCCCAACTTCTATTTACAAAACTTGTGCTTTGTATTTACACATGAACAAAATATTCATGAAACTAAACCTGAGACTAAGAAGAAACATTGTCAAAGTTACTGAAGTGGTTTTTGATCCACTCAGCGATACAAAAACTAAGAGCAAGCTTAGCATCTAATTACCTTGCTGAGATTCAAATGCTGACACATTTCTGATAAAGCTCAGTACACGGGGGCACATTTTTGTACCTTTTTTCCGACCTCTTGATCCCTTGGATCCAGACAATGGATTGAAATTCAGCAGATCTCTGACAACAACCACGTCATGATTACTCAGTAATGCAACACTACAGTGACAGATAAAAGTATACACCAGTAGTCATGTTTCAAGAAAAAATGAACAAAATTACATTCAACATTGTTTTATGTTGCCAAACTTTTGTGATATGTTTGAATTCATAAAACAGTTAACATGGCTTGCATGAAATGTTTTAAGTATGTGTATACCTCTGAGTATATTCCAACGTGGCAACAAGTGCCTGACTGTATTCCAAGTTAAATACAAAGTAACTAGCAAACATGACTGCAACAGCAGTGTATATGTCCACCACACATGGCTGAATGATATGTTGATCCACACTAACAACATAACGTTTGCAGTCAAAGATGTTTACTCCTACAACACAGTGATCATTGCAAATATCTTAGAGAACAAGCAGTAAGTCAACTGGCTACAATGAAAATAAGTACAGAAGTGTACATTGATGAAAGCAGCTATTTTCCTAGTAACATCATAACAACTAGACATTATGGGACGCATCCCAATGTCAGGTAGACCGGTCTTGCGCTGTTGGCATCACCTAGCAACTGTGATTGACTGATCCGATAACACTGACTGTTTTTGTCCTTATTTCCCTGATCTCCTGTGCTGCATGTTTGAGATTACTGCTCTAGACTGGAAAATATCCATTGGCACCAATGTAACATTTCGTTTTTTTGCCTAACGAAAATTGGGGAAGGTTCCCAGAAATTAGACCTGCCGGTTAAACATAGACCTAGACCCTAGACGGCATACATCTACACCAGTTTCCCTGATCTCCACTGGCAGGTCTGAGAGGAGTTCTAAAGAAAAAAGAAACATCCATCTAAAGGTCATTGCTACTATGCCGTAGATGGGCGACCTAACCACGCACAAAGATAATTTACAGTAAACAGGTTTCAGTTTCATGTAATCAGATGAAAAAAATGTGAGACATGAAACTAATTTTCATTTACTGAATGCAGAAATAGCAACTTCATAAAGATATTAGTAAAGTCTTCCGCAAGGTCTAACCTCAAGTTTTTAACTCCAAAATACATCAATAAATGTAAAAGGCAAACTATTTGAAATGATGCTTGCAAGAGCTATCGTACCAAGTCCGACAACACAGGGAGTCGATGGTAGTGATGTCACGTACTCCTGAGATAAGCCACCTTCCTGCAGAGAAATGTGAACAACAGCATCTGATCACCAACATAATGAACATTCATTGATTGAGTTAAGGTTTTATGTCCCACTCGACACAAAATAGGTCATTTTGGAGATGTTCCCCAAGCCAATCTCTTGGCTTGGTATGGAAAAACAAAAGCTAACACAACAAAGCACCCTTTCACATTGCAAAGAAATGTACTTCATCACAAAATAAACACCAAAAACTAAATCAAGGTTTAGTCGTCTCCTACATCGGGCCTGGAAACGAAGAGGGCCTACTTTGGTTTCGGCACTTCTCAAATTTGTCACTTACTTACTTACGTAGACACAGGCACCGATACCATGGCCTCCGCCGTGCCATTACGCCTAGCCGTTAGCGACGCAGTGGTCACGTCACGTATTCCAAGTAGGGCTGGGGCGATTTCGACGACACTTGATCGAGGCGCCGAAGGCGCGGAGGGGCGCGAGCGCCGTTCGCCCTCCACGCCTTCGGCGGCTCGATCAAGTGTCGTCGAAATCGCCCCAGCCCTACTTGGAATACGTGACGTGACCACTGCGTCGCTAACGGCTAGGTGTAATGGCACGGCGGAGGCCATGGTATATCTCGGCGCCTACGGCGCCTCTCCCCTCGGCGCCTTCGGCGCCTGGCGCCTCGGTCGCGTTTGAGACGGTCCCGCATCGGAAAGCACGTCTACCTGCGACCCCCATGACCAATGCACAGTTTCATCGAAATCGCCCCAGCCGTTTTTCCGGAAATCGATGGACAGACACACAGACAGAAAGGCAACTTTATATATATAGATTCTGACAATGGTACCTTGAACACAATCATGTTGCCAACTTCTTCATGCATAGATGCCATTACCAGAAGTAAAAGGCCATCTCTGATAGGTTGACGGCTTCCAGATGAATTAACCTTAGATTCAATGTCACGCAAAACATCACTCACACGTGTGTTACTTCTCGCTGTCTTGCAAAATTCATATATCAGTGATGCTTTCTTTTCAACAGCAGCCAGCAAAACTATCTCAATATCGATATCAGTTAATTCCTTGTAGTGTTGAATCAAAGTGCTTGTCACACCAAGATATGGCCATTCCTTCAGCACATCACTTATTGATAACTGTGCATTAATTGCATATCTTTGGCAGCTGAACGTCTTCTGCATCAGAGTCTGTACCTGGAGTGATACACCACTCTCCTTTGATGCATGTAACTGTTTCAGCTGCTGCTGCTTTTCTTCCATTGTCTGTACGGTTTCGTCACATGGGGGTGGCACGTCCCACCTTTTGCACCCAAAAGACATAACTGACTTTGAAGGCTTGGCTTTCTTTGGCTTTTTTGCCACACATTCAGAACTCTGAGCACCACTGTGTGACTGTTCGCTTGACGCTGTATTTGTATGATGACTGACATTCACTCTTCGGTTGAGGTTTTCTTTTTTGGACTCTAGCATTAACATTATACTATTTGTCCCATCAGCGACCACTGCACCATTAATGTAGTCTGCAAATGACTTTGGGCTTCTCTGAACAATTTTTCTTCCAATGGCCCGAAGGTTATCTCGTGTGGGTGTTCTGCTGTAGTTAAAAACATCACTCATTGTGTGACTGATAAGCTGCCGCATGTCTCTTGCTGCTGGCACTTTTTCATCAGCAATATCTCGAAGAAACTGTGGACTACATTTGCTCCATGGAACTTCGAACTTGTGAACCCATGTCGATTCTTCACTCACAATATGGTGAGCGACCTGGTAATTCTGTGAACATCACAAGCCCGGCAGTGAATTTATATTGATGTTATACGAGTATAAAATTTAACAAGTAGTCGGAAAAAATTTTCACGAAAGGCTACATTGCTGGGGATTATGGGGAAACATTTTATGTGACACTCAAATGTATCAGCAGCAAAACAGATAGGTGCTGTTGCATAAATAAGCACTGTCGGACCTGTACACGCTGTTGCCAGTGATGGGCAAAAGACTTTCAAAAAGTATTCTGAAATTAACAAAATAAAATACTCTTTAAAAGTATGTTAAAAATTAGAAACGTATTATATTTTAAATAATTATTTCAAAACACTTTCTTCAAAATAATTTTGTCAGTGGTCTGTATGCTAAACAGTTGAAAACTCTTTAAAAATTAAGCAAATTACACAATAATAGACAGCACAAACTACATATGCAAATCTGCACATCGCCTCAGTACGGTACAGTAGGGTTTAATGTCACACTCGACACATTATAGATCATTTCGGAGACGATTTTACGGGTCAGATAACCCAACCGACAGTGTCATAGCACTGAAGGACAATAGATAGTCAACCAGGTCAAGGGCCAATATCACCAGGCTCAGCACACTGACAGGTAAAGCAAAGGATGTAATCAAAACTGTTTTCTACATATAGCACCAAGTAGACCGAAGACACAGAGGCGAGCGCCTCTGTGTCTTCGGAGAGAGCTAAGCCAAGCAAGATCAAAGCCCGATCCAGTCGACCATGTACGATACGAAATGCTCATTATATTGGTGTGCATATGATATGCACAATTACGATGCACAACAACACACAGCAGTCTTCTAATCTCCCCTCTTACCCTCCAGACAATCATCATAGCTCAGATGTTGTGTGTTGGAGGGGAGGGGCCGCACCTCGCCTCAGACAGATAACCATGCCATTGCCCCACGACTTAGTTTTTTTATGGGCCGGATGCTCTTCCTGCCTCCCAACCAACAGCGTCAAAGCAATAAAGGCTGCACAAATTACTAGCAACTATACTGCCATCGTATATTGGCTGTCCTTACACAAACACAAACCGCTTTAATAATACAGCAGGTGAAATACTGAGTATGAAGATTGAAGATGATAATGTAAACACTATAGAAGCATGTGGGCTAAAGCAGTACCAGCTGTAAACAGTGAACTGAAAATGAAATCAATAAAGATTAAAAGCATACAAACAAAAGACAAACATGCCTTGCACTGTCCATCTGGTTTCTGTGTAGCTGATGTCACTCCAGCCATATGTGCCAGCAGGCTTGTCTCAGCAGATGGAACCGCCTCAGAAATAGCTGTTGCAATTATGTTTACAATTAAAATTTTAAATTGCATGATTGAAAATTAATCATAGCCTTCTTAAGCCCAGGCTGTCTGCGGTAGCAGGCAACTGGGCCTTATAGCGACAGATGTTATTGGTTGGTTGGTTGGTTGGTGGTTGGTTGGTCACGTTCGTGAATTGTGCAAAAACGGCTGGACGGATCGAGACGAAATTTGGCACGAAGGTTGGTGGGGTAAGAGTAAACTCCGTGCCAAATTTCGTCCCGATCCGTTCAGTCGTTTTTGCACAGTGCACCTTCCTGTGTTGTCCACTCAGCGTTCGCCATTATGACGTCAGCGTTATAAATAGAAATCACCGGCATGCAGTGCAGCAGCACGATAGGCTGGCACGCAGTAACCTAGCCGCCCGCAGCCTGGGCCTTATCACCTACTGTGTTGGTCTTGTTTCTCCTGTTTGTTAGAACAGTGCATCACAACCAAAAATTGTCAATCAGTCTGCAGCCAAATTGCTGGGCAACAGAGTGAATTTCAAGCATCCAAGCATCCAAGTTTAACATGTAATAAAATGCTAATGAGATAAGAGATACCAACACAGTTATATAATAACTTCAAATTACAAACCAGGTGTCCAATTCTGCGAATCCTTGAGAACCATCAAGGTACCCAGTTTTTCGCCTTCTTCAATTACTGCAGTGATTACATCATCACAGACACTGCTGCCATCATCCTCTAGCACCAAAGTGAAGTGTTCGACCACCAACCTACTTTTTACTACAACAGCAAACCAGCAGCCACATTGACATGGGTATGATTTGAGTAACAATGATGTATAAGCAGTACAAGCTGTCATGATCTATCGACACAGCTGAAAATTAACTAGAAAGAATGAGAAAGCACTAAACATGTAAAAGTAACAAATATTTGCATTACAAGAGCTCCATCTCCTCGTATTGCACTTCCCTCAAATAGACGTCATCGGAGCAATGGTGATTGTCTGGTGGGTAAGAGGCAAAATGACAAAATTATCAGTGCAGTATTGTGTGCAACAATTGTGCCCAGTGCAATGCACATACATACGAACAAACCTTACAGTTCTCAGGATTGGTTTTTGTCTCACTGGGCCATTTTACTGTGCTTAGATTCATTTTTGTACATGTACGTATTTTGTGTTTATAACCGTACATTATATGTTGTAGTATTGTAACATGGTGAGGTGGCATTGAAGCCTGAACCTTAGGACCACTACTTCCTACAGTGCTTTGACACTGTCGGTTGGTTCATTTGATCCATAAAAACCCGTCCCCGATATGACCTATAATGTGTTTAATGGGACATAAAACCCTGCTCAATCAATCAATCGAAGCTTCCTACTGCAAAATCAACATTGTAGGAGATCCATCTGCTTTAGCGATCAATCTGCATTATAAAGTTACATCTCATACACTGGAAAATATATACATATATATACATACTAGCTGGCGTACCCGGCCCAAGGCCAGGCCGAGCGGGCCCGTCGGGCCGCCAAACTTATCGTCGCCTCCGGCGACTCTCCCCTCGACGCCTTTGGCGTTTCGCTCACCAGCAGCCCCACAGCTATCGTCGCCTTCGGCGATTCTGTAGACAGGCCACGCCCCCAAGCCTGCGCGTACAGGCGTGTGCCACGGTCACTCTGCGTGCATGGCTGGTCACGCATGAGTGACCGTGATCCGTCTGACTGAGGCCAGCAAGCTTATGCATGCCAGATTTTCCCCTACACCCGCCCCTGCACCCCTGGTTCCCTCCCCAATTTTTTGCGCCTAAAACCTTCCCTGGGGCGCCCTGGGGCTACCCTGAAAATTTGGATGCGATAAACGCACCCGTTCCCGAGTTAT
>Ga0209363_1002113_pt1 | contig 10213 bp, 5 predicted proteins | sample WorMetexBAHAMAS3_FD_187385 | JGI IMG/M metagenome (GOLD analysis project Ga0209363, IMG submission 187385) | Marine gutless worms symbiont microbial communities from Max Planck institute for Marine Microbiology, Germany - Inanidrilus exumae... | ecosystem: Host-associated > Annelida > Digestive... | reverse complement strand
TGGGTGGAGAGCTATCCCTACCCAGTGAAGGAAGGCCAGCAATATATTAACCTCAACCCTGGCCGCCTTTTTGTTCAGCAGCTACCCAAATAGCGAAAGGGATCGAGAGGCTCATTTAAATTATTACGCGCCTACAATAGGGGAAGACAACTATCGCACCGCAAGACTAAACTAAACCAAATACAACAAAACACCACAATAAATCTCAACTAAGCAATACAGATAACATAAAATGAACGGAACAAGCTAAACCCAGGTTCGGTCGCCTCCTACGACTTCCGGACTGGAAACGGAGTGGGACGATTCTGGCAGAAGAGGACTGGATGGACAAAAGAAGACAATCGGTAAAGCAAATGAGAAAAGGAAAATGGGAAAAAGTAAAAAGGAGCAAAACATGAGGAAGTGAATGGACAAGGAAGGAAATAAGGGAGGAAAGGGGTACCCCGGCCCCACGCAGGGCGAGATGTGGCCTAACAACAACGACATCTTGTATACGGCGCTGCTGAGCCACCGTAAGGGGGCGCCTTATCAAGTTCGATGATGATGATAATGATGATGATGATTTGAATAATATAAGCAGCAAAGGGCCAGTTGCGGCCACTAACATGATACACAATGCCTGATTAACTGATACAGTGTACAAGTACAATACAGAAACACAGAAATACATAGAAATACTAAAAACATACTAGAATTTAAAAAAAACACACACACAAACAAAAACATGCCAAACACATTCCAAACTCAATCAAATATACTAAATCTAAAAAATCAATCTTTCCCTATTCTGAACCTACTCAAATCAGTTCTCCTCAAAAGGTTTCTGAAACATGTTAGCGAACAGAAGTCAGTAGGTGTACCAGGCAAACTATTTCAGCACTGTACAATACGATTACAGAAAAAATGTTTACGGGCATCAATACGGTGAACATCGATGATGAACATTGTGAGTGAGCATCAGTTTCGACGAGACATACTGTGGTCGTTTCGACGGTGTGTGTTCGTGACGTGTGCGAGTGGGCGCTGATCAGTGTTCCGAAGTCGACGACGTCTCCAGCGTCGTCCGACGACTTCTCCGCGACGCTCGGCGCCGCCGTCAGAGTCACGTGTCGTGACCGAGTCCGCACCGTGGCAGCCGTCGCATCGGAGGAACACTGCGACGGCTACAAAGTAACACAGAATCACATGACTCTGAGAACGGATCAGCATCAGTGATGGTGACACTTCTAAAATCACAATTGACTCACTTTTTCTGCATCACTCTGTACATCTACTTCAAACAATCAAAAGACAAGCCACATGAGTCGGCATTTTACTGGCCCACCTACACATAGTGTAGGGGAGCCAGACTAGTAACGGTCGCCGGTGTCTGTCGTCGTCTGTAACACCGGCGCATATACAACGTAACTCACCAGGGGGCAGCACGCGACGGCGGGCCAGTACTGTTAAGTCCCGTTAGGGCGATATCTTGTTTAGAAATGTTCTCATGCAAAAGTTGGCCTACGTGCTGGCTAAAAATGCATTTCGTTGACTTTATGCACTTCAGCATAATCTCCTCTTCCGACGTTCTACCACTTCTACCACTGGGCCAAGCCACCAACCAGATGCGCTGTGGCCTTGGATCAAAGGCAGGATGGCTCATACCATTCGATGATAAACGTGTGGGTGGCAGGTAAAACTGTGTGATCCCTCGTTAACACGTGCCATTCTGAGCGCTGTAGAGATGAGTATACCCACGACAAGGCGCTATACAAATGTCCTGTGTTAATCTCAATCTTAATCTTATCGGAATCGTCAACGTACGGTGTTCTGTAGCAGTTGCCGTGACGACAAGGAAACTCCGCCTACTGAAGAAGCACTTGGCACAGGGCTGTGCTTCTTGTTGGGTTGATGTGTTGGGCTCCGCTTAGCAGGCCGCATCTCGGCCGCTGGGGCCATCCGTCGAACGTTTCGCTTCGGTCGAAACTGTGACATCTCCGTCTGTCAAGCAAGCAACGTTTAATGAATATAAACATAGAACATGAACATAATCTGTCTAGAGTTCCTCGGCTATTGTGCACCGTTGTTATCCACACAGGCCAATATGCAAAGTGTGGATATATCAGTTACTGTTTGTTTGTGTGTGTGTGTGTGTATTTGTATGGTTACGGATAAAGCTAGCGGCGTCATATATTGCACGGCGGTTCATCGGCGGAGTCCACGGCAGGGAATGACACATTTTGGGGGAACTTTGCTCCCCCAAAAGCCCAAAATCGACCGGCAAATCGGCCAGCGCGCTATAAATAGAACTGGAAGGAGCCTAGCCTAGCCTGCAGGCCTAGGCTGACTGACGTCAGAGCGACGTTCTGTTTATAGTTAAGTGAGCGCGCAGGCCACAGGCCGCGTTAAAGATGCGCCGTTCGTGAAATCGCGCGGCGTGTGCACGTAGGATCAGCATGTGTGGATATACGTCCGTCCCCGAAGACGGACGTACTGTTTGCAAATTTGGTACAATACCAGTTTGTGACAGACAACAGAAAGAAAGACAGACACAGGATCACGGCAAATATGACGCCAGCATAGTGTCGCGTGGTAACAGTGTTCACTGCAGTATATATTCCATTGATCATAAGGATCGGACTTACCGACGGCTGGATGACATCATCATCAACGGAAGTCGACCAATCAAGAGCGCTCTCCGGAACTGATGCTTCTACAAATTGCACACAAAAATTCATCCACTTGTACACCAGTAAAGTAACCTCAGTGTCAGTCTCAATAGTGGCCGACACGACACGCCACGAACTAGCATCATTGAGAAAAGAATTGTTATTTACATCGACACCGGCGTCTCCATGAGATCCCATATGATGAAGACTGTCAGTTTCAAAACTATTAGTCGATCGACTCCAAAGAATCTGCTTGTCCCTGTGACCAGACCCGTTCTTCAGTCGCTTGTAGCATCTTTGGTGCTTTTACAACTGGATTACGGTAATGGAAGCCTGTGCGACGTCATGCAAGGGCTTTCAAGTAGAGTTTGATTGACAGTAACAGTGCAACAAATTTCCAGGAAAGACTCATTTCAAATATGATCCATTTCGTACAACTAGTAGGAAGTAACACAAGTGATCAAAGAATTTTTACAAAAAGCCACGTCGTCTCATGAACTACTTTAGCAATCTCGATAAAACTTACAGGGAACAGCCATTAGCTCCCACCGATGTCCTGGTTAGATTTTGACGGTTAAAGGTCAAGGTAACAGCAGGCCTAAGTAAGTGTTGACAAAGACTGAGTTAAGGTTTCACGTCCCACCCGATAAAAAACAGGTCATTTCGGAGACGTTCTTCCCAGCCAATCTCTTGGCTTAGTACTGAAAAACTAAAACGAACACAACAAAAGCAAACATGCATCGGTAACAAAATATGCTACAACATAAAATGAACCCAAAACACTAAAGCCAGGTTTGGTCGCCTCCTATGACCTCTGGCCTGGAAACGGAACAGCCCTATTCTGGAAGGAGTAGACAGATAAGTCAGGAAGTAAACGAGTAAGGAATAAAGTATAAGGAAAGACGAAAGTAAGGAAGGAAGAAAGTAAGGAAGTAATTAAGTAAATACCCAAACAAACCATATATATAGCGCCAAAATCAACACATGAATCACCGCGCATTACAACCCCGGAGCAGCACGGGGCGTGTTGGCGAAGACATCCATGTCGACGCTGGGGCTTCAAAGTCCACCACCTTCTAGTTTATAAACTATCTACATCCAGAGACGTGTGGACAGACCGGTGGAGTTGTAGTTGATATGGTTGTTGTAGGTGGAAGGCAATGGCACCGTCCAGCGAGTGGGCATCGGGCGCCGGCGTGGAAGCTGGGCAAGCTGCGGCCGTCGACCAACGAGCATCACATCCTGTTTCACCTGCTGCTGAGTCCGGCCGCTGAACCGGAAATGAGAGCCGAGGAATCGAGCCAAGATTCCTGTGTCGACAGCCACCGACTCCTTCAGGCTGCCACACAGTAACCATCGTACACTTATTTACAGGTGTTAAAATTACTTTTGAAGGGTGTGGGATCCCTACCTATTCAACATCCGAAATATGCGAATTCCAGTGTGAATTCCAGTTTTGTATGCGCAAAATGATTATTATCATACTATTTTAGTAATACAATAACTAGCAGTTGTCAGCTACCTTAAATATATTCCATAATCCCCGAAAACATCGTTTTTTAAAGTATGCACTCAGACTGCAATAAATGTCTGACAGTCAAACACCTTGACAACAGTATTTAACATAGCTACCACACACACACATGGATAGAGAGACACACCCAGATGTGCTCACTACAATACTTCGCCCACGGAAGCAGTTGCAAAGTATTGTAATGAGCACGTCTGTGTGTGTATCTGTCTGTCTGTGCATCTGTGTGTATGTGTGGAAGACACGTAACAAATACTATTAATAATAGCGTATCATATAGTTTATCCACATAAAAAGGACACAAGGTACTGAAAACTGAGCCATAAAAATTCAGTATAAAGAGTCTCCTTGAAAGGTACACGCATGCCAGGCCAGTTGTAAAGTAGGACACGATGAAAACGAGAGCCGAGAATTTATGTATTAGATGTATTTGATGGAAGATGAGTAAAAAATCATTAAAAACAAAAACAATAACACTGTCACCCTGGCTGGACAAATAGAAGGAGACGTGTCTGTTTATGGAAAAGAGGCAGCCACCATAATTAAACAAATAGGCAAAATTTTAATATAACTATAAACTTTCAAAACTATCAGAGTAGCTGTTCACCAGAAATTGCAAATAATTCAAGTTATCATGCATCAAAGTATGCAGGAGTCAACTTTGTGTGCTGCTACTGTTTCAGATTCAGTAGAGATCAGCAAGTACCGAAAGAACATGTGATGTTCCACAGCACTCCTCCACAGTCGCTTTGCCAGCTGTTTAGACGCAAGACGGCATTTAGTTATCGTGCTGCCCTCTGTTAAACTGCCACCAGACTAATAAATAGCACACAACACAGTCAGATGTTAAAAACATGGTCGATAAGACACAACCTATTTCATGGAATATTTCCGCCATTTTTCTGTACAATGCTACAAAATTCTACAATCTTCCCATCTATTTGTACATTTCATCAACAATTTTCATATCTGTGAGAATAGTTCTAACTAGACGCATGGCAAAGCCCAGCATGAGCCTGGATATACATCAGTCCCTGAAGACGGACGTACTTGTACTGGACTGACGATTGAAACCTAACAGTAGCAAAACCTAGAAGTATGTCTTAGCAACGGTCAATGACTGAAGCTCATGTTGACGACTGTGAAATGCGTTGAGTTAACAAAAATCATCAGTGGATGGGATGGTGAGAGTATCAGTATCAAAGTGTTTTTGTACAAAACATATGTAGATAATTTTCTGTGAAATATCTGTGAAATCTGGGATTTTTGCCAAAATCTGCTATAAAATAACATTTTCCAGGTGAAATATGTTGGATGCTAATGATCATATGATACAATATAATGATGAGCGATGAATGCCCAAAACCAATAGTAGCCAGCAAAGTCGATCACATGCAGCCAATACAGACGAGGCTCAGATGGACTTCGACGCTCCAGCATGGACGCGGATGCCTTTGCCCCCATATACTTAGGGTCTGCTGTAACCTTGAACTATGACCTCCAGAATCTAATCAGGTCATCAGTATGGGCTAGTGAATATTCCCTGCCAGTTTTATCAAAGCTGTTCAAGCCGTTAATGAGATATCGCGGCAACAATATCTGACCGGACAAATGAACGAACGAACAATTGGACTGGACAAACGGGACAACAAAACGGCCTTTAAAAAACATAATGTCTTCGACGATGCTGTCGGGTGGCAAATGCATAAAAAATCAGTTCGTAGTTTTTTAAAACCAAAAAACCCAACAATTTATGAAAAAAACAGCAAAATCACGCTACCCGTATATTCACCGCACCTACATAAAGTGTAACTCAACACGCACCTCGGCGTGGCGGACGCTGATGTTGAAATAGCAACGTTTATACGACACTTGAATGACGCTGACCCATGACATACAAAGCACGCGCAGGCTGTTCTTGTAGACAACAAGACCACTTGAGCAGACACCGACTGTTGCCGGCTCACCACCGTAATCCTACAGTCACTCTTACTGTTATAACTAGAAAGAACTCAGCAAGTAAGTAAGTTTATTAGACACTCTTGCAGCTGAAAAGATCAATACACCAATACACAAATACGCACACACAGTGATAAAAACATAATAAAATTAGCCCCCGACGGTCGACTCCTACTTACTGCCAACTTCAAAGTCACATGACACAAAAAACTAGGACAAAAATCGAAAATCCGGCCCTGATAAGCCTTAGGTATTGTGCCCTAATTTAAGAATCAGTGGTCATTTGCCAGCCCCATTATAAACGGGGGGAGATAGCCTTTGAAATTGGCCGAATTTTCGACTTTCAAGGGCTCGTGACCTTGACCTTGGATCGGGTCATACTGCATACCGTCATGCATCACTCGTCGACCTCTAGCTACATACCAAATTTCATTGAAATCGAAGAAAGTTTTTGTGGACGGCGGACGGACATTTGAGACCCACTTCATTAGGTCGACTCGGAGGAGTCGACCTAAAAAGTAGTAGTTGTAGAAGTGATGGTAGCATTACCAGAACCGGGTGCAGGTCAACGCCGTACATAGCAAGTCGTGAGGCGTTAACAAGGTACTCGAGCTCAGCACTGGCCGGCGACTGGCAACGACGGCTTCTGTGCAGCTCGGCAATGGTCTCCAGCAGCTCGTCGGTCTGACAGTCACTCGGAGCAAACTGAATGTGCCGCAAATAGTCGCAGCTGGTACCGTGCTCCGCCGGATCATAATCGCCGAGCACTGACTGAGCCAGGTATGATCCAAGCAGACCGTAAGTCACTATGGAACAGGGCAACCTACAAGGTAAAAACAAAGCTTATATATAATCCACAGAGCGCTAGCTATTCAACTCTGTACACAGCGTAACGGGACGTAACACGACTGGCCCGCCGTGCAGCGTCGGCCACCCGACCGGCCCGACCGCCGGCAGCGTTAAACACGACGACAGACGATGACAAACGCCAGCCAGCAAAACAATACTAGCCCATTAGGCGGGACAGTAATAAATACATCACCGTCATTGGCGGCTGAGATCAAAAATACAATCTTTCTTTTGCTGAATCACGTTCTCTAGACCTCCACGAGCGTGATACTATGGCCACCCATAGTAAAAAATAAATTTTTCGATACTTTAACGACAGATTCATACCACACAATATTAATGTAATCAATATCAATAAATGAAGGCATCTTGATTACACAACAAAGACAAACAGATAGACTCCCGTTTCTTAGACTCAAGATTAGTAAAAGGTAAGTTATTCACCACAGTTTTACCGATGTCAAGCAAAACAGTTAACAAAATGTTAAATTCTTCACTGTGGTAGAAAACAGAGTAAGTATTTTATAGCACAAACAGTAAGCTAACCTGCCAGTATAAATGTCGTTTTGCACCTGAAGACAAAACTGGTACCTGAAAGGCATCCAAAGTAACACACAATTTAGAGGGAGACACAAAACAACGAGGCACTGGCAAAAGTGAGTCAAAAAGATGCTAATTATCTCACTTGTTATTGTAGCAACATGTTTAATGTGTGGTGGGATCGTTAATGACAAACTTAACCACAAATTTACACTTACGATAAAAGAACTCTGAAAAATCAGTCAGCATTTGGCAAAATTACTGGCGTCCACTGTTTGAAAGCGGCTAACAAACCGTGTTTTTCGGTAGCACCCTCTATAATAGTACTAAGATAAAAATATAACAACAATTTTTGCATAATTTTTCTTAAGTCTGTGCTTACTCACTTAAGTCGATTTGATGCTTAGCTGCACCGAACGTTATCGTATTTTGTTCCTGTTGACGATTCCAATAAACTAAGTTCTTCATTTAAAAAAATTTACAAACTGTGAAGTTCCTTTACCTCAGTTCAGTCCAATATGACCAACTAGTGACCACTCAAGTCGGCCCAATGCACAATTTAAGTGTCGTGTTGCTGTCAATTTAGCGTTTTTAACAATTAATTAACAATTATTAATTAGTGAAAGATTAATCCTCAAAAAAATCCTTAATCATTAACAACTTTACAGGTTAGTTAGTTAGAGTTTAACGTCCCCTTTCAGCACAAATACGGCTATATCAAAAACAAAAGGTCAGGGGTGGAGAGCTATCCCCACCCATTGAAGGAAGGCCAGCGATACATTAATCTCAACTCTGGCCGCCTTTTTGTTCACCAGCCACCGAAAAAGGGAAAGAGATCGAGAGGCTGATTTAAATTATTACACTAGCGCCTACTACAGGGAAAGACAACTATCGCACCGCAAGACTAAACTAAACTTAGGATGAACTTACGCAAAACTTAAGATCAACTTAAAAAGAAAAATGCAAATTCTCAAAAATAACTTAACATTTCTTCACAGAATTGTCTGCATATATATATAGGAAGAACTTAGTAAGTCTTAAGATTGCTTCAGTAAATTACATGTAAAAATCAATGAAAATCTTAACTTTGTAACTTTGGATGAACTTAAGATAAACTTAGGAAAAACTTATGATAACCTTGGGATTTTTCCTAAGATTTTTTGTAAATCGGGCCCCAGGACTAGTACAGCCTTTATGTACATAATCTGCTAAGTTGCAACACACCTTGTAACGTCTTCCTGAAGACAGGAGACATCGGGAGGGTAAAATTTCACTTCGAACATGAACGACAAGGCAGCACCATCTTTGCACAGCAGTTTCAACAGATGTCAAGAAACCTTCACACTGATAAGTAATCCTAAGTAAGTAAGTAAGGTACGTTTTACGGTATGTTCGCTCGATACTAGTGCATTCAGCGTGTTAGAGGTTCTTGACGATAACACCGCGCTCTATAAATTTACTTACTTACTTACTTACTTACTTACATGGAGTAGCGTGGTCGGTCTGCGTGTCTTATGGTCACGTTTGTGAGACCTGCCAAAACGGCTGAACTGATCCAGATGCTGTTTGGGTTGGATAAGGGTCGATGTAGGACTAATCCATTCGCCGTCACGAGGGTGACAAAGCGGGGATGCAGCATTTCGTCAAAATTCTTTGACCACTTGTTTGAATTAGCTGTTCAATGAAAAAACAGTGACAAAAACATAAATTACATGTCGCAAACATACACACAACCGTTTTATGGCCACTATACACTGTGTCTCAAAAAAACAGGTCCCACCTTTACACTTTCTGTAACTGAGTTTTTAATTTCCCAAGGTAGTGTAGTAACATGTCTAAGGTGAGGTGGGTACTGTCGTATGTGTTTTGTAGCAAATTTCTTACGCTTTCCAGCAGTGCAAAAATTTTGAAAATTGGTTAAGATTTGACAAAGTTACATAAAGTTTAAAAGTGGGACCTTTTTTGAGACACAGTGCATAGATCAAACTAGAGGATTTGGTTGGAGCAAAGTTTTATTGCCCTCATGCCCTTGCTGATGCCCCCTCCCCTCCGACAGACAGCATCTGACCTTTGGTGATTTTCTGGAGATTAAGAGGGTAAATAATCAAAACTGTTCCGTGCTGTGTTGTGTATGACATTTGTGCAGAGTGATACACACACACATGTGAACAGTTCTTAAATTTGCGTGTTGGTTTAGGTTTAGATTTCGTTTCTGTGTATTTGTTTAGGTTGAACATTATATATGTTGTTATGTTAGCTTAGATCATTTTATTCATGTGTTGCTTGCTTTTGTTGTGCTGGGTTTAGTTTCTTCATTACCAAGCCAGGAGACTTGCTGGGAAGAACGTGTCTGAAATGACCTGTTCTGTGTCGAGTGGGACGTAAAAACCTTAACTCAATCAATCAACCAATCAATCAATCAATCAAGCCCTTGCGGATGCACTTGGCTGCTTGAGTCTCCTCGAAATTTTTACCAACGTCATCTTCACTGCAAAATGTTACAAAACAGACACGGTATATTTTATGCCTGTTTCATAACACACACACGACGATGACTTACCACAAACTTGAGCAGCAATTCTCTTATCGTGCCTCACCCACATCTACAAAACCGGTAGGACTGAGTGAATCTTCATACGACAGACGCCAGCAATGATAACAATAAACAACCTAATAATAATAATAA
>Ga0209363_1002112_pt1 | contig 10220 bp, 9 predicted proteins | sample WorMetexBAHAMAS3_FD_187385 | JGI IMG/M metagenome (GOLD analysis project Ga0209363, IMG submission 187385) | Marine gutless worms symbiont microbial communities from Max Planck institute for Marine Microbiology, Germany - Inanidrilus exumae... | ecosystem: Host-associated > Annelida > Digestive... | reverse complement strand
GAAAGACACCAAAGATTCGATAAAAACAAAAAATATACTTTTAAAATAGAAAAAAATAAAATTAAAACCACGCAACGCCAATGGAAACCTGTCTTTCAACAGTAGGGCAGGATTTTCAGTTTTAAGGAAGTTTTGTAAAAAAAATGTGTCCGCGGAAGAAATGAGCTTAATATTGACGCAATTCTACTGCAAGAACTATTTTGTCTAACAGCAGTTTTACATGTAGGCATGAACTCTACACTTCATGGTCAGTTTATTACGTTGGCCTCGTCTGGCCGTAAGCGTAATGTAACGGTTTGGCATCCGTCCGTCCGTCTGTCTGTCTGTTTGTTCCATCTTTTTTCTAACTCTAATAGGGCGCGCGGCGCATACTTAACCTGACTCACCAGGGTCAGTATGCGACGAGGCCAGCGTACATTTCCGGACACACCTGTGTGATTTCTTCATTGAAAGTTTTGATAATATGCACAGGACACATAATTGTCTGTTCTATGTATATTATCAAAACGTACGATGAAGAAATCAGACAACTGTCAATCAGACAAAAGACGGTGAAATGAACGGCTGACCGAAATATGATAGGGACAAAGACGACGCGGTCTGTTCGTGAGTGGAGCGCCGCGGTGTGAGTGCGACTTGTGTGCGCGATGAAGTCAGCTGGTGCTGATGCCGTCGTACAATGGTCGTCATGGTCACCGTTGTCGACTCGACGGCTGCAGCAGCTGTAGCAACGCAACAATTCAATATTGTTCGCACGAGCGGTCGTCGCGCGGCACTCCTCGCTGTCATTTGATGTTATTCACCCTAGCCATCATCTAGACCGGTACTATTGTCGAACGACTTGTCGCTGAACAGCCGTGCATGAGCACTACGTGCGTGACATCCGTAACTAATGCCACTGCTTACGCCTACTTAACTGCACAAATAGACTAAAGAACAACCGCAAATAAATTGGCGAACGATTACCCACTCCAAACAGAGTAATTAATAGATGGAATCAGCTGGATCAGCGGGCAGTCGATGCTTCTAATATCAATGCGTCTAAAGGGTGTTTGAATAAAATGGATGGGCTTCTTCATGGACTAATCCTCCAAGTCCTAGGCCTCCCCTTTGGGTTTTCTGGCTGGTGAGGCCACACAAGGTGAGTAACAAGGTGAGTAACGTTATCCTATTCATAATGACTGTTGTAGAATTAACAAAAGTAGAGTACTAGTATACTTTTTAATTGTTAGGATAAAACATAGTAAAAGTACCACAGTGAAACCGGGTACATTGCAGAATCAGAAACATGGATTCATTCTATCGCAAAATGTAAATACAACATATAAAAGTCTAGTCCAGAGTTTGGGACAAAGTTCTAGAGAGGGAAGTACCCTTATTTTGAAGATACCCGAATTATTTTCAGCACCGTGTAGGATAAGTCGAGGGCAGCCTCTATGCCAAAAAACTTGCTCGATCCGTTCAACCGTTTTATAGAACTCCGATTTCTGACGGACAGATAGACAGACGCACAGACAGACAGACAGACACAAGGCCACGTCATAGCTAATACCTCGATAGCACTGCGTCGCGCGGGTAAAAATCCTATAAAAAGTTATTTCAAAAATTCCACAACAAATCGAACAAGTGCATGGAGTTTGGGCTTTTCCTTATTTTAATTATCATCTCTAAAGCGTGTCCATTGTACTTTTATTCCAGCAATCGATACATATACAACTACAGGCCGGTTTTACCGCGCGACGCATATGCAACGTATATGCATATAGCGCAGTGGACTCCTATATGCTGTAGTCAGGTGTCTGTATGTCCGTCACACGCCGATATTGCATCAAAACGAATCAATCAATCAATCAATCAATCAATACTCGTTTATTATAAGGGCACGACAAAACGCAGGCCGACAACTGGAGAAGAAAGACAACAAACATGAGCAGCTGTACAAAGTTAACTAGTGAACTGGGCCTAATGAGTGTTCTTATGGAGCATGCGTGTCAGGAATTTAGTCTGATAGTTGTGTTGTATGTTCCGGCAACTGTAGGGAGTGATCACGGTGTCTGAGGTTATAGCGTTGTGAGGAGGTGGATGATGGTGGTAGTAGTGCGTGTAGTACGTGGTTTGACGGTAGAACGGCTTTACTGAATAGTTTATCATCCGCAGCATCGCAGCATCGCACAGTTCATCGAACGGCTGGATGAAACGAGCTCTTTTTCGGCACGGGGGTGTACCCACGGCATATGCTACACTGTATTACAGTGGAATTCGGTTATCTCCAAAAATAAGGCTACCGTACTTCTTTCTGCAACTTTGTCCCTAACTCTGAACTTGAAAGATTTTTTTCTGCTTTTTCGGCACGGCACGTCGACCATCGCAAATGTTGTCAACTTCTCGCGACTGAGCGTTCGCTTTTGTTTACAACATGCGGCCGTGATGTAGAGCGTCGCGCGGTTCGTCTGTTGAGCCGTAATAAAAAGGCGTTCAGGAAATGGCAAGCGAGTCGCGGCGCGATGTCGTTGCTGAGCCGAGTTCCTGGACTGAGACGAGCGAAATACAAGTACAACGGGTACGTTATCTCGCAGTCCGCTGCACTGAACTGCATGCCGGGAACACGTTACAGTTTTATCCACGTTCTTCTGCTGCTGATCGTACAATGTTCAGTCTTGCAAACAGCAGCAGAAACACGTCTGGTAGACCGGTAACCGATTCGACCGAAGTTAGCTTACTGAATCTGCTATATAACTTGCTGCGGAAGATGATGGTTCGTCGCGGTCACGCCGTGTTATTGCCAGCACTCGATCGCATTTTTGACAATAAGAAGATTCTGGCCATCCTTTAGTTATACTCACGCCGACGGCGATTGCGTGGGTAGGGTTTTCAGTGGCGTTTGTGTGTTTGTTTGTGGAGTATTGATTTGTAATTTATGCAAAGGAGGGTTTGATTTGTAATTTGTCTTCTACTAACACCCGGGACCGTAATAAAATTCACTGAAACTTCATGCTTCCAGATTAACACACACCTTAACGTTGATGACGTCCTCACGTTAGATCTTGCTGAAACTCGCTGTCATGGTGGTCGACTCGCTACCTCCGATAATAGTATGCGATGAAATGAGAGAGAACAGTGACCACTGGGTGTGACACATATCCCGCGTCACAAATATTTGTGCAAGAAACATTCATTCATATCCCAAACCGTCGTCATCTCGCAAGGTATTGCATGAGAAGGACTCATGCGTCAACCATAAGTTGTCATTGTCACACGACAATAACTGTGACATTGTACCACCTTAGAACGAATAGACATGACCAGATTCACATTATATACACACCGACAATTAACTGTTCTCTCTCGGACGGAAGACCGTACTCTAACCATTGTCCTGTCTCTAAACTTGTCTCTCATTTTCCGTTCCTGGCGAAGACTGAGATCACACCAGCGATGTGTGTTTAGATAGGCTAGATAGAGGTATCAGATAATCAACGATACCTATAGCGCATGTATGAAGCTAAACCCTCAGCTAAACACCACACACGTCTCTGTGTATGTATGTCTGTCTGTCCGTTCCCGAGGATGTTCCCGGAACTACATGCGCGATCTTTACCAAATTTTTGTATATGTTGCTTATGGCCGTGGCTCGATCCTCCTCCGGCAGGGTGACGAAATCCCAGAGAGAAGAAGCAATTTTGGGGATTTCTTCTCCAATGACAACGCATTGCACAGATAGCATTTAAAACCCATACGAAAACGGCTGAAACGATCGACATGCCGTTTGGGGTGATGAATGGGCTTGGCCCGAGGAACAGTGTGTTATGTCGGGGTGACGATCCTTGAAGGGGAATGGGCAATTTTGGGGGAAACATGTTCCCCACAAGACTAATACCCCTAATAATGGCGAATAGGACTGGTCCATGCAGCTGCACACGACAGGAGCAGACGCTTGATTGCAAGCGTTGGACAAGTCCATTGTCCACTGTAGTGGTGGGATTGCACACCGTGGGCGAAGTCTGATATCTACAATTGCCTTGTTTATTTGTCTGTTTTTCTGCACGATATCTCACAAACCGACGCAGTTAGGATCACCGAACTTGACACGGACATGTTCCATGATGAGTCCTGGAAACCCATTTATATTGGGGGTCAGGGTCACGAAGCACAAAAACAGTACCGCCGTGGGTTATTGCGCTCTTGTGAGTGCCGGCTTCTTGTCGTTGTTGTTGTTTTTGGCTATCTAATCCATTGCAGGCACATACGCCAAGCTCATTTACGCAATCACCGCGACTAACGTCTGCAAATTTAACTCGGCAGCATGCGTGCCTTTCATTGGCACACTGGACGTCGCTAAATGTCTAGTGGCAATGACGGATGACAAGCGGTACAGGTCAACACATATATACAGCCATACCATAATTATTGCTGACACAAGTTGCCAGAAAATGCAGTCACGAGCAAAGTTAAGAAAAAACAAGAGACAAGATAGTGAATAAATGCAAAACGATGCGATATACTACGTGAAATTGTGTCAGATTAAAATGTGATCAAATTCAGGTGGTTGTCAGCACGACTAAACGAAATGGTAAACGGCAATAACTGGTGGCGCATTCACCATGCCAACTGCGTTATGCACTACGTTTTCGGACGTAGTGCATAACGCCAAAACGGCGAACATAATAGACATCAAAGGCGCACAGAGCTGCGTGTAAACGTGACGAAATTAATAAAGAACACTCCTGATAAATTTAGATTTTGAGATGCCAAAACACTTCCAACATAAACATGTATATCGGTCCTCCTTGTTGTCGGGCCAAAATTTACGCTGGCCGCGTCGCATGCTGCCTCCTGTTTAGTGATGGTGAGTATGCCGACGGGACAGACAGACAGACGGACGTGCGCCAGACCGATGCATCACGTTTTCGCTAGACAAGGCCAGCGTAAAAATGTGTTTCTCCATTGTAAGCAGTGGCGACAATAAAGACGACATCGACGACAATGAGAAATACGAGTGATATAGACTAACGATTGCATTCCGGTAGAAGTCCATCCCAGAAGTAGCCGGTACACGTGACTGTTCGAAACAGCCCGTCGACCTGGTCGCTGTCCTCGAACCGAAAGCCGGCGTTGCAGGTGGCGTTGGCAACCAGCTGACCGCCGTCGACGTGGTACACGGTCCAGCCGTGCTTCAGCTCAGGCAGATCCGGACACCCGGGACCTACAGCTGTAGGCCACGTCGCAGAACGAATTTCACACGTGAAAAATTCAAACATTCATAGTAAAAAACCTACTTAGTGACAGGTGTGAGCAAAATGCTATTGTGACGTAAGAACAAGGCCAGTAACGGCCCCGATTGAAATAACTAACAGCTATGACAATGGCATGCATTATATAGTGTTGAAAATCGCAACGTAATTGTGTGAGAATCGGGCAAACAGCGCATAGAATTGGATGCCTTCGTAGTAGAGGAAGAAGCCTCGCTGCGTGGAGCTGGTTTCGGCGGCGACGAAGTTGATGTCGGCGGTGCTGGAGAGCACTTCAATGACCTGCTTCCCGGCAGCGCCGCATTCACCAAAGTACGTCGTTGTCGTCTGCGACGCCGACACTTTCAGGTAGTCGTGACACAGACCTGCACGCAGGTCGTCAATTCCTCTTCACTACTCAATGCCAAATGCAAGAGTTAGTTATTTAGTTGGAGTATGACGTCCCCTTTCAGCACAAATATGACTATATTAGACACAAAAGGTCAGAGGTGGAGAGCTATCCCTACTCCTCTTCACTACTCAATGCCAAATGCAAGAAATCTGCTGCACAGTGGTCCAGAAAATGCCAAGAAATATCAAATACAAACTGAGCACATTTTTCGAATAAATATAGCAATGCGCAAACTTTGACCTTAACTTATTACAAAATATAATTAGACGGCACTCAATAGAGCTCTTACCTCGGCCACGCAGAGGGACCGCGCGACATGCTATGTCAGTTGAAATCTTGTTAACTGCTGCATAACTGTAAAAAAATCCTACTTTGAAAAGGTTTGTAATAGGTGAATGATTTTGAATGTTGCTCAAGGTCATAGGAATAGGCCATATATCACTTCCTATCAGTGGTCTAGGTCACGTACGCTTTTTTGACTCGCATGTAAACATACCTTAGCTAATACATGTATTGTAGGCCTACGTGCTTTATATTTTGAAATATAAAATTTAGCAAGGCTTAAAACCGCTGAAATGACCTCCAGGGTCATTCAAGGTCATTCGTAACGATGCCATTAGATAGACCACATATGATTTCCTATTAGTCTTCATTGTAACGATCTCTCTATCTTGTACCGTTTGGGAGATACTGTCACTTATTTGCCAAAAATTTACAGAGGTGACATGACGTGAACAAACTCCTTTCGGGATTATTCGATCACGTGTACACTAGTCGTCACGATCAATCTGAACATCAAATTTGAAATGCCTGGCTTCACTCGTTTCAGAGATATGATAGGGGCATCAAAATTCAAATGTGGGTAACCTGACCCTTGTAGTGAGCAAGGGGGCGTGGCTTAGTAGCAACTGCGGCGATAGCAACGCAGTCGCATCGCTATGAGCCCTTCCCCTTGACTGTACATAAAGTAGTTGAACAAATCAGCGTGTGAGCATGTTGCTGTGCATATACAGAGACGTTTAATAATGAGAACACTACACTTACGCTCGGACAGATATTGACTATAGCGCCCGAAGCGAGAGAGAGAGAGCGCGCGCGCGATGAACGTGATTGTACATAATGTAATGCACGCGTAAAAAAACGTGTTCGATGATGAGTGTAACAACTATGTCGCTCCTCCTTACTGTCGATCCGAAATGTACGCTGGTTGCGTCACATGCTGCCACCTGGTGAATCACGATGGATATGCCGACGGGACAGACAGACAGACGGACGGACGCCAGACCGTTACATTACGCTTTCGGTTATGGACGCGACCAGCGTAAGAATAGACAGAGTCGCACTAGCAAGCCCTATGAAGTGACCGTAAACTGTAACAACAAACAAGGACAACCAGGCTCGGCTATCAACACCGCACCACAACACGAACTGATTACGCCTATTTGGTTTTTGTCATCCAGAGTCTAGTACTTGCTGTGGCCTACCTATACACTAAATTTGAAGACTTTCCCGTTCCAAAGATATGACGGAGGGTCGTTTTGGTAAATTTCCGACTTGCGACAGACAGCAGACGGACAGGCAGACACAGGGCTACTTCATATACTGCGCTAGTACAGTAAAAATGCCAATTGCGGCTTATTCGGCAGTGTGAAATGCCACTTGGCAACCGTGCCTGCGCGCTTCACGTCCAACTCGAAGTCGAAGAGAGTGATGCGGATGGTCTGCCAGCGACGTACGGCCACTGTCCACCGACAGTCGGCTTGGCGGAAGTACTTTTCCGGGTAGTTGGGACTCGATATGTAGCCGTGATCGTACAGCACCGGACTGTTAGTTCCCGGACAACTGTTTGTCACTTCGAGCCCTGCACAGTGCCAGTGTCAATCACGTGTTAATGTTAATAAATCATTGGTTAATGTAGTCTTCGCACACAAAAATCAAGTGCATTACAGGTGTGGAAGTACTGGAATCTATATATAAGCTGCATTGGAGGTAGAAATAAGCAAAAACCTTTTAAGCAGTCGTTCGTTTGAATGTGGTAAACACAAGGGGCCCAATTTACAAAAAAAATCTTACGACAAACTTAGGAAAACTTAGGGTAAAGTGTGACTTAGGAAAATCTTAAGATAAACTTAATAAGAAAATGTAATTTCTCAAAAATAGCCTAACATTTATTCACAGAATTGTCTGCATATATAGGAAAAATTAAGATAGATTTATAACTTATAAAATTGCTTTAGTAAATCACATGTAAAAATCTATGAAAATCTTAACTGTATATGTGAGAATAAACTTAAGATAAACGTAGGAAAAACTTATGCTAAACTTAGCATTTTTCCTGAGTTTTTGTAAATCGTAGTAGTTGGTATTTTGTACTCACCGGTGGTTACTTGCCGCCATGTCGGCGGGAATTATGGCGCATGTATCAGGTGAAAACACCCTTATGTATACATGCACAAATTCAAAATGCACTCCACTGCTGACAGCCAAGGTAAGTAAAACAGTTTTCGATGTTGCCGTCGCGATACTAAATGATACACTGCAATCACTATTACTGCGATCGATGAACTTCTGCGACGGCGCGCGTCACTTCTCTTTGACTGCCCATTTAGCGTTTACTGCTTTATATAACAATGAAAATAATATGCGCATGATCAACGGCGTGCAGAGTGCAAAAACCCATAGACGGGTTAATACACCGACTGACCCAAAAAATTGCAACATTTTGTTTTATGGTGGTTTCATGTTAGGTTGGGTCTAGTCGACAACATACTAAAAGTTGGACAAAATTGGAGTATGGGAAGGTGTCCAATTTCGAAGATTATTTTCGTCGATTTACAAGTCATTTTGTTACATTTTACCCAGGTTTTCAGCTACAGTATTTCACATGAAAGTGTTACCAGTGATATTGAATCATCCCTTATACCATATCTAGGGCTACCTGTACCCCAGCCCCTCCTAGTGTTGCACTTATCAAAACCTGTGAAGCAGGATTGGTATTGAGCGTCACGCGTATACTAGAGCCGCATTGTCAAAATTCCGTGTGTATGTATGTTTGTGTAACTACTCCTTCCAAACCACTGAACCGATTTGCATAAAAATTATACCAGCAAATAGAGCGTCTTACGCTGATTTCTATTAGCTAGTTAGATTTGAAATATTTACCCCCACCATATTTATAACCCCCAAAACCCATTTCTGGGGCCCCCGTAATGTTAAACGAATGGAAATACATGTAGAGGACTCTTGTAATGCCCATTCAAAAATTGATAGGAAAATATTCGCGGTTTATGGCTCAATTGACGCGGTTGAGCCCAAGGATGGTCCTTTTTGGGGTAAGGATGATAAGTGACATCATTCGGGAGAAATGTGCCCCAAAAACCCAAAAGAGGCGTGAATAGGCATTTTCAAGCCAAACTAGCATAATATTGAAACTCGCATATCTCGGCCGCGGTTCGAACGATTTCGATTAAATTTGGCATAGTGATGCAGTTCCACCCTCTTGAACATATTGACCGTTGAAAAATGGAAATTTTAAAAAGCCAAGCTGAAATTCGGTATGTGAATTGATATGCATAGGAGCTTTAACGTAGATGAAAATTTTCTCCGCTAGGTGGCGCTTTTACAACACCACGACACAATCTTAGATTTTGGGACCCACTCATACGTCAGGAAGTATGTCCGATTAACTGAGTTGCATGCAGCACACCAAAACCTGCCTTGTTATTTGCTTACCTAGTACCTACTAATAACTATGGAGTCCTCTATTTCCCGTTGTTTTGACATTACGGGGTGGCGCAAATACGCTCACTAGCGGATAAAATTTTCTACAGTAGTAAAGCTACTATGCATATCTATTCACACACCAAATTTAAGCTTTCTATCTTAATTACTTCCTGACGTAAAAGGGGGTCCCAAAAATCCAAGATTGCGTCGTGGTGTTGTAAAATCGCCACCTAGCGGAGAAAATTTTAATGTATGTTAAATCTCCTATGCATATAAATTTAAATACCGAATTTCATCTTGGATTTTTGAAATTTAAATTTTTTAACGGTCGGAACGGTCAAGAGGGTCAAACAGCATCACGGTGCCAAATTTCGTCGAAATCGCTTGAACCGTGGCCGAGATATGGCAATTTTTCGATTTTACAAGATGGCGGCCGCTGCCATCTTGTATTTTAAAAATGTCACAAATTTTAACGGTCGTAACGGTCAACACCACGGTCAAAAGGTAGAAGTACACACATTCAGATACCTCGGCGCCATGTTCGATTCCGACGCCGGATACGCAACAGAAGTGAGATCCCGCATCTCACAAGGAAGAGAGCGAATGGGCATGCTAAGTAGTCTGTGGATAGGCCGGACCCTCAGCCCACAACTGAAGGCCCGACTCATCCAGGCCTTAGTGTGGCCCATAGTTACCTACGGCTCGGAAGCATGGACACTGAACAAGGAATTGACAGACAACATAGAGGCATTTGAAATGTGGTGTTACCGAAGAGCGCTCAGGATCTGGTACGCAGAGCACGTCTCTAACGACTAGGTACTGGGTAGAGTACAACAAACTAGGAAATTGGGCAGCAG
>Ga0209363_1002111_pt1 | contig 10221 bp, 8 predicted proteins | sample WorMetexBAHAMAS3_FD_187385 | JGI IMG/M metagenome (GOLD analysis project Ga0209363, IMG submission 187385) | Marine gutless worms symbiont microbial communities from Max Planck institute for Marine Microbiology, Germany - Inanidrilus exumae... | ecosystem: Host-associated > Annelida > Digestive... | reverse complement strand
ATGTTGATCATATGACAAGACTTTTAAAATAAAATTTATATTTTGGCTGGGTGTATGATTGAAGATGTTTTTCATGCCAGTAAAACAATAGCAATAGTATTGATGTCATGTTTGACTATATGAAGTATATTCTGTCAGTATGTTTGACAGACAGAAGTTGATTACAGTTTGTACATTTTGGATGTCCCATGCTTAATCGGTTATATATGATTTGGTCCTTACGTTGATATGAAGTAGGAAGAATGGAGTAAGAAGGTATAGTTGGATAAATTTGGTTTGATGAATAATATGCATCAAAATTCATATCTCATGCTCCCTCGCCGCTATGGACGGCCAACAAGAGCGGTGACAGAGCTGTCGGGCTAAGCCCAGGACAGATGTACCAGGGATGCATGAAGTATATAGAATGACACTGGGTCCACTCTCTGGGTCATGCTAGACCATTCAGCCTTTCAGCTCTGCACGAAGAAGGTCGTTAGTCTGTGTTGTGCATAGGCCCAATCACCAAAAAAGTTTCCTCCAGTGCCATTCTAGCCTATGAGATAAAGGCAATAGGCTTTAATCTCGAATAGGCATTTGGTGAGGACTGGCTAGGTCCTCCCTACATGTCTGAGACGAAAACTGGCAGGCAAAGAAATGTGCTGCTTGACCTTGTCAAAATCAATGTCCAGCACACCCTTTCCCTCTATACCACAGGTCGCATGGCACGACAAATACATGTCAATTGATAGTAAGTTGTTGAATTATGTTATTTGGTTGTATTTTTTATGTTCCTAATGTGCAGCCCAGCTTTAGTCCAGGGGGACATCGAGGATGCACAGGGATGGAGTTCCTCCCCCATGAGGTCAATGGATGCATTTCCACAATAATCCGGATTCATCAGTGATTATATAACAAAGGTGACATATTTTGCAGTTAATATCACTTCTGAACGTTTTGTTTGGACGAATGAAATTTGTGGTAGGCATTATTAGTATTAGTGCTAATTTTTACAAATGTAAAATGTGGCAGCCCATACTGCAGTGAGTTGACACAAATTACGAAACATACAACGACATCTGGCTTACATGGTGAATTACATCAGCAACTGAGTCATTTGCAAGCATATGTCATCAAACGACGCAAATATTAGCAAAATATCAGCAACTAATAATACTGATTCAGTGAGGAAGACATGAGTAGCATTAGGTTACCCACTGCAAGTAATACCATCAAGCAAAAAATGACCAGTATTAAAATCAGCAACACTAAAACTGCAGTATAAAGATATTGCACACGAGAACATTCTACGTCAATAAGCAGGTGCGATGCAATACTAAAACACTGGCACATTCATCTGACCAATTATGGCCATCTCAGCAGCTTAAAAAATGCTAATAATTATTTGAGTTGTTGGTATAAATGAGGATGTCTTGAACGCACATTTAAACAGCAACACAAACGGCAAAAAGTAAATGCTGCATGGTACACTGCATCAATTACATGCAGTCATTATGATGCAATACATGGAGGACGTCACACCATTGATAATACTGTGGTTTGATCACACACATCAACACTATGCATAAAACAACGGGTTCAGCTACTGCACAGCGACAGCGCGACGTGGCATGTTAGCAAATTCATGCTACGTTTCATGAGGTATGGGAGTTAGAAAAGTTTCAAACAGCAAAAGTGGCCTTCAAGGTCAATGGCAATGGTGCCATTCGATAGACCACATGCCATTTCGTACTAGTGTTCCATTGCAACTATGCCTCTTATCTTCCACGTTAACGAGATATTATCAGTTATTTCCTTAAATTTAAAGTGGTCACGTGACTCTGAACATATCATTTTCAGGGGTAGTGTATCATGCATGCACGAGTACTCCTCTGTGTGTATTACTACACAAGATTTCAATTGCCTAACTTCACCGATACCAAAGATATGATTGGGGCACAAATTTAAAAATTGGGTCACGTGACCCTGACCACGCCCACTAGGGGGTAGTCAAGATATCATGGTTTGGGTTAGTTAGGGGTCACTCAAGGTCACTAGAAATAGCGCCATTCGATAGAGTGGATATGACTTCCTATTAGCATTCCACAGCAAGTATGTCCCTATCTAGCACCGTTTCTGAGCTATAGCAAGATATTAGTCCAAAATCTCCGACTGTAACCTACCCCACCTCTATTTGGCGCCCCCGTTCGGGGTGACCCGAGTGTAATTTCGCCGAGATCTTTGGCATCATAAATCAAGAGTCCATGATTCTACATTTAGACGGTTGCATGGCACAGTGGTAGAATGTCGGGTGAACTTTCCCTGTCCTATACTTGACCTGCTGCTGATAGGTGACCACTTATGTGGGTAAAGCGTCCGCTACAAGGGCAGCCAACTAGGCCAACTCAGCCTTTCATCCTTTCGAGGTCGGTCAATAAATGAGTCGTGAGCTGTAATCGGATGTGCACTACCTCGCTTGGGCGGCGCCGTCTGGTGAATGCTTACAGAGTAAAGGCAGGATGGTTCATTCCATTCGTGGATAAACGTGAGTGGCAGGTAAAACTGTGTGATCCCTCTAACACATGCCATTTCCGAGTGCATTACAGGTGGTTTACGACGATCCACTATACAAAGCGATGTTTGCTTTACTTTACGTTTACTTACTTTAGCAGTTTTGGCACAATACCAGCGTGTGACAGACGGACGGACACACAACAACAGCATATACCGCGCGAGAACAGCGTCGCGCGGTAATAAATACGCGTTTCATAAATTGCTAAATATAAAAACAGAACCATAATGACAAAATTGGCCAGTAACTGAAAGCTAGCACTGGCACAGTACAATGTTGAATTGACACTGCATTCAATAACAGTTACCAATGTGAGTCAGTATAGTACAAAAATCCAACATAGAGCAGCTATACAATTAAGTCTGAACCAAACACGCACAAATGAATTTGGCAGATACAGTAAAGCCACATTTCACAATGCTCAAAAACACTACATCACCTTCATACCATTTGTTTAGTGACCAATGGTAAGAGGTTATGCTCCATAAACTAAATCTGATTGTTTAACAATGTCTGTCAGAAACATAAGTTATGCAACAGCGAGGTATTCCAAATTTGCATGCATACTGCATAAACAAGGGCACTGCAAAGCATCAGACGAGGTCACTAGTGCTCAGGAATAGGGCTGGAGTGTCCACCTGCTGAATGACAAGTTCGACAGCCAGGCGACCAAGTGAAACTACAAGCAAATGTGCCATCATCATTAAGCTGATACCAATACTTCTCACACTAATTTAGACTTTTGGTGTTTGGCTGGTTATCAAATGTGGCCAAGACGTTACACTCATAAATACTTGACTGAGTCTGACGTAAAAACAGTAAGAAAGGAGACAGTGCTAATTGCTAATATGGTAGAATTCTGACACTGATAGTACCATAATTCCAGATTAGATGAGTAGATGTGGTGATCTGACTGGTATCAAATGTGACTAAGATACGAAGCCCATAAAAATTTTGGCCAAGTTTTGAAAGAGTCTGGTAAAAATTCTTCAAGGTTGATGCTACCTGCCACACAGTCAAAAATGCCAAGAATCAACACACCAGAAAAACCACTGTATGCCACACTATGCCTTCAAAAATTCAGCGCCATACTTGGTCATATACAGTCATGCATTTTTGAAAATGACCAAAAGTGATGGCTAACTTTATATTACTGCGACCAGAAGATATGCCTCGTCAAAAGACCAGCATATAAAAATGCAATTGCTTCCATACACAATATCTTATTGACTTTTGCAACAATTGCCACATCAGATCAGCAACTGTGTCAGCTATCAATTAAATGACACGTGACAATTATAATGCACTCACTACTTGACAACGACCTCTGTGCACTGAATACAGGTGGGACAGTCACATCACTTACAAACCAGTAAATCAAATGCAAAATGAAACGTACAAAACATGCTAATGCTAAGAATCAACAGATCAGAAAACCCACTGTATGCCACACTAATCGTTCAGAATTTCAATGCTACACTTGGTCATTTACAGTGACGTATATGAAAATGACTAAAAGTGAAGATGTCAGTTAATTTAAATTCAAAGATAGCTAACTTGAGAACGTTGGACATTACTGTGACCAGCAGATATCACTAACAGTAATTGAATAACTAAACCAAGAGAATTTGGAAAAACTCCAATCCGCTTCAAGAACTTCAAGAACATCATTGTCAACTACTATACGTGGCAAGTTTTGCTGCACTTATTTATACTATGAAAAAAATAGAAAATCTCGCTCTACGACAGCTTTGGAAAGATGTGACGTAACTCGATTCGGTTGCCTTTAGCTTTTCTTGACTTAATTTTTGAATTTTTTGATGTGGTCACGTCAGAGTCGGTGGTAGACTTATTTAACTGATTGGCAACATATACACCGGGTGGCAGAGTAGCAGAAGCTGGAAGTCCACACACTGCTGCCGAGTTGATGCCCACCGAGTTGTTGTTGCGGTGGTTCTGTGGCCGGATGTATGGATTCTGTAAGATCTTTGGATGCGATTCCATGACCTTGACCAACAGATCGTCAATATAGTCCTCAAGGTCACGCACGTATGAATCCTTGGCTAGCAGCTGGGTGTGCTGTTCATGCACCAGCCGTAGTAAATCCTAGTAAATCAATCCAAACGCGCTGCATAAACAAATAAGGCAGACAATAAAGTGACACCAGGAATTGAACCATCACAGTTCACGCTGATGGACTTCATCATTCATGTACTAACAACAGGACTCATGACAGACTTCAGTAGACCTTAGTCACATATCAGACACATTTTTCACTTCAACTAAATGAAAAAGCCAGCTCTGCATTATATCAGCTTTCAATAATGGTGTGTAAGTGACGCAATGACGGGAACCATTAAAATAGTTACAAGCTGTTAGAATGTCCATGGGAACAGCTAACAGTGAATATAACTAGAGTTCGAATCGATCTTGGTATTGATACTGAAACATTACCAATCCACTGTGGACCTCATTTTTAGATCAGCGATGATCTTCAGGCGAGATGGCCGACGATTATTAGCAGTGATTTGAGGGCAGGCGACTGCTCCTAATCACACTCAATACATAACATCCTGCCGGCAGTGGCGTTGCACGTGCATTGAGGTGGGCACCTCAGTGAACAGTAATTAGCTAACTTCGTCGTCCACCTCCCCTGAACACTTTAGCATGGCCCCTGATATATGGCTAGCAGACGAGTCACTGATGGCCGCCGACGTTGACGTCTCGCCATCAAAATCCCGCGGCCGCCTACACCCTGCCAGCTGCTTAAGTTCTGGCGGAGAAATTATGAAAAGGCCGACAATAACAGACGGCACTGAAAGTCCAGACGAAAGGCACTAGGAATACATTCAGTTTTCCTGTCAGTCTACTACACAAACCAACATCTTATATGTGTTTACCTCCCATTCATAATCTTTCAGCTGTTCCATCAGGTCTTCATCAGTAACACTCGTCTCCCGCTGCTGCCTTGCCCGTCTGTATTGGTCCAGCTCATGCAGCTCATACACTGCCAACTTGGGAGACAATCTACTACCGCTGGCCAATGTGTGAAACTTGCCTAAAACAACAGGCACATCTTCACACTAAATGATAGCAAACCACACATTACCTAATACAACAGAGCTTTGTGCTTATGTGTAACTTTTGAACTCACAGTGCACATATTGTTTTTCTGAGTGCATAGACTCTGCTTTGACAGCCAACACAGATATATAAACTACTATACAAACTACTACCAACCACGCCGGGCAGTTTGGCCTAGTGATAATGGCACTTGTTGCATTAATAAAATTTACTCTCTACTGAGGCCAGTTAGTACTGAGATGGATGACTGCAGGTACACCATCTTGCTATGCAACTAACCAATCGGGCCAACTCAGCCTCCTATCCTCAACTGGATGCAAAATAAGTACTGGACGAGGGGAAGTGGCAGTGCTCTGGCCTCACACTGGCCATACACCTCTTTGCTACATCCGCCTATGGGCTAAGTGGCCTCAGAAAGGAGAGATGAGCACCCTGCCTACATTCCTGTAAAAGTATGGCACCCCTTTACACTTTTTGCCATGCCAGTATCCACAGTAGCTATAAAGTGCACTAACTAGCTAAATAAACGGACATTTTAAGTTATGTGTGTCTATGCTTCCAAGGCAAACGTCAGTGTTTACAGTCTAAACATCATCATTTAAGCACCTGCATCTCTGGTACGGTGGACAAAGTCAGTCGGCCTGTTGTGAGTTGGCAGCAGTGTTTTTGATGATCCAGCCTTCACGTAGCTGTTAGCTGCTGGCAACACGCAGCTGCCGTGACCAAGCTGTGATGCTGCCAAATCTACTTCGTCTTCTCTTACGACAGCGTCAGTTGCCGAACCCTCGCACGTGTCTGCAGTTGTGCATCACATTTAGTAAAAAATTAGTTCAGCTCACAACTGTACAGGCAGCCTGCTACATGCAGTCTTTATTTAACTGAGCTATCTTTCTGTGCTTGCCAAAGACGACGATGGGTACTGCAAAGAAAGCTTTGCATGACGCTGAAGTGAAGTTCTGCAATCCATGTCACCTCTTCATGCCCAGCATGTGTCAAAGCACTCAGCATTCTACATACCGACATATTAATTCTAATATTTCATGCAGCTGGGTGATACCTTTCACATGTTTCTGAGACCACGTTTTGCTGAGCGGCTCTATAAAAACTGCACCTTAACTTTATAATTTTGTCTAACTGTAGCACTATTCGAGTCAGGCAAATATAATTATTTTTGACTACTCACCAAAACAACATTTCAAACAACCACAAAATCAGCACATAAATAGTCGAAGTAATGTCAAGCATAACTACTGTCACATTCATTATCATAAAAGTTTCCAGAATGCATACCTGGAGACAGCTGTGAACAGTTAGATATGGATGACGTCTGCACAAAACTCTAATAACAAGCACCAACAGATTACAATTATGTTTCATATGCACGTGCATGATGATATTGTTATAACTCAGTTTTAACTAGCCGTATACAGCAGCAATGATGCAAAGCTCACAAAATCAAATTTTACTTGAGAGGAGATTTGGATACCTTGTACAACAATGTTTCAACAACAGACGAAATTGCAAGGAAAGAGCTTCATAAAGCAAACATGCAGCAATTACATTAAGTTTCTAAAATAACAAAACAGAAAATACCTGTGGCAAATAAGATATGCTATCTGCTTTTTCAGGAGACTTAATACCAAGGCTTAGTCGACTTGGCCATTTCACACTAAGCCTATCACCTACAACAGCAACAAGCGGACACTACTACAGCACCACAGTCACTAAAAAGTCATTCATTCGTTGTCACCCACCAGTTTCTGTCTCATAAATCGTTGTTAATATTTATTTATCACAAACCGCCAAATATTCCGTATTGAAATTATCACAATCTTCACCAGCTATCTCCTTCCACATCATCTTTGGCCCGTTATTATGATTATATTTATTATTATGTCATGCACATTAAACTTAACACCTTTCACTCTAGGCAAACTCATGTTTTCTTGAAACGCGACTATATCATGCATCCTACTGTTGCCCGAGTTCAACACACGATGGCTCAACATTCAATTTTACACAATACATTCAATTCATTATTCTTATCTATGTGGTGCAACATAGTGCCACTATTTACTGGTGATGTTTAACTGCAGTGCTATACACAGCTCGTCACACGACAACTTTACCTCAAAACAAAGCTGTCAGGCAGGAAGTTAACGGTCTCAACTTATGAAACCACTTCATTTCCACGTTGTCATGGCACAATAGCCATCGAAATAAAAACACATATTAAAACAAAAAACACCCATTTAATGATCAATTTCCAGGACAATATGGGTAAGCTGGCACCTGAATGGCAGAACCACTATATGGATTTTAATGAGGTAAGAGGTGATTGGGTAGCAGTGGCATCAGCTGGACGATATGCAATCATCTGCACCTCACTCCACGCCAGCACCTCATCAGTCATCACTCCAGTTTTACAGGCCAGATGCTCTTCCTGATGCCCAACCAACGGTGTCAAAGCAATGAAGGCAATATATTATTTCATTTACACCAGCCTCAAGGATGTGGACACTGTTCAACAAGTTGTTGCTAGTTATCCACAACCTTTGGCAGGGTGTAAAGCTTAACCAACAATTAACTGCAAAAACTGCTCATGTGTGCGTGCATCACTGTGCATATATTCTGTACAGAATACAGAACAGTTCTGATAATCTTCCCTCTTATCCTCCAGACAATCACTGTTGCTCAGACTCTGTTGGAGGACCCAAGTTTAAAAAATGACAAAAAAAACAAAACGATAAATAAGTAGTGCACAACAACATACTCTGCACTGCAGTATACATAATCTCTACTGCACTTTCTGCTAAACCTTCTTAACATATTCATTTGTAAAACAGAAGACGTTTACAAGAATTAAGGAATTCTAAGACGTTAACAAGCTTATCTGCAGCTCCTGCAGCAGATGTCAGCCATTACAGCATCATGAATAAAGCAATAACCTCAAAGACAACAAAATGACAGATGCATTTAGACGAAAACTAACAGCAAAATCAGTAGACGGAATTAAAGCAGAGAACCGATATCAGTCTGCCCTTACTGAAGGCATGTGCCAAGTTTCTCACTGACAATGACTTCTTTGTTTTCTTCCCAATATTTAAACTTGACTGGCTTTGCGATATATTCTGCTGCACCAGAAATGTGGCAGTTACTTCAAGCTCTCCACGATTCTGGTCTGGTTTCTTCGACCCTGGTTTCGCTTTCAAGGAGTACCATCTGAACCATCAAAAAACAGCAACTCATTGAGAGCAATAATGACTACAAATAAACAACTACCACTTATCACAGTCAGTGAGTGGCTATTGCAATCAATGTCATGTCAAACTCCTCCTGCATTCATGTTACCTTTACCTATTTGACTTCACGCAATTTTTTTCTCAGTCTCATACAACAAAATGAAAATCTACAAAAGCACTAAAAGGAACTCAAACAAATGGGAACTAACCACAGAAAATCACCAACTGGCCTTAACTTCTTTTGATTCACTAATGACTCACGAGGAAAGGGATGCTGCATCTTTTAACCTATGGGAATCCACAAGTGTACTAATACTCACAACAGCTTTGGGTAAAACATACACCGTGTCTCAATAAACGACACTGCCTTGGCTTGCTATAACTTAGACGAACATCGAACGATTTTGATAATTTGTGGCATAAATATTGCTACGAAGGTAAGCAGTCAAACAGTACTTTACTTTCCCACCTCACCTAACTAGTGCTTCTGCACTACCCGAGGAAACAGAAAGCCAAAAATTGCATTTTTTTCACTTAAACGCTGAATGTTGCTTTGCCAACAGACACACATAACACATTTATATTATCACTTGGTCACAGCTAAACTGCTCTTCATTCGCACAAGAATCAACTGTATGCACCAAACAAAACATAGGAACGGAGTATGGCATGCTACCATCTGGTGCCACACACTCATTGTTTGCAACGTTTGTCGTGATGTCGGTCGCTGTGTCAAAAGTGGGAGTTGTTCTTTGTTGAGCCTCAAGTGAAAAGTAAATGGACAGTATTGGTGGGATATCTCACCATCTCAACAAATGTTAACTGTTATCAAACATGTTGTCAACGACATATTATCGGCATTTCAGCAACACAGCTCATGCATGCACCACCGCATGGTGTGCACAATGCAGATCAACAGCTTATTGCGCAAAAACTCTCAACTTCATTTCTCCTGAGCTGTGCCCCCAACAGGCCAAAGCTGAAGTCAATTGATTATAAGATTTAGGGAGTTTACAGCAGCGTCAATATAAGTTGCAAGTCAACAAACTTGAAGAAACCAAGCAACGATTGGCCGAACTCTGGCAAAGCAGTTAATACAACAATTGACTGAAAAGTTGTGATTTTCTTGTTTCCCTGTTTTGCCAGGTAGCACAAAAGCATTACTTAGGTGAAGTGGAGAAATAAATCATAATTTGACTGCCTGCCCTCTTGGTAACATTCCTGCCAAAAATTATCAAAATTGGTCAATGCATGTCAAACTTACAGCAAGCCAAGGCAGTGTCGGTTTTTTAGACATAGCGTAGTGTTTAGCCACAACAGAGAACATACTGTAGCATATAGAAC
>Ga0209363_1002110_pt1 | contig 10221 bp, 6 predicted proteins | sample WorMetexBAHAMAS3_FD_187385 | JGI IMG/M metagenome (GOLD analysis project Ga0209363, IMG submission 187385) | Marine gutless worms symbiont microbial communities from Max Planck institute for Marine Microbiology, Germany - Inanidrilus exumae... | ecosystem: Host-associated > Annelida > Digestive... | reverse complement strand
GTTTTGCAGCGGCTCGGCGATGTTTACGGTTTATAGTTTGATGTTTTTTCCCTATTTGGTTTGCTGTTCAGGTGGCGTTGAGATGATTCGTCTTGGCGAAACTGTCATTGAGTACAGCAAGGACTTCCGGTTCTACATCACAACGAAACTGCGCAATCCTCACTACTTGCCCGAAGTTGCTACCAAAGTGTCGCTGCTCAACTTCATGATCACTCCTGAGGGCCTCGAGGACCAGCTGCTGGGCATCGTTGTCGCAAAAGAACGGTCTCGTTGTGAATTTCTTAGTTTTCCGCTTTCGGCTAATTTTGTCGACTTCCAAACTTTGGAAGTCGACCTAATAATATGGGTGTCAAATTTCCGTCAGTACGTCCGTACGTCCGTCCATCCACAAAACTTTTCTTTGATTTTGATGAAATTTGGTACACAGGTAGTACTCGATGACAGATGCACAACTGTATGATCTTGACCCGGATCCAAGGTCAAGGTGAAGGTCACAGGGACCCAAGCGCCACGGAAGTCTTTTGACATTCTGGCGCTTTACAAATCGGATTATTATTATTATTATTATAAAAGTTGCAAAATCACCCAAATTCAAAGTCTATCTCCTTCGCCAAAATTTGATCAATCTAAGGACTGATGGTAGATTATTACACTACAGGACAATATCTACAATTTGACCGGCCAGATTTTTGAAATTCGTCATCGTTTTTCGTCACGTGACCTCTTAACTTCGGTTCCAACCACGTCTGACAAGTTATTTTCTTAAGTTTATGCGCTCTCTATCAAACTTGGTCTACAGGTAGTACTCGATGAGAGATGCACAACGGTATGACCTTGACCCGGATCCAAGGTCAAGGTCAAGGTCACCGGAACCCGAAAGTTGCAAAATCAACCAAATTACGCCAAGCAAACGTCTGAAACAGTCTGCACTGATGGTCTGGTCCCGGATGAAATCCGGGAGAGAGTTCCAGACTGTGGGGCCAGCAACTTTACATTTATTTGTAATTTAGTGCCATTTTTATGCAACAGAATATACATAAATCAATATAATGTATAAGAGTGATAATTTGCAGGCTAAAACAAGTGTTAAAAAGTGCTGTTGCTACATTCAGGTGTTGTTTGATCAACGTTCTACGTAGGTGATAATTTTCGCAGGTGTTTCACAGCCTGGACGACATTCCTGTTGGCCAATGTACAGTGCCGTGGATAGCAGACGTTGGCCCCCGTCTATGTGGTGCGGCCGCCGGCTGGTACAGTTACCTGGCAAACTTTACCAAACAGTGTTGTCTGATTGATTTTGGCCTATGGACCCCATTGTGTGAAAACATAGCGTCGTCCAGAAAATAGGAAGTACATAACAAATTGCACTGTCATCAGAGGAGGAATGAGCCTTAGTCATAGGTGATATATACAGAAAGTTTCCTGAAGTTGGGACATATGATTTTTGCAATATGCAAGCAGACCAGACAGACATACATGCAGACAAACAGATATGCAGACACGCTGATTGCAGTTGCAATATTTTGCACACATCCTGGGGGCAGAGTAAATATTTTGCAAAATATTAAGAGACATATGCCCACACTCGGTTTTTGGAGTTACTTAAGCTAGGGCTGGATTGTCCAAAAAGGAATCTTTACAGATAATTACAACACATTGTAAATTGGCAGCGTTGTATGGACAATTTACTTTGAAGGTGCATTTTTGGATCATGATGTGCATATTGCTGAAATGAAATTGTGATTGCTATTACCATTTTGTTTGATTCTTCATTAGAAAGTGTGGTGAGTTCAGCAAATTTCGTAGGAACTCTGGGAAGTGTTTTTATGCATTTGCCACCCGACAATGTTGGCAAAGACATTATGTTTTCGGGCTGTCCCGCTGTTTCATTTGCTCGTTCGTTCGTTCGTCCGTTCGTCCAGACAGATATTGTTACCACGATATCTCATGAACAGCTTGAACAATTTTGATAAAACTAAATGTGGAATATACACCAGCCCCTACTGATGACCTGATTAGATTCTGGAGATCAACGGTCAAAGGTTAAGGTCATAGCAGCCGTCTAAATATTGTGAACACCATATCTCACAAACAACTTGAGCAATATCGCTGAAACTTATGTGGGATAATCAGTGGCCCGTACTGATGACCTGGTTAGAGTTTGGAGGTCAGAGGTCAAAGGTCAAGGTCACAGCATGTCGTCGAGGTAGCAAAGGCATCCACGTCGACGTTGGAGTGTCGAAGTCTATCTTTTAGTTAAATAGCTGCATATATTTAGTTCAGTGTTTGTTGCTGTGGTCGTTGCGTAAAGCTGACATTGCTTCTGTGCATTGTTGAAGGCCTGAACTGGAAGAGGAACGGCAGACGTTGATCGTGGCTAGTGCGAATAATAAGCGTCAGTTGAAGGAGATTGAGGATAAAATTCTTTACACGCTATCTGCGTCTGAAGGCAACATTCTAGAGAACGAAACGGCCATTCAGATTCTTGACTCATCAAAGATTTTGTCGGACGAAATCGCCAAGAAACAAAAGGCACGTGATTGCATTATTTCGAGGCTGAATTCGTTATAATATTTTCTCATTTCATGAACCTCTTTTGTTTTGTCTGTGATAGTTTTAACTGCCAAGTAGGACTGTGTGTTAGTATATAAGTTTGAGTGAATTGTTTTGATATTGTAAAAAGATGAATTTATCATTATTAATTTGATATTAGAGCTAATGAATTAATGCGTTAACTAACGCGTTAAGAAATTAATCGTGATAAAAAATCGACGCCACTAAGATTTTTAATGCAAACTAGTCACGTCAATAGCAAGATTCGATAAAACCTCAAGATAATCGAACTTTACTCCTTTAATGAACAAGCATTTACTTTCTGGTTGCAGCACTACTGTAAATTTTGTTTGATTTTATTATTCTACGATGATATTTTCTGCCGATGCCATTTAATTTCTATGCTGAGACGTCATTCATAGAAATGTGCATACGTGGATATTTTGCGTTCTCGTCCGTCCGCGTCCGCAGAAATACCGTTTGCTTTTGTATCCGCAGCTGTCCAACAACATGTTTCGCGGACGTCCGCGGCCGGTCGGTATCCAGTCTTACCAGCAGCAGCAGTGTCAGCAATGTACTCTGTTTTGTCATGGACTAAAAAACTTCAGCGCAATGAGTGATGTTACGAGTTATACAGATTAGGCCTACAGAACGGTTAGTTGATTCCAAAATCGAAACTGAAAAATAAACGCTCATTAAGCACGCGCACTACAATTGATGACCTTAGAATGATGCGTCCGTGTCCGGCCGTCCGCGTCGCCTCCGCAGCTACACATAAAGGTTGCATCCGCGTTTGTCTGCGGACGTGCAAAAAGGCACATCTCTGGTCAGTCATTACCCCTACACCTGTAACACAACACAAAGGAAATGTGCGTTAAAACTGTGATTAACACGCGACTAAAATAATTAGTCATGCAATTTAAAAAATTAATTGCTCAACAGCAAAATTTGACATAGTGGAATATTCAAGCCTATGTCAGTGGTTTTGAACATAACTTTATATACACTGATGACTACAGTAATGTAATGCCCAGTAATGCCTTGTGGACCTAATTGGCTTATCATTGCGGGATAGTGTTGCCTGTACTAAGTTGTTTGCTGCATACAGTATACGTGAAAGCTTACGCGTTTGTATGATTATCTTCATAGTAATAGGTAGTGAGTTTAAGCTTCTTTGACTTCACTTAGTGTGACAACTTCATATTTTCAGCTTCCTGACTTATCTGTGTACTCTTTCCAGAATAGACCCGTTCCTTTTCCAGGCTAGAGGTCGTAGGAGGCGATTAAACCTGGCTTTAGTTTTTTTGTGTTAATTTTATGGTGTATTGTATTTTGTTAAGGATGCATTTTTGCTTTTGTTGTGTTTGTTTTTGTTTTTCAGTAGGCCTACTAAGCCAAGAGTTGTTTGTGTACCTGTGGTACCATTTATATAATAAATAATAATTGGCTGTGAAGAACGTCTCTGAAATGACCTATTTTGTGTCAGGTAGGACGTAAAACCTTAACTCAGTCATCTTTTTAGAATTTTATTGACTTTTCATTGCAATTGCCCCGTGTGAGCCCCAGCATTGTAAGAATAGGCTCCTCTCATTTCCAAGCCAGGCACGTGCAATGCGTCCAAATGTGGGTTTAGTTGTTATGTTTATTTTGTGTTATAATATCTTTAGATTTGCTAGTGTGTGTCTGGTTTTGTTGCAATAGACCAACTCATTTGATTGCAGCCGATTGCACTATATGAAATATGATTGTCACACTTGTTTCCGGTTTTGCAGTTCTCTGTTCGTTGTTTTGATCCTGATGTTTGGATGACAAGAGATGGCGGGCTTCAATTCTGTAGAAACAACTACGTGTTTTTGATATTTCATTTCTCGCTTTTGTTGCCGTTGACAATAGGTTGCAGAGGAGACGGAGAAAAAGATCGACGAATCACGCCAGGGATATCGTCCAATTGCCAAGCATTCGAGTATTCTCTTCTTCTCAATTGCCGACTTGCCAAATATTGATCCGATGTACCAATACTCATTGACATGGTTCATTAATCTATACATTGTCTCAATTCAAGAGAGGTATGTTGTACTCAAATAAGACGTGTTCGGTAATGTCGATGCTGTTATTAATCTTACATGTTACACCAGCCAGTTTAGCGGTCCAAATAGAGCATTTAATCAGTTGTCTGTCTGTGTATGTCTTTATGAGAACTTAAATTACATTTGGCATGTAGTTGACATTGACCATGTTTAGTTGAGTTCAAAGGTCAAGGTTGTAGATCAAAGTGTACGGTCACAGGATAATAACTGCAGTTGAAAAACTGGGAAGCAGATCTGAATTGAAAACTAAATAAGTACAGCCGGCCAAAATGTCACTGTCAACTAAAATGTTGCTAAAGTGGTCAGTGCAGCCTCTTCTAGTTTGTTAATTTTTTATCACAATAATGTTTGTCAGATTGTATGTGTGAACATTTTCTATAACAGACGCTGTATCATAATAAGTTGTCATCAACGTTTTGTCATCATTATAGTCAATATTACAATTTTTGCATTTTGTGGCATTTCTGTGTGAATTTGGATAACTGATATTCTTTCTTTATGAACATGAACGTCTTTCTTTCATCAGCAATTGATAGATAAAAAAGAAATGAAAAGACTAGCAACAGCAACAAAAGAGCTATGTACTGCAGAAGGTTGCAGTGGATTCGGATTGCCAGACATAGGTTTAGTACAGTTTATAGTCTACTGTTTTGTGCGTACTGTATATTAAAATCATTGGTGTGATGGTGTCATTAATAGGACTCATTGCCCTTCCTCATAATGGTTCTTTGCCTTTTTTCATGTGTGACTCATTAATTTTTGGCAATAATACCGTGCACCACCTGCCAAATAGAACCAAGATTGCCTTGTCATGACATACAAATAACTTGAGTAACGACAGCTGCTTATTTGTTTGAATTCTGGAAATTGTTTGGCACGCTGTTCTTGTTTTGAACTTTCGAGCAAGTTTAGAACAGTTTTGTGCTGCAAAGGCTATCATAGATGTTACTGGCGGCCCTATCTTGAGGAGTAGTTCACCATTTTATTGACATCCTCAGGTTTATTGGCTCATGCTGCTCGTGTGGGCGCACCACCTGGGTTGGGGTATGCATGCAGTTCAGGTTAAGAACACGTGGTTTGAACGTCTGGGTTACTGATGATGTGTAGCAACAGGTCCAGGATACTGGAGCGTCGGCTGCGATATATCAAGGACCAGTTTCAGTTCAGCCTCTATGAGAACACTTGTCGGTCTTTGCTTGCAAAACACAAACTGGCATTTTCGTTCCTTCTTTCAGTACACGTTAGCTTGTGAGTGAGTGTGTAACATCAGTCACCGATTGCCCGTGGTGCTTCGGAGCTTGTCAAACGGATGCGGTGCTTAGCTTGTGGTGATCTGTTGTTGTCGAGCTCCATCTAGCAATGTGGTCCATAGCTCGTTCATATTCTGTGTCACGTGATAACGGTTGTCATATTGGAGCAGTCGATTTGCTTGTCTGCAGTGGCGTATGGGGGCTGTTGCTCTTGCGCGGCGCTTTGAAAATTTCTCAAACAAGTATGTCCGTCCTCGTAATACTCTGACAGAAATGTACGCTGGCGGCGTTGCGTGCTGCCCCCTGGTGAGTCACGTTGAATATGCGTCGTGCGTCATATGAAGGTTAGAAAAATGTGCCGCACGCTCTATTGACGTTATAGAAAAAAGACGGGACGGACGGATGGATGGACAGACGTACGCCAGACCGTTACATTATGCTTACCTCTAGACGCAGCCAGCGAAGAAGTTATCAAACAGAAAAATTAATAAATTCATATTTCGAAGTCACGTTCATTGCAGAGACACGAATGCGGCTCAGTATTTGAATTTCAGTAGCGGCATAGATCCATTATTTTAAAATTTAAATATGTCACTGCAGGCCTCGTGTGCATGTACAGTACACGGTTATTCTGGCTTTCTGTCCATTTACTCAATGCTCAGAATGATTCTTCATTTTTGCAACGACATTATTATTATTGTTATTATTATTACTATAAATCATTATCAGTCATCATGTTTGTTTATTTGTTGACACATGCAATTTTACATGTACTTACTAATGAACGTACTATGCGGTTGCCCAGTTGTTGCACCGTCGATGATATATTTACTGGTATTTATTCTGGCGGCGTTGCGTGCTGCCCCCTGGTGAGTCACGTTGAATATGCGTCGGACGCCCTATTACGGTTAGAAAAATGCGCCGAGTGCTCTGTTGAGGTTAGAAAAAAGACGGGACAGACAGACGGATGGACATACGTACGCCAGACCGTTACATTACGCTTACCGCTATATGCAGCCAGCGAAAAAGTTATCAGATGGAAAAATTAATAAATTAATGATATTTATTTAGCAACAAGTCAAAGATTCTAGACCGACGACTGCGCAATCTGTCCAATCATTTCACGTACAGCCTTTACTGCAACGTCTGTCGCTCGCTGTTTGAGAAACACAAACTGCTTTTCTCCATTGTGCTTACCTTTAAAATTCTCAAGTAAGTAAATTTTGTTGTGCACGTAAAGCAGTTTGCCGACGGTTTATTCTACTAACGGAGTTGCGTGAAACCGCTGCGATGTTTATTTTTTGTTCTAAAAATTACTCGGAAAGAGTCATAGTTGAATTTTTATGATCTTGATTACTGATGATCATTGCTCATGCATCGATCTTATTAAGGCAGTTAATTTATCAGCACTCAGTAGATTTGTGATTGACTAAACAGATTAATACTGTAGTTAGGGTCGGTACACACTATCCGTGTACACGGCCGTCGACGGCCCGTGGACACGGTGTCATTTTGGACGACACATGGACACGGCCGTGAACACGGACCTCCATAGTGTGTCCAAAATGACGCCCATGTTTACGGCCCGTTTGGCAGTATGTTGACACGGCTCCATGAACGCGGATAGTGTAAACCGAGCACCCCTGTTCACGGGTCATGTTTGCAAAAACGGATTGCACGACAATGCTTTTTTCGACACGGATGCTCTGACGCCTGACTAGACTACCCGTGAACATGGGTCTTCGAGACGGCCCGTGGGTGGCAAAGAGATACGTGAGTACACCCATGAACCGGCTTCTCTGAAAACGGCCCGTTGAAAGTTGACACGATTGTCCAAAATTACACCCGTTTTCATGTGCCGTGTCGACAGCCCGTGTACACGGCCCGTGAACGTGCATATTGTGTACCAGTCCTTGGTATCAGCAGTTATAGTGCCAGTAGTTCTGTCTGTATTATGCAATATCTCATTTGCATTGAATGCAATCAAGAGGTTATCATAGGTTATCATAATTTTCCACGCAGAACTTAGTGGTAGAATGATTATCATTACAGTGGAAACGTCTGCTTACTGTTTACTCAATGTGTGCTTGGAAATGTTTGCATTTATTAATCATCTGATGGTTAGTGAGCTTACTAACGTTCTGTTTGTGTGCTTACTGGTGACTAACTGGTGCTATTTCCTGCTATAGTGTTACTGTGTTGCATAGTTACTAACACTCACGTTCACTCGTTCATTGGAGGACCATCCTCTTTGAGGATCGGCCATGTCTCAAGAAGTTTTTGTCTTCAGCTGTCTTCTTTCTTTACTTGTAGGTATTAATGCGTTTTACTAACACGTTTTGATTGAAATTTTAGAGTTACAATGTAATGTCAACTGTGAGAAAATTTTTACGGGAAATTCATTACCTTGGTTCAACAGAAAACTGGATTACCATGTCACAGATATCAGCTGAATCAGAGTGCTGAATGCATCTTATGTATAAAAACTGAATCTCTTTCTCTCTGTCTGTGTGTCTGTGTGTGTGTGTGTGTGTGTTTGTTTCTCTGTTCCTTATGCACGGCCACAGTTTTGAGCAGTTTTGGCGTGTGGCATCTTTATACCCTCCGCATGGTCACAGGCCGGTTAGCGAGCGCCGTTCGCGCCCGTAGGCTCGCCCTTCGTCCATATACGCCGCTGCAAATGGGTGGCAAGCTTCGTCGGACCAATCGGAACTGGAGGGCAGCAGGTGCAACGGACCGAGCACCGCAGGCGCGAGAATTTGCGCGCCGCAGGCACGAGGACTAACCGAGCGCCGTAGGCGGGAGGGTGCACCGCTAGTATTATATATAAGCTTCTAGCTCCTTTTCGTATTTCATCTGTGAATATGTCATTCATTGGCATATGAAGTTCAAGTTGATTTTAATCTAATTGAGTCGCACATTATTCATCTATTGCATTAAGCTTTTCCAGTTTCAATTTAGTACACTGCAGTGCTGTGCTGCATGTATCCAAGATGCATAATACTATTTTTCGATATGAAACTCTCACTATGTAATTTTTTGAGAGTCATTATTTGTGTGTTATGAAGGCCATCTGCGCCTTTTATATTGTACCATTGTTACCAACCAATCAATCTATCATTTCGTTTCAGGCTTTGCAGTGGTAGCTCTTTTTTAAATAACTTGATTTGGTAATTGAAATATGAGTGCCAAATTGGAGACAGACAGTATTGTAGCCAGCACAGTGTTCATTGCTTGGTGCTTTACTTTATGGTACTCTGAAGTTTCGTCGGTCTATTACTGTCTTGCTGCATTCCATGTATTGATGGATTTTTTGTCAGTACAGATTAGGATTTAAGATGTTTAGTTTTGTGATGTTGTAAGTGAATTTAACCATTACCTGCATCTCTATGATATAGCATTGCAGCATTTTCCTGCATAATATAGTCTGTTGTCGGTGCTTTCAGCTCAAAAGATGAACTTAGTCAGGAGGAGTTTATGTTTTTCCTGACCGGTGGCGTTGGCCTTGAGAACATTCACTTGAACCCTGCAAGTGGCTGGCTCTCGGACAAGAGCTGGGATGAACTGTGCCGTTTGGATGAGTTGTCAAAATCATTTCATGGCATTCGGTAATGCGTCGTTCAAGTCTCAAGTTGCTAAATTTCTGATCTGTTGATCTCTGATGAGAAGCTATTATGTTATTTTATTGTCAGTATTTTGAGACTTGGCTCTCGGTTTTGTCTTTTGTACATCATATAACTGTTTACTCTGAGTTAATGATATGATACAATACGATACGGTAGAATAACGTGCGCTTAAAAGCTGACGAGATGGCCAGCTTAATCTAGCGCACGGCACAGAGACGAAAAAATAAGGAAAAATAAAAACAAAAAACGAGTAGATCAGAAGAAATGGTCCAGGCAATAGTCCGTGAAGGCAGTCCGGGAGGAAGAAGTGAAAGTATGGGGGTAGGATTTGTGAAAGAGGTAGGTAGTAGTTGATGAAGATATCACACATAAGGTTACAACTTACAACCAATTTACAGCGCAGAGTCGGTTTAGGAAACGCATATGAGAGCTATAATCTGAATGCACTAGTGGCCTTCGGCAAGGTCATGAGAGCAGTAATACTTTGTTTCAATCTCCCACTTCTTAACTGCGGGTACTGACTAACACAGGTTGACCTGCACAATGGCCATATAGCGTTTGCGTGTGTGAAGTTTTCTCAGAAAATATTTGACAACAAAAATACAATTTTTCTGCATATTGCTGTTAATGTCTCTATGAAGGGTGTTGACTGTAGACAGGAATAGTCTTTGCCAGATTGCATAACAACTGTTAACTGCTTGTACA
>Ga0209363_1002109_pt1 | contig 10221 bp, 8 predicted proteins | sample WorMetexBAHAMAS3_FD_187385 | JGI IMG/M metagenome (GOLD analysis project Ga0209363, IMG submission 187385) | Marine gutless worms symbiont microbial communities from Max Planck institute for Marine Microbiology, Germany - Inanidrilus exumae... | ecosystem: Host-associated > Annelida > Digestive... | reverse complement strand
GTTTCATGGGGTTCGTCGAGTTGTGTCGGAATATGAAAAATACGTGTCGTTCAGACGATATTCGAATTAGAATTACAATGTACACATTTGTTTGTTTGACTGTCTCGTAAATTTGTGTCATAGGACGAATGACGCTGGGCGGGTTGTTGAATCAGCGCCATCCACACTGATTTTTTCGGCTCAATTCAGCTAAGAATGTCACGAATTTAAAGAAATTCAGACGTTTTCTGACGGCCTACGGCCGACGTGCGTTTTCGTACGCCGGCCCACGACTGGAACTTACTTGTTGAAAATGTGCGGAAATCGACATCTATAGCCATCTTCAAACGTTCTCTAAAGATGTTTTTATTCGAGCAGATTATGCATTCAGTGCCTTGGAGACAATTCTTTTCGTTTAATGGGCTATACAAGTGTACTTTCTAATTCTAATTCTGGGTATTGGCCTTCCCACTGACCGACTTATTCATTGGTATATCTCTGTCATCTGACCAGTTCTTGAATACTGGGCTGTTGTTTGGCACCATGGCCTTTCAAAGCATCAGACAGAATCGATCAAGGCAATTCAGAGACGGGCTCTTCGCATCATTTATCCCATTACAACATCTATGCCTTATTGGGCGACACTATACTTTGCTGGGCTTACGTCTAAAATTTTCTGAGAGGCGTGATAAATTCTGCCGCGATTTCTTTCAGAAAATGCGTGACCCATCTGGTTGCATTCACCATTTGTTGCCATCCCCGCGTGACCCTGAACTCACCTCCTGGCTCAGAAGTGCTTTCATGTATCCTAGACCTCGTAACCGAACCAACCGTTACAAATCGTTCATCCACCATGCTCTGTTAAAATTCCAATACTTCTTGAAGGACTTTTATATATTCTACCCTCATCACTAACCATCTGTTACCATTTCAGTTGAGTTCTCTGTTTATGTCTCCTTTCCTTTTTACTTCTCGTTTATGCATTGTAATCGCTGCTTGCTTTGCTGTACTTCTGTTGTGGTAAGTCTGCTGGACAGAATTCATTAGTTAACCGGCCCTGCCGTCACTCAGAACACTTTGCACCACTGTATCGTACTGTAATCTATAATGTATTTGTACTTTGCTGTTAATTTTGTATGTTATTTCAAATTTTGTGATTTTTAGCATTCAAGCTATCATAGTAATAAATCTGAATCTGAATCATATCCAGATGATCTCCCAAAATTCAGCCAATCATTTCTCCTCCCCAGGCATACCCCCTCCAAATATAATGCAAATCATACACTGACTGTTGACTGTGAGTTGACAACTCTGCTGACAGTCAGATCAACAAACTGAGACAGAAAATATGACCTCCTTCTTGGAGGAGAAACTTCATACCTTGACTGATGCAGTTGTCAGTGACACAGTTTGGAAGGCAAATAGAGACAGGATTTCCAGCATCACGTTCCATCAACAACAGCACCGCAGATGCCTAGCATTACAATCAATGTATCTATTACTGCTGGTCATTAACTGCAGTGAGAAACAAGACTGCTATACATTACTGGTAACGTAAGAACGTTTTCCAGAAAGAGTCACACAGTAAAGGTTGGCATGACCAAGCTGTGGAACTGATGTTAAAAAAGACATTATCATGATGATGATGATAACATCTATCATTCTGATTAGGCAGATGGCAATGATGATGATGATGATAATTATTACGCTGTATTGCCTGCACACAGTGCATACATGCAGCCTATTGCAACTGACGCCGCATGTAGCATGGTATGTGTGTCTGTCTGTGCGTTGAACATGCAAAAATGGCTGAACAGATCGAGATGCCATTTGATGGGCTGACCCATGTGGGCCCAAGGAACCATCTATTAGATAGGGTCTAGATCCCTACGGCAAGGGGCTGACGCGAGGGTCAACAAGACAGGAATGCGGCCTTTTGATAAAGTACTTTGGTCACTTGTTCTTACTGCTGTTAATACTAGTCAAGTTCATCATAGGAAATACAAGATGCCTTCAGTGCATCTGGCCTGTACTAGCACTGCATCAAAGGTTTCACTGGACACATATCACCTAAATACAGAAACAAAGACAGCCATAAAAATGCATGCAGCCATCTAGCCCAGATGAACAAAGATAGGAGGAGAGCGATTTAGCACAGGTATCCATGAAATTTGCTGTTAAAATGCATGCTTGTTTCACTGCTGTGTTTTCTGTTTGAATCACATTAATTTTCTCTACTGATTAATAATGGGTAAAGCGTTGGACTTGTGATCAACAGGTCATTGGTTCAAATCCTACTAGGGTCAAAAGCTGTGTAACAACCTTGGGCAAGTTGTTCACACCTATGTGCCTCTGTCACTCACCAATCAGTATAACTTGGTATCGGCCAAGGAGCAGTAATGCTCTGTGGCTGGGAAGGTAACTGCAGGCCTGGCAAAAAGTAACGGCAGCCTACTGCCGGGTGGATGACTTATAGTCACCTGTGGGCTGATTGCCTGTACAACACTTGGTAACGAGTATGGGAAGCCTTATTTAACTGATTAACTGATACAGCCATGACACTACAGCTTTACTGTGGCATTATAACAACCGTGTTATTATTGTAATACAGGAAGTGTACTGTGTGAACCTCTTTGAAGTGATACTCAGCTGCCTGCAAGTCATTCTGAATGACGTTGACTCCAGCCTGCAGCCAGTTCACTACAGACAAATGGTTACACCAAACATCTACTATAACATGAAATACATTTAACAATTACAAAGTTCCAATTTTACCACACCACTGCAGTTTAGCAACAAACATGCTTCGCAAAGTAAATCCGAAAATAGAGAAATCAACATCAGCAGTTATCAAACAAAGCACGGTCAACCTGTCATCTGGAAAAATCTTAACTAGGTTTACAGGAATGCCATAAAACATACACAGAACTGACCACGAGCAGAGAATTCATGCCAGAGTTCAGTGCCAAGTATTTCATCATAGAAGCTGATGCTGACAACAAACTGAAGATCAGTGCTGAACTGAGCCCCAAGAACGTCGACATTTACGGCACTTGCAGCTGGACTTCTGACAACATCACACGTAGCCATTCCGACAAGCATTTTCCACGTGTATTAGCCATGGTCTACAAAGAAGTCAGCAGCAATTTAAGTGCTATGAAACCAAGACAGCGAATATTATTGCAAAGTTCAATGCTTTCATTGAATTTCTCTGAAATTTCAAGGAAAATTCACATTTTTTGTCAGAATTCGCAAGACCAGCTAATGGCCGAATGTCACCCTCGGGAACGCTTGAAGATGTACAATTTCTATTAGCTAAATGCTGTAACTGGCACACCAGAAACCATCGTCGTAAAACCAATAAGAGATGACAAGATGCAAGAAGCTGAGAGATGAGCAGAATGTGAGGTCACCTGCGAGGTGAGTTTGTGGTATTAAGCACCGCAGAGTGTGACTGGCGCCATCTGTCCAACGTTATCTCCAGCTGCACCAAGCATATCTGCACAACGACAGAAAATATGCAAAAACACAACACATGATAAAAAGATGACAGTAGCCTAATGCACAAAACCAAAACAGTAAATTAACAAAAGAAAAACTAAAAATAACAAGTGTTCAAAGTAAGTGGCAAAAGGCTGCATCTTGTCACCCCTCATGGCAGTGAATGAATTAGTCCACCACGTGTGTTAAGCAGGCACATTCGCCAGCAGTGGCAGGCAAACAATGCGGAATGCACTCATGCATAAGTATGTTACAGTGGGCAAGCACATTTCCCCTCAAAAGTGCCACTTCCCACACAAGGATGTGGATCCTCATCTAATACACGGTTCCGTGGGCTCCATAGTCTCCCCCCCAAACAGCATCTCAAATCAGTTCAGCCGTTTCTGCACAGATCACCTGTATACCAAAACAACACACACACACACACAGACCACACTACATGTGACATGTGTAGCAACAGGCCACATCTATGCACTGCATGCTGGCCTAAAACGGACTAAAGGTAAATGCCGGATTCTTATATAGCGCAGCTTACGCGATGACCGGACCAGCGCGATTAGCACAGAAGGACTAGTCTGAGTCCTAGTTCATAAACGCAGTCCTAATGAGAACTAGCGATCAGTGGTGAGAAGATCTGTGAAGCCAATGAGTGGTTTCAAATGAGGAGTGAAAAGTGAAGGGGTGATGGATTGTAAGTTGCACAGATGTTCATCATAGCAACCAAACTAACAGCTTGTGAATAGACGACTGTCAATTCTTGGGTGCTATACTCGTGTTTCGGTGCTGAACGCTGTTCTTCGGCAATTCACACAACAATATCACAACAGAGTTGCTTCATTAACACACATCATGCTTTTAGAAATACACTGATTGAAGCGAAGCTAAAATTCAAATCCATTAAAATACAACATATCTCAGAAGTCATCGACCTCTATGTACATGCCAAAGTTCAAAACGATATACGTTTATGTTCAGTTATATTGCACATTAATGGATTTGAATTTTGACCTCACTTCGATTAACAAGCAAAATCCACATCAAAATAAAGCAGACATTGACTGGCAGATAATCAGCATAAATGCTCCAATCAGCAACATTCTAGTGCTAACTACCGCAATATAACTACAATGCAACATTGAGCTTACTAGATTTATTGTATCTGTATGGCTCACTTTCTAGCGTTATTGCAGTTGTATGACTGCTTTAAGCTTCTGTGCAACAACATGCGACATTTAATGAAATTTCATCACATTTACAAACAAAAACAAAAAACCGACTACTTACGATGGCTATTTTTCGTGTCCACTCAGCTGGACAGTCACTGCTACACATCAGCACATAATAGATTGTAAACACAGCCATTGCAATACGTACGCATGTCACAATATCAATTATGTAGCTGAAATGTGTACTGTACATGTAATTCCGGTGTGAATAATTTTATAACTAACTTACTTGGTAAATTCAGAACGCTCAAGAAACAGAGAGATATGATACAATATATTTATGTGCACTCAAAAGCTGATGAAGGGCTAGCTTAATCTAGTGCACAGCACCAAGAACGGAAAAAATAAGGAAAACTAAAAAACAAAAACAGGTCGCTCAACAAAAATAGTCCGGGTGATCGTCCATGAAGGCAGTCCTGAGGGGAGAAGTGAAAGGATTTGTGAAAGAGGTAGGTTTTAAGCTGGGAGTGAAAGAGTGAGGGAGTTATGGATAAGAAAGCAGAGTGGGAAATCAACAGAGAAAAAAGTGATGGGTGAAGGAAATGGTGAGTCAGGAAGAGAGAAACTAATAAAAAGTTGATGAAAAGACACAGTGAGTTGAATACAGAGACAAAGTGAAGCATAACAAAAGGAGCGATCAGTTATTCTTAGCGAGGATAATGTCGGTGGCCAAGCAAGAGTGACAGCAGATGAATAGCAAGTATTACGAATACGTTGAACATTATAATGCTGTAAAGTTAGAGTTTAACGTCCCCTTTCAGCACAAATATGGCTATATCACAGACAAAAGGTCAGGGGTGGAGAACTATCCCTACCAGTGAAGGAAGGCCAGCGATATATTAACCTCAACCCTAGCCGCCTTTTTGTTCAGCAGCCATCCAAAAGCGAAAGGGATCGAGAGGCTCATTTAAATTATTACACTAGCGCCTACAACAGGCAAAGACAACTATCGCACCGCAAGACTAAACTAAACCAAATACAACAAAACACCAGAATAAATCTTAACTAAGCAATACAGATAACACATAATGAACAAAAACAAACTAAACCCAGGTTCGGTCGCCTCCTACGACCTCCGGTCTGGAAACGGAGTGAGACGATTCTGGTAGAAAGGGAAGGGATAAACAAAAGAAGAAAATAGGTGAAGTGAACAAGAAAAGAAAAAAAAGTAAAAAAAAGAAAAAGATAAGGAAGTGAGTGGACAAGGAAGGAAAAAAGGCAGAAAGGGGGTACTCTGGCCCCACGCGGGGTTACAGCTATAAAGGCTGTGTAGTTGTGAGGACTTTGTAAATAAGTGAGAGAAGCTTGCATTCAATGCGTTCAGTGATTCTGAGCCAGTGGAGAGAGCACAGGATAGGAGTGATATGACAGAAATTAAGCTTTAACAATAGCACGAGCAAAAGAGTTCTAAAACACCAATCATGCTGTAACTCTGCTGTGACGGCTGCAATTAACAACACACAACTAGATTTGACTTCACTCTGCAGCAATGTGTGGCCAAACGTGACACAATCACTGCTAAAATGTTGAAAATTTGACAAACCTCAAGTAGTTGGGCAAGACGACGTGTTTCCGCAACTTTCTATATGCTGTCAGATACACCTCAGTGACACCGTCAGGCCTGCAACAATGCAATGCTCACATTTCTTCCCACTCTCACTTCTTAAGAACCACATTCACAGACCAGCACTCAGCCTTGAACCAGACCTTCTGTGGTATTTTTTTAATTTTTAGTACTTTTTCATTTTCTCTTATAGCACCAAGTGATATACTAAGATGGACAAGTTACTGGAAAGCCTTTGTGCACATTATACAGCATTATATCATACTGTATCATACTGCACAATACCATATAGTATTTACAAAGGCACCATAAAAGATAACACAATTCACATTAAAGGATGCTATCTGCAAACATGGTTCATAAATGAATTCAGTTTTTAGGTCACATTGCATGCACATAGTGCACAGATGCGGCCTATTGCTGCAGATGTCACACTAGCAAAATATGTCTGTCTGTGTGTTCGTCACACAGATGTGCTGTGCAAAAACAGCTGAACTGATCAAGATATGGAGGGCCAACTCTTGTTGGCCCAAGGAACCACATATTAGATGGGGTCAAGATCTCTCAGGGGAAGGGGACATTATCCGTGGGTTTTCTGGCCCACTGAAAAGCATTGCAAGTCTCTGCTGCAGTGTATGCAGCAAAAAGGACCATTCAATCGCCAATAACGGCATGCAATGAAAAGCATCCTTCAATGCTCAATAACGGCATGACTGCGGGACTGCTGCTACTGACTGCAATGCTCCTGACTGGTTGGTGTCACATTACATTGTCCCCCGTGAAAAATCCGACCCTTCCCCTGTGACTCGGCCTTTTGTCAAAATTCTTTGATCACTTGTTGTTTAATGGTACTCTCTTCTGTAACACAGTTACGTACACAATTCACATTTTTGCCAAAAGGCAGCAATGACTGCACACCATACTGATGCAGACTTCAGTCATCTCATGGTGTGAATTTATGCAAAGAAGCCAACTGTTGGCGAATTTGGCACTAACAGCAGTGGCGGCAGCGGAATAGACAGTGAATACGGAGAAACCACTGAGACTGTTGCTCATGCTGTCACAGAGCCTGCACTGCAGCAGTATCAAAGTGGATGCCTTCATCATCTCGATGACATGCTGCAACCTTAAACTTCAATCTCCAGAATCTAACCAGGTCACCAGTAGGGGCTAGCGAATATTCCCCGTCAGTCTTATTAAAACTGTTCAAGGCGTTCATGAGATATCGTGGTAACAATATCTGTCCCGACAAACAAATGAACGAACGCAGTGGACGGATGCCTAAAATCGCAATGCCTTAGCCACACTGTCGGCTGGTGGGAGCTTAAAAATAAAACGCAGATATTGATGAGTGCTTCATCTACCATTTCAAGTGACGGCGCTGTGACAGTTCAGTCAGATAGGCCAGCAGCAAGTCAGTAATGCCACCATTGACTGCATGAGACGTCAGGAACTGCTGGACGTGGTCAGACTCGTTGGTCAACACCGGACATGATGACTGTGAGCCAGCATCACCCGCTGCCGAAACATTGCTCCCGACTCCTTGCTTCATCACTCCATCATCACACAGCATCATTGCTTCAGCGGAGTTCGTTGATTCCATGCTACCAGCCCTGTCCAATACAGTCACACATCATCAGTTGTAAAATAGCCATTAAACCAGTGTGCGTACATGTCTGTACAGACACACAAAGGTAAATAATACATTAGAAAACTAGAAATGCCGGGTAAAGCTCAGTGTGTAGCCAGCCTGGTGCAAATGCGCCTGCTAAACTCAGCAATTACTGGACCGAATATCGCCAAAATTTTTATCAGGTGTAGAGGAGTCATCGGCAGTGTTAAGTGTGCATTCACGTTGTGATGCTCCCATCCTTTGTGGCATGCCAGAGCACACAATGAAGGTGGGGTATGCCAATTTTCGTCGACAGGCGCCAGAAATTGGTTAACATAGCAATGTTCCTTACACCATCGCAAAAAAAGGCAACGTTGATCATTCCCACCCATATGTTAAGCCTCGGCTCGCAGTGGTGGATGGTGGTCTGTTAAACAAGCCATGTGAGCTGTGAACCTAATCTTATATAAAAGTCCACTTGCCCAGCCTGGGCATATCCAAAGTGAGAAAGGGCACTGGAAGGCTTGGTAGGGCAGGTGAGGCTTATATAAAAAGTCTGTTCACTATTTCACTATGCATGCTGCTTCAAACACTGTTGATGACACTGAAGCAGTGTATAATGTGTTACTTCATCATTACACCAATCTATGTGCTACATTTGAACACAGACAGTATAGCATCTATCTAACCAACATATATCTTGACTGGTAAAAAACTTTGCTCCCCCAGAAACCAAAAATCGGACGAATCGGCGAGTGGACGTAGCATCGGCATGTGTGGATAACTGTCAGTCCCCTTCACTGGCGGTACTTGTCAAGCTGTATGCTAGTGTGACTGCTGAAACACAGAGAAAAGAAGCAGAAATCTCTGTGGTACCTCAAACTGGGTGGCAGGAATGCTCGCAGTGTCTCCTGATAATTGATCACCTCCTCTCTCGTTCTAACCGCCGTAGTTCTCATCTGGACAGTACGGAAAAAACATGTTAAAACTACCTCATCTTAGATGATAAATAAATCACAAGCCATCCATGATAATAAGTGCAATAGTAATGCTTGTGTTAAGATGCCAACATCTCTCCGATCATCATTCATCGAAAAATGTTTTTGGTACTTAATATCGACGACGTTGTTATATGACACATCTTTAGACCCTGCAGATGTAGACCATCATAGTAACATACTGGTAGTCGTGTGGAGTAGATATGCTTTGCATTGATGATGCACAGTTTCCATACATCCATCAACGCCACATGTGCAGAATGATCTTCCATTTGAACTGGAAGAAATTACATCAACAGAACACAGCTCAAACCTGGCCTCAAGTGATGGCATTTCGACCACACTTATGAGTTTATGACAACTTTGGTGAACAGGTGTATTATAAATTCACACTGTAACTGACAGAATACTATGCCAGTCCTTCATACTGTCAAGCCGAAATGCACGCTGGCCACATTGCATGCTGCCCCATGGCGAGTCACGGTAAGTATGCCAACGGGACAGGCAGACAGACGCCGGACCGTTTGATTAAGCTTTCTGCTAGATGCAGCCAACAAAACAACCCATCATCTCTGATTCATTTACATTTAAATGACTATGGCACTTTACGTTTTCTAATTACTTCCTTACTTACTTAATAACAAGAAAAACACTGCCAATGATCATGGTGAGAGTCCACCGCTGCAATCACTGAACCATGGCTGGTCCACGCAAACATTCTCACTCACCCGCGTTGATCTTCTCTTTGCCAGGTCAGCACTGAACTGGTTTGATGCTTCATCAAAGTGCTTCCGCTTCCTCCCTCGCTTTGGAGTCGAAGAACCAGCAATGTCAGTACTCGGCAATGCGGCCACTAGCACACATAACAGACGACAATTAACTACAGATGCTCATCACTCGATGCTTTCAATTCAATGGCACAATACATGCACAATTATACATGGTTCTAAAATAAAACTACATTACTCAGGCACATTAATCACCATTACTTAATAGCTAATGCTCCTGTGCATCCAGTGGCATAGTGGAATCTGGATTTTTGATTGGTGGCTCCGGCTTAAGACGATTTAGTCTAAAATTGAAAGGTTAAATTAGACCATTAAACCAGTGTGCGTATGTGTGTGTATAGACATACAGAGGTAAATAATACATTAGAAAACTAGAAAAAAGACATAGCCTACGTTATGAAATCACTATATGCCTGCATGTCACTTGTCTCATTTGCAGAAACATACCCGTACTTTAATGACAAAGAACTACACTCGACCGAAGAATTTATCAGTCAACCGTTATAATTATTCGGCTTCCTACGGTTCGTGTCTGTGCGTACCATTGTTATGT
>Ga0209363_1002108_pt1 | contig 10222 bp, 9 predicted proteins | sample WorMetexBAHAMAS3_FD_187385 | JGI IMG/M metagenome (GOLD analysis project Ga0209363, IMG submission 187385) | Marine gutless worms symbiont microbial communities from Max Planck institute for Marine Microbiology, Germany - Inanidrilus exumae... | ecosystem: Host-associated > Annelida > Digestive... | reverse complement strand
GCCTCCACGGACCTTTGCCTGGAGCGTGTTTTTAACAATTTCACTTGAAAGTCAATGATCAATGACACAGACAAAAGTCGCATTCTGTGGTCGTATTGGACTATTGGATTACGTTACGCCAAGGCCGATTAATATTCGTAACGAATATTAATCGGCCTTGGTTACGCCCTGGTTACGCCTTATGCTAGGCCAAGAATGATGCTAGGCCTTAACACTATTTTTCGAAATGAAAGAAATTAGATATTCTACACCACAATGGTTGGTACATAGAAATTAATAATTTGTATGTAATACATGTATATAGGGTTTTTTTCTATTTTTATTTTTACGTAATGTTGTATTGGCAATGATCTGAACTTCTGTCGAAGAAGGCGGCATTTTTACTTGTTACGCTCGTCCGTAGTTGCTGCACAGTGCGTACGGATGGCTTGGCTGGATTAAGTGAGCAACGCCTCTGACGGAATTTTGTGACTAGCTTGTTAATTATTTATTACGAAGTGTCTCGACTCTTGAGGTCCGAAAGTCGTACGTCTGATAACGCTGTGTCTCAAAGTCCGACAGTCGGACGTCTAATTTGCGCAGCTACACGTACGATAGTCGTCTTTATACATACTCTATTATTTCTTTCTTTCTGCTGTGCCCCCAAAAGACCTAGAGCCTTTTTCTTACATATACCACAGAGAAAACCCTCTTTTGATGATAAAGTATTATGTATCAACTATCAACTTCTTGTCGCTGGTGTTTTCTGAGCAGAGTACAGCTACATTAGCGAACGGGTAGTGCAATTAGTCGCCCCACCCGCAAACCCTGCTACACCTCCACGAAAAATTCCTTTTATAAATGCAGAAAAACCTTTCAATGGGTGTCAACAAAGTGCACATACATATTACGGTTTAGTACGGTTAGGGTTGGGGTTTGGGTTAGGTTTAGTGTTACATTTGGGGTCAGTTTAGTTTGACTGGTTAGTGGTACTAGTTTGGTTGTATTATGTATCGCCATCTGGTGAATGAAATATATCAGACTGTCGGACATCCACGACCAAAAGTCGGACGTCTAATTGGCGCAACTACACGTCCGACAGTCGGATCTAGATCGAGATCCGACTGTCGGACGTGTAGTTGTGTAAAGTAGACGTCTGACTGTCGGACCTGGAGACACAGTGTTAGTAAACATCCGACTTTTAGACCTCGAGACACAGCGTAATAATCATTAACTGAGCCTAGAAATGTTGTGAGAAGAACTGGTTCTTAAATTAATACAAGACTGTGAGTTTTGGATGCCCTTTAAAAATATGTTTGTTCCCGTTGTGGTTCAGTTTTGCCGTATCTGTGCTTTGTTGGCACACTGCCTGTTAAGAATTATGGACATTGTGAACATTCGTGCTTTGTTAGATGTAAGTTTGTTGCTGTGTAGAGAATGTCTGGCAACTGGTTGGTGGATGTGAGGTAGCTATGAAGTCAGTACGGCTGTTATGTGTAACGCCGCGTCGTCTTGGCCTCGCCGTGTGTTTGCTGGGCTTCATTTGGGCTGTCATGTTTATGAATCTGTCACTGATTGGCGGCCCAGATGAAATGGTCAACCCTGATGAACTTCGCGTATGTAAACTTTAAACATTGTTAGTTAACACTTTACTGGCAGTAACCATACTATTTGTTATTCTGGTATTTATGTAAAAAAAAACTAGAAAATAAAAAAGATGCTGTACTGCTACCCTGAAAGTACGCTACTGGCATCAGAAAGCTCTGCCAGTATAAAGGGAACAATGCACCTTCCCTCGTGAGTCCAGTGGTGTGTGGATAAAAACTACGAGGCAGCATTTGGGATCATTGCTTTGACTTTCAGTTAGTTCATTGATGCTGTAAGTTTAGGTGACACGAAGGACATTTTGTCTGTGAAAACCTGTGCTGCTGATCAAGAAAGGTTCACTTTGAAACAAGGGGAGACAGCAAAACCAAGGGAACTGGCTGTAAAGCATTCACTAAACTGCATTGGTGGAGGTAGTAGTGGTGGTCTGCTTACTCTGCTGTCCTAAAAATTATGACCTTCAAAGGCCATCACGATTCTTTTTTAGTGATCATATCGATTATGCAATATCGCGATATCGTTCAAGAATTCGTTGACCTTGCGATATCGTGGCATGCAGATATCATACGATATCGTGCACGAACGCATGTCTCAAATATGCATTGCTCGCCGGCACAGACCGCATTCATAGCAACAGATACATGAACGTATATAGGCCAACACAGCGCTCGCTGTGGGACAAACAATGTAGATTGGCAATAATTATCTCAGTGACAGTCATTTGCCGTCTGAAAGACCCCGAATAGACGGCCAGTCGGCGACAGAGTGCCGCGATGCCGTCCACCACATGCAAATAACACGAGCTTCAATTCCGTGTCAGAACGGTCGCACCTGACACTTGGCCGTCGCGATATCTTTCCCCACACCACTTGCTGGATGACCATCCACAATTCCACATCGCTGACCGCCACGGCAGTCGGCGGCGTGGGTGGTTGTCCGCGGCAGCTGGTGCAGATCTGACTTTAATGTCGTTGCATGCTACTTACTCTAGATAATGGTTCTAGTAATTTGTAAAGCTGCTGTATTCTTGTGAAACTGTTTGATGTTGAGTGATGACTCCAGCATGGATGTGCGGACCAGCATGGCAGCTTTGTGAAACTGTGTCTGTTGAGTAATCAGCAATGCAACTGATGTATCTGCGGCTGAGTTCAGATGAAACGATACCACCGACAGCTGCCGACCAGTGGCAGCGCTACACCAGGACGCGCCAGATCGTATAAAGATCATACGATATCACGAGATGAAATGCTACGATATTACGATTAGCTCATTGGGCTGTGATATGAACACCATTTTTTGGGTAGTTTTTATTAGTATCCTGTGAAACTTCTCAAAACTAGTGTAATAAGGGTCACATTAGCTGTCATACACATGCAGGGATGTTTGTAGGCCGTGCGATTGCTGAAAGCTGCTGTTCTAGGAGGATATGATAGTCTGGTTGCTTGCTTGCAGGGTGAAATTCTGCAGCTTAGTGAAAAGTACGTACGTTCGTTGGCACGTGATACTCGCAATGCCATTGATGGGCCGTACGCTGGACGACTGACGGGCTATGGTATGTTTACTCTGGTTGTTAATAATAGAGTGAAAGTCAAGGCAGTTGCATACTTGGTACAAATGTAGAGCAGCTCCAAAGCTGAACCCACTCTGGGCATCTGATACTAACTACTTGTACCTTTCCAGTTGCAATTTCCTTCCAAATTATACTGCTTTATGAAGTAGATGGATGAACAGCCTGCCCAGAATTGCTACCTGATGGCTGAGGTTGAAGCCTGTGCCCTGGAACTGCGAGCTGCTACTGGTTCGGCTACTCTGAAAGTCATAAATGCAACGTAGTGACCTGTGATCATGAACTCATCCAAACTGTTCCACCATTATACCATACATTGGTGGTGAATAATAACACGGCCTGGCTGCTGGTTGAACATGTTTGTTAGCTAAAATTCAGTCAGTTTTAGTTTGATTTGTACTGTTACTGTTCTTCACAGATGAGCCAGTACAAACTGTCTTTACTGCTTTCTTATCACGTTGGACAGGTATTGAATTGGGTATGTATGTTCCAAGCATCAGTCAACAGGAACTGTTGTTGCATAACAAATTCATATTCTACACTTTATATCAAAAACAAACAAAGACGCTTGACCTTTGGTCGTGCTGCTCCACATGTTTCTCACTTTCCTAAATACTTGACAAGTGTGCTGATTTGAATCCTAATGCAGTTCAAACGAGCATGTGACATAGTGTACTGAAATGGTGCTGTGCAGATTTAAAGAAGACGATGGCGGTGCTGTTGGAAAACGTTTTAGATCGGGTTAATTCACTTGAGGAGAGGTTAAAGCTGTTGACTCCAACGAACCAGTCTTCTCTCAGTTCTCACAGCAGTGTAATACGACCAGTTGAAAGCTTGTTACATTTCACGCCACACAATCAAATTTCTGTTAATGCACAAGGTATGAGACTCACATAGCATTTTTTAAGTGATTGCAAAAATTTGATTGTTCTTGATTAAGGCCTACCACTTCCAGATTTCTGAAACATTCATCTAGAATTCTTGACTTCTGTCGTTGTTAACATTGTGGAGTGGATCTGGATCCAGATTAAGGAATTTTTCATTTTACTTTGCATTGTGACAGTGAATAAATATTGTATAATTTTGATATTACTGATGAAGAAGTTGCCAACGGATTTGCACCTAAATGCACTTACTCTAGTGTGAGATGAAACAAGAAACTTTGTTCTCGCAAAAAGACTGTGCATCGGTCATTCTCGATGTAAAAAAGCTTTTCTCTTACAGATTTCCAGAAAATATTCTAGAGTCATCATGATTATCAGTTTGTATGATGAGTTGTAATCCCAGAGGTGTGATATAGCCGGAGTAGAAAGCCTCGTTGAATTCATACTGTCCAGCCAGTGGCAGCCACAGTGAGAAATAGCAGTAGCTGCGGTTTTATTGAAGGTTTGCCAAGTGACTTCCTATTAGTGGTCTGTTGTAACGGTGCTTGAAACGTCTAACAGTAGCACGTTACAGTGAGTTTATTTTCTGTCCGTCAGATCTGCTGCTTGGCGTTCAGGAAGACTGCGCCCTGACAGTTGAAGAGTCGAGTAATTATCCACACTGCAACGCGAAGATGGCGGTGAGTTGTCTTGCTATGACTGTGAAATGAAACACACAAGGTGATGACCGTTGAGTGTGTTAGCCACCGAGAATGTTGTGTTGATAATGCACGTGGTGATCAGAGTCCCATCTATCTTCAGCTGGTACTCTACCATTTGTAAATGTTTAAGTTGTTCCTAAACCTGACTCTAACTGTAACCATGTAATGTTTTTACTGGCTCACAAACGCCAGAGTACCAGCTGATGATGGATCAAATATGTTGTGTGGTTAATGGCCAGTCTAGGCCGAGCTGCAGTTTATTGGTGCAAGAATGGACGTCGGCACTGTTGTCTGCAGAGTGTTGTGAGTTAATTGTCAAACTGAATTTATCACTGTGTCTGGATTCAGTGACGAGTGTTTCATATCCATGCGATGTGACTTACTATTGCTATAAAATTGTAAACACATGAAATATAACGTGATGGAATATGAACTTATAACAAGTCATGCGTGCATTACGGATGAGAAACAGCAAGTAAACCGCAGCTCTGCGTGAGTCAGGGTTAGGGTTAGGGTTAACTCACAGGTCTGCGTGAGTCAATGCGCGAGTCATAAGTTACTTGTAGTGAGTAGTGTTGTATGTTGTGCGTGCGAGTGGATGACGTCTTTCTGGAAGTCAGATAAGTGCTACGTGGAGTACGGTGTTGATGGAAGTCTCTGCTCATTCCGTTACTACCTCAGTGAGGTTGGTTTTAACCAATCCATTCTTCCTTCTTTGTGTATTAATAGTTGAGGCCTACAACTTCCTCTGATAGTATAAAGCCGGTCATATGCATTATATCATGATCAGTCTTGTAAGAGTAATCTAGATAGAAGTGAGATAGTTTCTTGCATAAAGTTACAACCTTATGGCGGTATAGAAATGTGTTTGTTATTAGGTCGACTTCTCTGAGTCGACCTAATAAGCTGGGTTTCAAATGTCCGTCTGTATGTCCGTCCGTCCGTCCACAAAACGTTTTTCAATTTCAATGAAATATGGTATGTAGGTAGAGGTCGACGAGTGATGCATGACAGTATGCAGTATGACCCGATCCAAGGTCAAGGTCATGAGCCCTTGAAAGTCGGAAATTCGGCCATTTTCAAAGGCTGTTTCTTCCCCCATTTATAAAGGGGGCTGGCAAATGACCACAGATTCTTAAATTAGGGCACAATACCTAAAGCTTATCGTGGCCAGATTTTTGATTATTGTCCTAGTTTTTGTGTCACGTGACTTTAATGTTGGCAGTAAGTAGGAGTCGACTGCCAGTCCCATATGGAGCTAATTATTATTATATAATGATAATTATTATTATACGTGAGCTTATGACTGCACAGAGGCATGAAAGCCTGAATTGGCAATGCGAGCAGTCACCGGGTGAGTGGGAAGTGATCAGGTGAGGAAGAATGGTTCAGAGTCCAAAGTTTTGAGGTTACACTTGCAAGACTTGAGAGATGAAGAACTTCTACCAGACAGAACAGTGCTGATCCTGATGTTATGTTATGTGATATACAATGTACAACTGTCAATCATGTGATTAGTGGGAGGAGTTTTCAAGAGATGTCGGTGCATGGAGTGAAGCACATGAGTGGGATGATGCATAGAGATGAGATCATCATAGATAAGCTGGTTGACAGAGCCTTGTAGGTCAATCAATCAATCAATCAATCATGAGTTTAATAAAAGGTCGACAAACCGCAACCAAACAATAGAGATATGCACGATGGTAAAAAATGTAAAACTGTAAACGTCATCAGAGCATAAAAGAATCGCTTTACATACGAACATAATACGCAGACACGGCTGATGGACTGCTGATAGGTAAGAGAATTAGTGTAAAGTTCAACAGCTTTGACTGCAGCCTAAATCTTTGTACAACATTCTAATGAAGAAGTTTTTGCTGGTAATGCTGGTGATCAGTGTGAAGCAGGAGTGAAGATGTTGTTGATATGTTGTGACTCAGGTGGAGTCCTGGTGTCCGCCGTTACCAGGCCAAGTTCCTGTGCTTACCAAGCCAACTCTACCTCCTCCAGTCGAGGTACTGTACTACCATCTTCACAGCTACCACACATCACTGAACTAGCAGGCACTTGAAGTATAGATCTCCACTGCAGCTTAACAGCTTGTCATCTGAACCAGTTGTATTGCAGAATTTGTACTTACGACATTTATAGTTTTATATGTGAAATGCGGTGGTGACCTTTGGTTAACTTTTTATCTTACTGGCGCTGCAGTCTATTATTGAAAACAAGTACAGATCAGGCATAACATTACTATAAATGTTTGACTGTAGAAAGTTGGAGTCACTGTCAAAATGTAAATGATTCTTTCTTGGCCCACTGCATTACCTTCCAAATGTGAATGTTTATTCGCGTGGTACATCTGCCAGAAGGACGTCCGGCATCTGTCGGTTAATCCCAAAGGTTCTGTTCTGGATGAAGTGGAAGACGAAATTGAGCAAAAGCTGGAAAATGTCTGTCATCATGGTTGTGATATGTGGCTGCTGGATGCTAGAATGCTGTTGCTATGGTTACTAATGCTGGTACTACAGTTGGTTGCATGGCACTGCGGTAGAACATCGGTCTTTGGCCGGCGAACTTTCCCTGTCCTGTGCTCGACCGGTAGCTGACGGGTGACCATTATGTGGGTAAACCAAACCGTCCGCTATAGGTCAACCAACCAGGTCAACTCAGCATTTCAGCCACCCGGGGTCGATAGATGAGTAGTAAGCTGCAATTGGATGTCTACTACCTGAGTTAAGGGTGGCGCCATCTGGTGAACGCTTACGGAGGAAAGGCAGGCATGGTGTAATTTGTAGGTAAAACTGTGTGACCCATGCCTGAGCTCGTTGAGACTATGCATAGTATAAATGGCGCTATATAAATACTCTTCCTTACTTTCTTTCCTTTACTACTATTGTTGCTGTGGTGCTGGCAAACAGGCCAAGTGGAACTTGAACCTGGCTGGACTGATGGAGAAGCTGCGTGATCCCGGACATCGTCCCAACTACGTGTGGATACGGCAGCGAATCAACCGCACGTGGCCAATGTGGCTGCGCTCGGCGGAGAATTTGGCTTCTTCGACTCAGCTGGGCAATGGTACACTTTCAGCCAGACATCGCAAACGGGTGACGTATCATTGCATGCCTAGTATCTTAACATTGTCTGCTCTAAGCTGAACAAACAGTTTTACACTTTGTTAATCAGCTGAAGCGCGCTGGGATGTCAGCCGGTGACCTGCTGTGCTTCTACAAGTCTGTGATAAGACCAGTCGCTGAGTACACATGTCCTGCATGGCACACAAGTCTGACGATTGAACAGAGCAATCGCATTGAGTCGTTTCAGAAGCGTGCCTTGAAGATCATTTATAATGACTTCATCTCAGGCGATAATGCGTACACTTACAACTGTATACTTGCTGATTTGCCACAATCTTGCAGATAGACGAGAACAGCTTACCAAGCGTCTGTTCGTCAAGATGGCAGACACTGATAATTGTCTGAATTATCTATTACCTGCTAAGCGTGACTCTGAAATAATTAGTAGTCTTCGGACAGCCAAAGAGTACCCGTTGATATGTGCAAAGTCAACATGGTTTAAAAAGTCGTTCCTCCAGTACGCTCTGTCGAACTACCAATGACTCTATTGATGTAATTCATTGTGTTATATTGTTTAGTCATTACTTTATATTTTTACTTGTATGCATGTTTTTAATTCAGCTTTTGAACTGCCATACAAATGCACCAATTGATTGATGGCTTGGCAGCTTGTAACAAGTCTTGTGGTTGCAGTTTGGAAAGATATCCTGAGCGAGAATTTTACTGTCAAGCTGGCAGAGAGCTGCTAAACCAGTAATTTGTTGTGAATTTAAAAGAAACATATTTGCTGTGAGCAGTGATGGCTTGTTTTGATTGCTGTGAACATTTCTTTGTAGTGTTAGTTGTAGCAGTAGTAAGTAACAGATTGACGTGTATTGTAGATTCTGGTTCATTTGGGCCTGTTGTCTACAAAGTCTGGCTTCCGCATTCCAGAACTAGCTGAGAAAGGTGATGAATCTGATGTAGTTTGAGACGAGTGCTGTGCCTTAACACTGTTGATTGGCTGATGTGAAAGGCGTGCAGCCTGTATGTATAGAAGCTGTTCTAATTATTGCCAAAGTTGTCATTGATAGCAGGTACATGAAGGTATCCAGCTCATCCAATTCACCTGTAAAATGACCGTTAAAACATTGACTGCCTGTATTGTCTTTGCTCGTCATTGGTGTCGAGTAAGTTGCCAGTTTGCTAGTTTTGCTGTAAAACTTACTGTCTTCTTATAGAACTGTGTAGTTGATGTGGCCAAAATGAATATTTTTAAATGGATGAGAATTCAACCGAGAGTCTAATGCTGCTGCTGCTGATTTTACAGATATGTAACTGTGTCAGTTACGTGTGATATTATGTAACTGTGTCAAGGTGGCCCACTTGGTGAGCTGGTGCAGTGGAGTGATATTATTTCCAGTCTGTACATCATGGGTCATGAACTGACAATCACCAGCGAAGTTGATCAGTTATCCGCGTAAGTCGAGTCACTCGGTTGTGTTAGCTCTTTGTTGTCCAGCAGCTTTTAAGCCGAGTCTCCGATGTCTTCCATGTTTTTATGCTGATGGCTGGACAACAAACATCTGCCTGCAGAAGCACAGTTGTTCACATAGTCACAAGTTGGCCGCTTAATCTAGTACCGACAGTAGGAGTGGTTTGCTCCAGTGCATTCACAGTAATTACAAAATGTGTATAATTTTATTATGATTTATAAATACCTAATCCATATTATTATATGACTGTACAATAGAAAGTTTATATTTTATGTTGTCTTTGTGTGTTTGTTTCTGACATGTGGCATTGCTAGTGCCAATAAAAGCCATGAGTGAAATTGGTACGTGAAGCTTTCGTTCGTTGATGAATGAACTGGTTTCTTACAGACTTAATCATACCTTCTTTGGCTAGTTAACCAGGTATTAGTTCAAAGTGTATTTTAGTTAGGAGGTTGTCGCATACCTTTTAACGTGCTGTATTGATTTTTGAAAAGGCATAGTCATCACCACTATTGTTATTTGTACTTGTAAGAACTGACCCTAGCTAGTGCATTGTTGCCTGTGTAGGATTCTAGATAAGCTGCCGAATGCTGGATCTCAGTGTCAGGTTCGCAGCATTCTCCCGGTGGATATGATCTACACGGACATTGTTGGGCTGATTCAGTTCAAGCGTAAAGTCCGCAGTGGATATGCTAAGTTCAGGTTGTGATCTACTACACTGATATCTGTTGCTGCTTGTGCATTGCCTTACTTCTTGCAGTTGAACTTTGTCATTTATGATTGCCCAGTGTGGGCTCGGGACAATCTCCCTCCCCATCATCCCTTCACTTCCCCACCTTTTACTCTATCGTTTTAGTATCTTTTACCTTTCTTACATTTTTTACTCGCTCTATGTATTTTTTGCTTTTTCATCCCTTCCCATTGTACGAGAATAGTC
>Ga0209363_1002107_pt1 | contig 10223 bp, 5 predicted proteins | sample WorMetexBAHAMAS3_FD_187385 | JGI IMG/M metagenome (GOLD analysis project Ga0209363, IMG submission 187385) | Marine gutless worms symbiont microbial communities from Max Planck institute for Marine Microbiology, Germany - Inanidrilus exumae... | ecosystem: Host-associated > Annelida > Digestive... | reverse complement strand
AGAGGATACGGTATTCTGTTACTATGCGCACAGTTCAGTCATGGACTTGTGAACTCGGCTATGGGGCAGATACCATGTTCCACAGAACGTATTTCTTGTATCAATTAGTTTCAACTAATCATTAAAAATTACAAACTGATCAGAAAATTTCTAACCTTTTCAGACTTAAAAAAATATCTGCACAGTGTAGCAACAAATGTAGATTATATATACACAATTAATCAGTTCAGAACTTAATAACAGTCCAAAAATACAACAAGCTCGAAATGAACTGTTAACTGTACAAAAATGACGCGAAATTCTTCTTGATCCTCCAGTGAGCAGTTAAACGCCCGTGCTGCGGGACATTATCACAGAGTCAACTTGGTGCTCTGTGTGTGTCTCAATGTCATGTGTCAACAAAGTCCAGGCGGCGGCTGTGTACCCCCCCACTAGTCCTAAATACAACGATAGAAGCACACCAACCACTTTAGTAACACTCCTCAACGAACCGCATATTTCTAGGAGGTTAAGTGTGAAAAAATGTACTTATTTTCAGTTTTGACTAGCAGTCTGCTTTTACTGCACCCAAGACTGACAACTGCTACACGACGGTCGGCCCATCGAGACACATTCTGTGAAGAGAGCTTGGCTGTAGGCCGACAAGTCGCTAGCTGCCGGCCATGATGATGTTCCTCGACGAGCAGGCGATACGCACAGAAAACGTACCATATTTGTCTGACAGCAGCATATTGAACCACCGTAGATAATTCACGACATTATAAAAGCAATGTAGTTACAGACAATACGTCTTTCCGCAACCTTTAAATTGTCTTTTCGCACAAGTTATTGCTGAACAACAGAACAAGTCGACTTGTTTACATGTTTACGTTGATTGACACGTGGAGTAGCCAGGGTGGCAGTGGCCAATGGGAGTTTGGAGTAATAGCCTAATAGGCGTGGTCGTGCTGGCTACAGCCAAAACGGGCCAGGCTTCCTCCAGTTATAGAATATTTAAACCCCCGAGCAGTGTCTAAACTCTGGTTCCTCCTGTGTCCATAAAATATGATCTCTGACCTTGACCTTCAACCTTGACCCAGATGTGATCAAGGTAACAAATATATAGGTCAAAGGTCATTGAGTTGAAAGGTTATTGCCAGGACAAACAGACAAACAAACAAGCATGATGGACTGACGGCTGATTCATGACAGAAGCAAGGACTGCAGTATGGGATGTAGTTTTACAATGCACAATCAAACACAAACTGATAATAACACGGCGGATAACATGCAGCATCAGGCGAACACTGTGTGTTTCAGTCATAGTCCACTGACATGGAGACAGCCTCCGAACTCTTATCTGTGCCAATGTCATCTAATTCAGCTGCAGAAGAAGCGGGACAGTCCGGTGGAGTGCTGTCGCATTCAACTGAAGTCCGAATATCCAACGACATGAACTCACTCTCAACTGCACATTGTGTCTGGTTCTGGTCGTTGCTCTGACAGTGGTCGCTGTGGTAGTCACCACGACGGACCGACTCAAAGAACTCGGCGTCTCTTCTGGCACGCTCCACGTCGGTTCCGTAGACCTGTGGTCCGTCGTTGACACGTACAAACTGCTGATGGCCTGCGGCCGTCACGTGACTGCTGACGTGCAACGACTGAGAACCACACGCAACATTGACATTGTAATCATTGCGGACCTCGGCTGACGACTGCTGCCACCTGTCGGCGGCCGACGCTTTCTGTGACGCCGAGTACGACACCACGTTCTCCAGTATTCTCTTTTCAGCTCGACGCAGCCTCACTGCCAGCGACGCATGGCTGTCTAGATCACCCTTCGCCAGCAGTTCATCATCCTCCTGATATAAAAACGCAATTATAAGATTAATAATAATCATCATCAAATCTCACTATCACTATTTTGTTGACAGACGTGTATAACCACACTCGCAGGAGCAGCTGTGGTTCAATGACAATACGACAATATGGACTCTTGTATTAGAGACCATATTCTACTGCCATGGAGGCCACATAACAGTTTGCTCAAATAACCACTAAAGAATATAACACGTCACACCGAGTACTGTTAAGTCTGGCACTATATGATTCGTTTACTTGCTTACTTTGTTACTTTCTTACCCACTTCATTACTTATTTATTTCCTTAAGAACAGGCCAGTTCTGTTTCCAGGCAGGAGATCATAAGAGGCGATCAAACCCGACTGTAGTTTTTTGTGTTTATTTTGTGTAGTAAAATATTTTTGTTACCAATACATGTTTGCTTTTGTCGTGCTAGATCTAGTTTTTCAGTACTAAGCCAAGATAAACTTAGCCCGTACAGGACTAGTGGTCGACTCCTACTTACTGTCAACTTCAAAGTCACATAACACAAAAACTGGGACAAAAATTAAAAATCCGGCCCCGATAAGCTGTAGGTATTGTGCCGGAATTTAAGAATCCGTAGTCATTTGTCAGCCCCCATTATAAATGGCCTTAGAAAATGGCCGAATTTCTGACTTTCAATGGCTTGTGACCTTACCTTGGATCGGGTCATGCTGCATACCTTCGTGCATCACTCATCGACTGCTACCTACATACCAAATTTCATTGAAATTGGAGAAACTTTTTGTGGACGGATGGACGTACGGACATTTGAAACCCATTTTATTAGGTCGACTCGGAGGAGTCTGTCTAAAGGTGGCTGGAAAAAGTATCAAAAAGGACCTATTTTACGTCAGATGGGACGCAAAAACCTTAACTCAGCCAATGTGAAATATAAAACTGTCATCAGCGTAAGGCCGACAGACAATCCTTCACAGTGTTCCAGTCAAAACCAGCCGACAACAAGAGCCGAGACAGACAACGCTATGTTTACGTGTATGGTTGTGGGATACGTCTTCAACAAGAGCTGAGCTCGTGTTTCAAGAAACGACCAGCATTTGATCTCATTCTCCAAGCTCACTAGCACAGAGAAGTTCTTCAGCTGTTGCTGTCGATCAGTCGCTCCGTCGCCCATCAGATACCTCAACAGCGTCTCTACCAACACCAGTCGTCACAACTACATACAAGACATTTACACATCAGCTCTCCACCCCTGACTCACCTTTTGCCTCTGATATGGCCATATTTGTGCTGAAAGGGGACGCTAAACTCCAACCAACCAACTGTACTCACATTTCATTGATATCCAACTAATGGTAGTGTTTTAATAATATTCCCTTCAGTACTTTGCTGATGTTGTAAAAACCTGCATCACCTATCTGTTACAGATCCACTTCTGAAGAAACGTAAAAATAAAATCAGGAGGCGCACGCTAACCGAGGAAGACATGCATTACGAGATGTGCAACGTACACCTAAAATAACACTGACGTTTGTCGTCAGCTAACACTGGTGTCATTATACGTGCAAGCACACACAGTGTGATTTAAGTTAACAGTAACAGAAACGGATTCATTCCGTTAACGGATAGAATTTTATTCCGTTAACGATAATGGAAATGGAAAAAATGGAATAACAAGAACAAAACAAAAAAATTAGCAACTGAAACTGAATAAATATTATTTCAGTTTTCGTTGTACAACCGTCACTGACATTGTATAACAAGACGCAGTGTACATGACGTAGACGGACGCACGCAGCATGCTTACATATATACAGAACCGTTATATATGTAGGCGTATGTCATAAAATGTTCAGTTTTGGGCTGAACTGCTGGAGTGACGCAGTTCGTTTGGATCATACTGGCTATTATGCAGACTGTAGCTACAGTGTGATTTAAGTTAACGGCAATGGAAATGGTTTCATTTCGTTAACAGATAGAATTTAATTTTGTTAACGATAACAAAAAACAGAAAAAACTGAAGCTGTAAATTTAGACTGATAACTTAGCTAAAACTGAAAAATATCGACAACTTAAATCACACTGACACAAACCACAAAACGAACTTCTCTTTTTAATACAAAGCAGATTCTACATAACCCAGGCACGAATAGTCACCCAACGTGATTGGAAATAACACCATTTGACGGAGTGCACACTAGTTCCTATTAGCATTCCATATTAACTGTGTCCCTGTCTTGCACCATTTCTCAAATGATGTCTTTGGTCAAAAATCGTTCACTTTAGATGAGTCTAATGCCGCGTTCCAGACTGCTCGACTCGGAATTTCCGAGTTCAAACTCGTAAATGGGTCACGCGAACTCGGGCCTGATAGGAGCAGCCCGACTTGGGTCATGTGACGTTGACAACTTACTGCACGCGTCGTTCGCCGTCAGAAATTTCATTGTTATACAACACCGCGTTTCTCTGTGCATTTTTAAATGCTGATAAGCTTGTATGAGAACGTAAAATTTCTCCATTTTATTTGTTTACTTGAATTTTCGGAGATTTCCCAGTTCCAACTTCCGAGTTCACTGGAACGCTCTGAACTCGAAAAAACAAACTCGGAAATTCCGATTTCCGAGCAGTCTGAAACGCAGCATAAGAACAATAATAAATGTAACACATGCAGTAAATACACATGACAAACACGTACGTTGATCCATTGAAAACACTCGCAGATAGGCTAGCAGCTCGGAGTCCACAGGTCTCTCAACATCACAGCTTAGACTGAACAGTCGATTTCTGCAAAAACACAACAAAACTCACATAAAAGTATTCAAAATTTCACCTTTTAATCAAAAATACAACAAAGAACTGGCGGCAGCAACAGAACCTTAGCAGATAAGGCAGAGTTCTTAATGTTATAGTGTGAGCAGAGCTGAGCCTAGAGTTGCCAGAATTCTCCTCAAAGTACGCGAGATTTTTAGTAACATGTAATCATTGGCTAACACAATGAAAGTAAGTAAGTAAGACAATTTATAGGGCGCTAATCTAACGGCCTAAACAGTCACGAAAGCACCTAGTCATGCCCCGTAGGCCAGACGAAACAGTATTGTCTTTAGTCCACTCTGAAACTGTCCGAGTGTAGCGGTCGATGCACGTAGGGTCGATGGCAAAGTGTTCCAGATAGAGTAATGTAAAAAGTAGATTATTCATGTCACTAAGGCTGATGCAAACCGGGGCCTATAGCGTACGCGGGTATAGCAACCATTGGTAATCAATCACCATGAAATCTGATGTCACTAATTAACACAGGAAAAGTCATGCATATTATTTCACATCAATAATTATAAATAGTGAACTACTTCTAATACTATTTTCTGACATTCCTGAATTACAGGAAAATTCGTCTCCCGGGTGGAGTCTGTCCAGGAGAGGAAAATGTATGGCTGTAATATGGGAGCCCCCGTAAAAAATACGGGAGGTCTGAAAACCCCAAATGGAGCCTAACTAATGATACTGTTCCACCCACACATGTCACGTAGTTGATACAGACGTCTACTCATCATCTTGTAAGTGCCTGCTGAACACCTTGTATTGTATCATATTCTGTGTAATGGCTGGACGGTCATTTTACAAGGAATACCAGTTGTCTGGTCATCCCGACAAGTGACCGTGTGAGTTCTTTATAAGTAAGCAAGTAAGTAAATGGCTTCATATAGCGCCAAAGACTTTAGAAGAATCAGGACGCTTGGACAAAGATATTCTAGGCAAGATGGGCAGCCGACAGGGGATGGGCTGACTGAAAATAAAATGTCTTTAGATGAGGTCTGGAGTGAAATCCATCCACAGAACCAACTCGTGAATAAAGGAACATAGCTCCCAACAGTCTACATCAGCCTCCACTGACGGTTGCCGTCACTGGCAGTAATGCAAATCATATGGTAATATCATCAAAACAGTCAGTTTACGTTGTGAGTGGCAGACGAGCGAGAACTTCTGCCTTGATAGCGAACAGCAGGTCGTTCTTACTCACACCTGTCAATCAAACAAACAGCAGGTCGTTCTTACTTACACCTGTCAATCAAACAAACAGCAGGTCGTTCATACTCACACCTGTCAATCAAACAAACAGCAGGTCGTTCATACTCACACCTGTCAATAAAACAAACAGCAGGTCATTCTTACTCACACCTGTCAATCAAACAAACAGCGCACGACAACAACAGGTAAATTTACACACACAGCCGTCTCAAGGCTCAGAGATATGATGTAGCAACAAGAAGGAATTCAACGCCCCACTGTCAACGTAGATGCTTCACGACCACCTACTGGAACCAAGGTGCGACCTTGACCTTTGACCTCCAGAATCTAATCAGGTCATCAGTAGGGGCTAGTGAATATTCTTGTTAGTTTTATCGAAACTGTTCAAGTCGTTCGTGACGTTTTGTGGTAACAATATATCTGACAAAACAAACAAACAGATAAACGAATGGGTCGGCCTAGAAACATGACGACTCTGCCGACACTGTCAAATAGCAAACACGTTGCGTGTTGCGTGGTGGCTCAGCGGTAGGGCGTTGGACTTGCGATTTACAGGTCGCGGGCTCAATTCCCGGCTGGTGGCTTTCGCGTAACATAGGTCAACTCAGCCTTGCATCCCCCGGGGTCGCTACATCGAGTACCAGCTTCAGCTGGGGGTAAAGGCGGGATTCTCACCTCTGTCGGGTGGCAGGTAACACTGTGTGATCCCATATGGCATGTGAGTTTCCCGTAGCGGTGAAGAGCTAAGTTGATGCTGAACTGCTATACACTGTTTACTTACTTACTTACTTTACTTACAAAGCAAGTTAACGTGAAGCAGTGATCAGTATTCAGTATACATCACGACATGGTAAATGGTGTCATAAGCCTAGTACAGTGTAGGCATGGTTGTCATCTTCCTGTCTTCCAAACACAGACGATGACATCATCATCATCAACTGAACTCACCCATTCTTACAGCCAGTTTGTCATGCAGATTATCATCATAGACAAAGCCACTGTGCAGCAGAAACTCCGCATTGCTTCGTGGTCCATAGAAGATGAACACCTGAGAACACCCATGACACAAATTATGAACACCTGAGAACACCCACGACATAGATTATAAACACCTGAGAACACCCACGACACAAATTATGAACACCTGAGAACACCAACGACATAAATTATCAACACCTGAGAACACCCACGACATAAATTATAAACACCTGAGAACACCGACGACACAGGTAGCTTGAAGGCTGCTCAGGCTGTTTGCTGATGTATGCATAAGACCTATCGCAATTTGATAAGTGTCTGCTTTCAAATTGCGACAAGTCTTACGCATACATCAGCAAGCAGCCTGAGCAGCGCTCCAGCTATCTGTGCTAGCTGAAAGTCGACTTCTAGTTACTAAAAACTGTACAAGAAGTCATACATGACGGATTTTCGTTCAGTCATGACTTCCTCGTGTTTGTGGAAAATGTGAGTTTTTTCCTGCTGCACATGCATTAACTTCTCTGTCAAAAGTGATCCAGTCAGCATGACGCCATGGTAATCACTGTAAGAAATCTCAATGGTGCAGTCACAACAAGCTCGAAAAAGGCTGATAAGTTTAGCCACTCAATACAAAACTGTGTCACGTAAAACTAGAATGTCAGAATACATACTTCTGCCCAGCCACACTGAAATTAGCATGGTTAATGTGTCACATACTTACAAAATAAAATAATAAAAAAATAAAAAACAGCGGCCTCACTAGAAATTTTTTAGCATTTTGAATTACTAGGCACGGCTGAACAATTCACAAACTAATGACATCCAGGATCTGTTCTCGATCACTTGCAAAATTCAATCAACTCTTCTCTCATCCACAACCTACCTACTCCTCAAATTACGTAGAAATTCACAGATTTTTTTGAGTGATTCTGCTCAGAAACACACAAACAAACCAGCCGACAAAATGCTGGTGGGCGGGCAAAACAGAACCTCCGTCAGAAGTGTCAGAGGTAAAGATTGGTCACGGTAGAGACCAGAGGCTCGATTTACAAATAATCTTACGATAAACTTAGGATTTTTCCTAAGATTTTTTCTGAATCGGGCCCCAGGCTCTGAAACACAATCATGTGATGCCAGTGATAGCATGACGTCAACCTCATCACCAGCGTTGTACTCTTGCAGGGCGTAAGAGTCACTGCAGTTCTCAGCGAAATTGTAATCGGTCGTAATCTGTGCACAATTCACACAAGTTGAGCTGAGACAGAGATTATTATTATTATTATTGTTAGCAATGAATAAGATTAAGGTGGCGCTATCACATTACTGCTGCAGTGTCAATGTCATGAAACAGTGATGGCATTGTACGGTTTAACATCCCACTCGACACATTATAGGTCATTTCAGAGACGATTTTACAGGTCAGACGACCCGACCAGCAGTGTAATAGCACTGAAGTCTTCCAGGTCGACGGCCACGAAACAGTGATAACACGCTGACATTATTGACCACAGTAAAGACGACTACACTGCAGTCAAAGCTTTCAACGTACACAAGAGTTGCTTTTCAGCTCTCTATCAACACTGCCTGGCAGTAGACAAGCAGTCAGAGAACGTGTGTGAAGTTAGCAGACATTTGCTCGTTCCTTCCTTCATTCGTCCATTGGGTCACTTTATCTTCCGCTAAAACCATAGTCTAAAACTGGTTTTAGACCGAGTTCAGATAAAGCGAAAGATAAAAGTGATTTGGTTTTAGACCAAAGTCTTAACTATAAGAGATTAGTGATAATTGCCTATCTAAATGCATTAGGATGGTTTGGTTTGAGACCGGATTGCTCAGATTAAGTTCAGTTTTAGACCAAACTTTGGTCTTAAACTTTGGTTTAAGCGTCACTTCACGTTTTGCATTAATTAGGTCTTAAACCAGACTTTTGGTCTTAGACTAAGGTTTTAGTGACCCATTCACTCATGTGACTAGTGTTCAAGTGATGATGATGATGATGATGATGATGACCTACCCAGCCGTTGCTATGGTTACACATGTCCCACAGAGGTATCAAGTGTCCTACCCAGCCGTTGCTATGGTTACACATGTCCCACAGTGGTATCAAGTGTCCTACCCAGCCGTTGCTATGGTTACACATGTCCCACAGAGGTATCAAGTGACCTACCCAGCCGTTGCTATGGTTACACATGTCCCACAGAGGTATCAGTGCCGTGTCGACGTCTCCTGTCTCCGTGTTTGGAATCTGATTCTGACGAGTCATGACAGTCGACACAGCCCATCTAAACACACATCAACCTCGCTATCATCCCCGCCTCAGCAACCTTGCACTATGACATCACGCTATTACCATTATCAACTCACAACCACGCACAACTGCACAATCTAAACATTACTGAAATGGAGTAAAGTTTAACTTCCCATATGACACATCATCTGTCATTTCACAGATGGGTTGGCAGCTGACAACACGACATGTAAGAAATCAGACAAACAATGGTTACATATACACACAAACTTCCTACTACAGTTGCAGGCAACACACGGCATCTACTGGCAGAGTGAGTGGTCGAGTGGTTGGTATCTGGCCACACATGAATAATACACTGATCAGCTCGCAGAATGCAATGGTAAATGTCATCACGATACATCGCTACAGCACTGAATGCCCAAACATCATGCAAACAGAAACATTTCCAGTAAATACCCGAAACTGTCAATTCTGAAGGCAATAATATGATCGAAAACGGTTCAGATGGGAATTCCCGACGGACCAGACACAGCACTAGTCTGTCGGCCAATCATGCAAAGTCAATAAACCAGGTGTGCATGAAAGCGACCAACAGAGTATTGTTTGTGTGTATTCTTTGCAAATGAAGCTGCTACTGGTTCTGGTGATGTTACTGATACATAAATAAAAGTTACAACCAAATGCACAGTGGTCACGCACGCAGATCTACCTGTAGTCCTCATAGCAGAAGTTTTTAATAGGAAGTTTAGCACCATCAGTACAACCCTGCACACAAAAATTAACAATCATTCTTACTCACAGCTCCTGCAGTCCATATTAGGTTTTTGAAAATCAAAACAAATAAGAGCCAAAGGTTCTAGACGGCTATAAATTCACCGACAACTGGTCAAAGGCTGAGTTTGTACCTGGAAAAGTCGGAAAAAGTACGAGTACTGTCGCGTGATGTTGCGGAACTGGTTGAGTACTTCACCTACAAAAGACAATAACAACAGAAAAAGTTCCGACTGAGCAACTAATGACAGCATGTGACATCTTTCTTCCCAGCACGACCACACTCGCCAATAGGTGGTTTTTGAGTATTTGTAAGTTTGTAACGAACTTAACTGTTAAAATTAACAACTCAAAAAACATACACAGAAATAAAA
>Ga0209363_1002105_pt1 | contig 10226 bp, 5 predicted proteins | sample WorMetexBAHAMAS3_FD_187385 | JGI IMG/M metagenome (GOLD analysis project Ga0209363, IMG submission 187385) | Marine gutless worms symbiont microbial communities from Max Planck institute for Marine Microbiology, Germany - Inanidrilus exumae... | ecosystem: Host-associated > Annelida > Digestive... | reverse complement strand
CACACACACACACATATATATATATATATATGTTTGTGAACAACTTCCTAGTGCCAATTCAAGTCAGATTGTCACCAAACTTGGTCAGTCATACCTTTGGAGACAGGGAACGAGGTGATTACATTTTGGAAGGTCAAGGTCAAAGGTCAAGGTTGGTGGGAGAGTTATATGCTCTACTGAGCCCTTCTAGTTACAGACTGTTGTCTAACAATGACTACCAATAACAACTGCTATCATACTGATTCACAAATTATCCACCAAATATTTCCGTATCACTAACTCATTACAGGACAGACCTCAAAACTGCCTGAATGACTTTTTAACCTCATTTCAATATACATCTGATTGAACATCATACGCGTGTCACAACCTGCTACTAGTGCTTCTGAACTTGGAACTGCACTGTCACATATTTCTAATCAGCCGTAGACTGATTGACTGAGTTTTACGTCCCACCTGACACAAAACGGGTCATTTCGGAGACGTTCTTTCCAGCCAATCTCTTGGCCTAGTACTAAAAAACTGAAACAAACACAACAAAAGCAAACATGCATCCATAACAAAATAAACTACAACATAAAATTAACACACAAAAAACCAAGGCCAGGTTTGGTCGCCTCCTACGACCTCCGGCCTGGAAATGGAACGGGTCTATTGTGGAAGAAGTAGATAGATAAGTCAGGAAGTAAACCAGTAAGGAAGTAAATACGTAAGAAAGAAAGCATAAGGAAAGAAGAAATTATGGGAAAAAGCAACTGAGGAAGGCAGTTAAGTTAACACACAAACAAACACATGAATCACGGCGCATTAGCGCCCCGGAGCCCGTACGGGGCAATCAACTGTAGAACAAACCAGTTTTTCTTTCTTCAGTTCTTGTCCCTTTTTGCCATACTCTTGGTACAGTTCATAGAGATTCTGTTGTTGTCGCTGAATTCGTTCAACTTCATCGCGCAAATGCTTTGCAATCTCACTACCAGCCAATCAATAACGTCTGTTATAATTCCAGACTTCGGTATCAATCAGCATTTCATGGTAAGTTTAGTTAGTTTTCATTTTATGTTCAAGTTCAACCAGCATTTCTGCTGTTGCTACAGCCTCAACCAGATTCCCGAAAAAAGAATCCTTGTCGATAACTGCAGCTGGATTTCACATGCTGGATAAATTCTCAACTAAGTGTGGTATCAACCTGTCACTCAATGAAATGTGAATGAATCTCAAAACACTGACGCCAACCAGTTAATGTCACCCACTGCACCTCATCATCTCTTGAGCTACCAACTGATTCCTCATGGAACGGACACTGAACTCTTTACACGGCTCACAAACATGACCAACACACAGACAGACACACCCACAGACAGACTGACCGACCACGCTACTGTGTGTGTAGCAACAGACTGCTATCACTAATTCACTAGCCAATGCTGCAATGCGACCTAGCAACAGTTTGTTTACATCATTTGTTTACATCACAGCCGTACAACAATATCTAGTGTACTAAGTCAAATATTACATTTAACGTTAGCACACAATACTGATGTACTATTCATTCACACGTCGCTAAAGCCCCATCCACACTAGCAACAATGTCGAAGCAACATTCAACTTTGTCGAAGCAACATTCGACTTTGTTGCCAAAAACGGCAACAATGTCGAATAAGTTTATCGTAAAATTTCGTCCTTTTGACAAAGTCAAATGTTGCTTCGACACTGTTGCCCTTTTGGCAGCAATGTCAAACAAAATTTCATCCTTTCGACTCCTTTCAACAAAGTCAAAACAAATCGAACATGTTCGATTTGTTTAGACTTTGTGAAAAAACGAAATTTCGCTCGACATTGTTGCAAAAAACGGCAACAATGTCGAAGCAACATTCGACTTTGTCAAAAGAATCATTCGACTTGTAGCATTCAACAATGTTGCTTCAACATTGTTTCTGGTGTGGACGGGGCTTAAGTCGCTCAACCTTGGATACCATGCATATCAGTGAACAGCATGTGCCGTTGAAATACTGAACCTATTTCAATGGAACTCAAATGGTAAAAGGTCTAACTAATGTATTTAAGAGTGTCCTTGCAAAATTATTGCCTAGAAACGGTCATCAAATCCTACTGTTTAACTCCGGATCAAACGTGAGCAGCATGTATGAAAACATCATGCCAGCACACAACGGTCAACAACATGTGATTTCTTACAAACATCGATTGATACAGTGCACACTGGAGCTGTACTCATCCGAACCATCACAGCAGTCTGTACCGAACAAACCACAACTATACGCAGCAACATGTCAAAAACCTCGTCAGTCAAAGCACATATAGGATGATGGATTATGATTCAAGATTCTTCAAGATAAACAGATGTTTTAACGATGTGCCTCAATAATTAGTCACTAATACTGTGCAATGATGAGAATTTAACTGCGGACTAAATTACGGATAATGAAAATGGAAAATGACATAAGTAAGTGAAAAAATCCAATCAATAAGAAATCAAAAGCAACGCCCTGAAAGAACTGCAATAATGATTGATTGACCAAGTTAAGGTTTTACGTTCAACTTGACACACAATAGGTCATCTTGGAGACGTTCATGCCAGCCTATCTCTTGGCTTGGTACTGAAAAAAAACTAGATCCAACAAAAAAGCAAACAACACATGAATAAAATGATCTAAGCTAGCCCCAAAAACATATAATGCTCAACCTAAACAAACACAAAAATGAAATCTAAAGCTATACCAACAAGCAAATTCAAAAACTGTTCACACGTGTGTGTGCACATCATTGTGCACAACTGTTGTACACAACACAGCACAGAATAGTTCTGATTATCTTCCCTCCTAACCTCCAGACAATCATCAGAGCTCAGATGCTGTCTATTGGAGGTGACAGGTGAGGAGGAAGGCATTGTAATACCAGCAGAATGTCAATGTCTATGACAATCATGAATTTGCACAGCGCATATCTTCTACAAATGTGCTGTATATGCTAGCAGTCTAAAAAGAAACGTTTATAAAATCATGCCAAAACAGAATAATCAATATTTTAACAAACTACTCTAAATGCTGCTCAAAACAACCGCTGTCGCAGTAAACCTATGGTTAGGGTTATGTTTACGATGTCGATGAGTACGACGGACGGGAATGTCATTTGATACTTTTAAACAATCTCTTAACACTTATTTGTTTGGCGACCTAAGCGTAATAGTGACTCTATCGAATTTATATGCGATATACAAAAAACTTGTATATATGTATGTGTATGTATATATCCTATCAATACTGTAGGCCTTTTAGGTTTAGTGTGCACACAAAAAACAGAATATATCTTTTTCGCACACATGAACTTAACTATGGAGCCAATATATCTGCAAATTCCTAATTTTCATATTTTTGGAGACCTGGAAATCCACACTGTTCTATCAATCAAGATCAAATCTGGCGCAATATAGCAGACTTTTCACGTGCTCTGCCCTGCCATATTTTTGCTGTTCCCTGCAAATTTTCACCTTGACTGGAGCACTGTGTTGACCCTGTGGGCCAATATGCTGAAAAGTGAAAACTGACCACCAGTAAATGCAATACCAGCCGTTTGTTCTACTTCTAATTAGCACAAAACAGTAAAAGTAGTACATAACATACCACAAATGCCATCATTTACACGCGATGATGGAATACTTGTGGATTGAAAGCCAATGTTATTACAGTCAAAAGTGCCATTTGGACACGCTGAAGTTCCTACATAACAAACTAGAAATCATAAACAACAACTTCAGTCTACTTTACTCCCTTTAGCTAATACCACTACAAGATGGCGTGGTGGCGCAACGGGTACTGGTAGAGCGTTGGACTTGCAATCAGAAGGTCGTGGGTTCAAATCCTACTCGGGGCAAAAGCTGCATAATAACCTTGGGCAAGTTGATGACACCTATGTGCCTCTGTCACTAAGCAGTATAACTTGGTGCCGGCCAAGGGGCAGTGACGCCGCAGAGCATCACCGCCCCTTGGCCGGTGATGCTCTGCGGTTGGGAAGGTAACTGCAGGTCTGGCGGAAAGTAACGGCAGCCTACTGCCGGGTGGATGACTTATAGTCACCTGCAGTCTGACTGCCTGTACACTGTGATCAGCTCCAGGCCCAACGCTCGGTAACGAGTATGAAAAGCCTTTACCTTTACTACATAATACTTAGAATGACTAATGTCACAGTCGTCTAAGTGGCTACCAATGAGGTGTTGATGTCTGATATCCTGCCAATATTACAGTGACTCTGAAACGTCACTACTCATTTTGAGCAAAATCCACCAAATTATGCAGACGAAACTAGCATAGTACCGTCCATAAAGGCTGACAATTTCATACAAAGCACTCTGACGATATATGCCTGTATTGGAGCAAGTACATTATATTCCTAAAATTAATAACAATATAAATTATAATTACAATAAATTAGCCCTGTGCGGGACTGGCAGTCGACTCCTACTTACTGCCAACTTCAAAGTCATGTGACACAAAAGCTAGGACAAAAATCAAAGATCCGGCCCGGATAAGCTGTAGGTATTGCCCCCTAATTTAAGAATCTGTGGTCATTAGCCAGCCCACATTATAAATGGGGGAGAAGATAGACGTTGAAATGGCCGAATTTCCGACTTTCAAGGGCTCGTGACCTAGACCTTGGAACGGGTCATACTGTATACCTTCATGCATCACTGGTCGACCTATATCTACATATCGAATTTTGTGGAAATTGGAGAAACTTTTTGTGGAGGGATGGACGGACGTACGAACGGACATTTGAGACCCACTTCATTAGGTCAACTCGGAGGAGTCGACCTAATAATAATCAATTATAATTAAGTACATTATATTCCTAAAATTAATAATAAAATTTAGAGTTTCTGGTATGCCATACCCCACTCTGACCGATTACGCTGAAATATGACGGCAAATAGGAGACCTACAGTCAGCAACTCCACACTAAACGTTGAATTTAGCGTGAGAGATTATTCAGCTGAAAGTAAAATATGTGGTGGTCATGAGCATTACGGGAGCCTTCACCAGAGTAGAAAGGACAAGAGCAGCAAGTATATGCAACAAATCTGCAATCATGGATCATGTATGAAACAAGAATCATGTAATAGACTGGAAAATGTCAAGGTGATTGATCGAGAGTCAGACAAGACTGGCAGACTTATAAGAGAGGCAGTATGGATCAGGAAGAGCAGATACATGAATCAAGATGATGGAAGCTACCAACTGAGCCATGTATGGACAAGGTACTTACTGACGTCAGAAACTCGGAAGTCAGACCTGATGAAGATCTCATCTCGGAGATCGAAACATCAATAAACAAGTGTGTTTTTGGTTGTTTAAAAGTAACTAATTTGTATTATACTATATTATTATATTAGACTGTCAACCTGACGAAACTTTTCACAGAATTATGTCCCTATTTTGCACCATTTCTGAGATATAGCGAGACATCTGTGGATAATCGCTGATTTAACCTACTCCACCTGTATTTGGCACCCTCATTGGGGATGACCCTATTGTAATTTCGCCGAGATCTTCGGCACCAGAACACCAGAGTCCCTGGGCCATTGTACACGTTGTTTGCGTGATCCTAAGTTTAGCTGTCTTGGTAGAACTCTGACTTGTGACAGACAGACGGACAGACAGATGGATGCACAGACATACAATGACAACATATACCATGCTAGCACAGCACAACATGGTAAAAATGAACATTCAACCTCTGAGCAACTTAATACCGGCAGATACCCTATTGGTGATCCTGTCAGTTACTCCATCTATGTGTCTGAAATGACTTTGTCAATTTCCACACCATAAACATTACAGGATGGAAGAATATCACCGTGTCCCAAAACAACCTTGTTCTTTTACTGTAAACACTAGGGAACGAATAATACCACTACTTGACCAATACCACGATACCAATAATTTTACCCATAGTGACTCTATTGAATTTATATGCGCTATACAAAAAACTCTTATGTATGTATGTAACTTCTAACAATGAAGCTGCATAAAGACTTAAATGCTTAGCTGGCTAACACTGCATCCAAACATCATACTCCCACCTCCCTCCTTTCACACGTCTTCGTCCTGCTTTACCTTTATGGTGTGACACAAAGCAAAGCACACAACTTACTCTGTCGCTGCCCCCTGGGTGACTGTTTACAGACACATGCCAAACTGCAAATAGCTTTCAGTGTCGTCACAGTATCTAGGCCTAGTATTGGTCAATATCGATATCACCCAATACCACTAGTATCAGTCGATACCCGATACCAGTATAGTTCATCCCCTAGTTGGTTGGTTGGGGTTTAATGGTGATTTCAACACAATTCAGGTCATATTGCACCTTTAAGATAGTAATGTGCAGTAAACACATACCTGGCTCATCACTGCCATCAGCACAGTCACAGTAATTATCATTGATGTTCTCAAAGCCGACTGTTGCTGATCCATCAAAACAGACAAAGTTGTCTGAAAATGGATACAGTGATGCTTCTAACAGCAACAAATACACAGCGACTCATTGCACTTCGATAACGCAGCATTACAACAAACAAATAAATTAGCCCGGTACGGGACTGACGGTCGACTCTTCACAACTGACGTTTCTGCCAACTCCAAAGTCATGTGACACAAGAACTAGGCCAAATATCAGAAATCCGGCCTGATCAAATTTAGATATTGTGCCCTAGTTTAAGAATCTGTGGTCAGTTGCCAGCTCTCATTGTAAATGGTGGAGGAGATAGCGTTAGAAAATGGCAGGATTTCCAACTTTAAAGGGCTCGTGACCGTAACCTTGGATCGGGTCATACTGCATATCGTCGTGCATCGCTCATCGAGCTCTACCTATGTGCCAAATTTCATTGAAATCAAAGAATAAACTTTTTGTGGACGGACGTACGTACGTACACACAGACAAACAAACAGACATATGAGACCGGCTTTATTAGGTCGATTCTGTCGAAGAGTCGAGCTAATGACACTGAACAGCGACAGAATGAATACCGCTTCTCTCTTTCAGACGTTCTCCTATGTTACATCAATGGCCCAAAAGATCTCATTCTTAACTATGCTGACAGGCATCAAAATATTTCACATATGCTTTGAAAACAAACAGGACATTAGTATAGCTAAAATTGATCATGCAGTAAGGGCATAAATATGCAACGCAATACAAAATGTAGAAAAAGACTACCACTTTGCAATATGAATTACATCTATTTATAAGTAGGCCTTTACAGAATATGTATCAAGTACAAATATTGTAATTTTAAATTTTGTCTGATATAATACATACTCCATTCACTGAGAACTCAAGCAGTAAACATCTACTTAAATTCTAGTGCTGGGGAGATGTCAAAAATTTCTGTGACTCTGGATGCCGATGTGATTTTTCCAGTGACATCACGTATGTGATGCCAATGTAAGGATAACTTTGGTTGGGCCGCATTTTCCCACTAACGAGACTACATACATGCCGACATGGAGTATAGGATGCACGTATCTGATAGCATGTTCCTTCACACCTGCCCTGCTACCAAACCCCTCTGCCAAACATTGTCTCTGCCTAGACTGCATGCTAGGAAGCGTGGGAAAACTGTACTGCCCGGTAATAACTGCAGCCATGGTTAAATGACGTCAGTTGACTGGAGCACTGACGTCTACTGTTCACTCACGACAGCGAACAGCGATGGAGAAACACAAGTTCGAACGCAATCGACCGTGTTCGAACCCCATCAACCACGGTTGATGATGTTCAAATGCGTTCAAACGCGTGCAAATTCGGGGATAGTCTCAAAATCTAGCATTGCTATATGTATGATGTTTGAACATCGTCGAATGTGTACATAGGCCTACACTGTCAAGGCGTGCATATGCCGTCCACAATGTTCGAACACCTCACAATGCTAGATATTTTTAGACCATTCCCCGCAATGCGATCGACTACGTTCGAACGCGTGCAAACACTTCAGTGAGAATGCTCTTTTAGCTTCACACTGTGGCATCGCTGACTCATTTACACAGCCTGCACTCAATGCAGTAGGCTTAATTATGTAACAATACAAGTATGCAACCCTTCGGCCTTCACGCTGTCATGCAGATGGCGCAAAACTGAATAGAGCTGCTCCGTCACCTACATAACATGCCCGCTATAGGCCTACAGCAGTTTGGTCGACGTACGCCGAGAGGCAAACATGCATACAACAAAACTTTGACAGGTGAGCTGTGAATGACTTAGAAGTATGACGGATTGCCGGCAAATTTCATATCAGCAGTATTATGACTAACATCCTTCGTTGGGAGACCAAAACATCGCAATGGAGATGTGTAAGAATGTTTGCATAACATATCGTGAAGCTAATGCAGATCCCAATTATCGACCCAGCACTAGGCCTACTCAATTCTTTGACCAATCAGGTGTTTAGGCACAATCCAGCAAAATATGACACTACTGACCTAAATACTTCCATGTGAAACAGAAACTGTTAATTCTAGCGGCAGATCGGCGTTCTCGCATTAGTATGTCAGAAATATCTACCGGTAAATCACATCAATATCTATGGTTCCATACCAGCCCTATCGGGCATCGGCCCAGAGATGGTGCGTGTTGTCATTAGTCAGCCACAATTAACTAGACTTAAATTCGAGCATGTTGTCGATGACTAGCTTGACGGCTTCAACTCAGTTTCAAAGTGCTTAGAATATATCGCTGCACGATAACGGCAGACAAGTGCCACGGAATATGCTATTAGGCTAGCCAGATCGTCGGCATGTATTGCTCTTTACTGTCGCATAATGTTTGTGTTGCGTGGACATCCCACTAGGGATGTGCGGAATTAGGAAATGCCAGACGATAGTATACCGTCTCAAAATACCGTGAAACTTGTATGCCATATTTCGTGACGTCATCAATTGTAGACAACTTCTGCAAAAATCCTACAATGCGAATCGTCTGCAGTGCTCTCGCCGATTCTCTTTCCCATAACTGTGTGTTAATGATATTATATGTAAACTTTCTCTGTCTCTGGACGTGGTTGTCATGTTGCTGGCATTTATGTTGGAGTTTTAATGCAAGCTGATGACCTGCTGCTGATCTCATCTACATGCAGTGATTTACGTAGAATGCTGCGGACGGTATTTAGCAAGCTCATAATACCATCACTTTTCATACCGTGGTATTTTTCTGATGCCGGTATACCTACAGAGTATCCAGTTGATGGTTCGCCAGCGCCGTCTTTCTCTGTTCGGCCACGTTGCACGTATGGGAGACAATGTACCGGCCAAAGCAGTTCTGCGCGTGGCAGGTGACGTCCGTGATGGAGTTCCACCCTTCCCAAACTGGCGCAGACTGTGGGGTCGTCCTCCCATTACCTGGCTGCACCAGATTTGTTCGGACTGCGGCCTGTCAGTTGGAGATGCCCTCAACTGTTCCCAGTATCGGGTGGCCTCGGGCCGTGTGGAGAACGTACGCAATGGCCTCCTTGGCCTTGCGTTGACGATGAAGACGACGGTATACCGCGCCCCTATATCCCAGTATGTCAAGTTACTGTTGCTACACGTGTCTGCTCAACATCAAAGTTCAGCGCATGGTACACCAACAAGTGTAGATGTCGGCCTATAATCTGAGATGCGCAGATCCGGTACTGCGCCAAGAGGGCCAATGTATTTTAAAGACAACCACTTCCCCCAGATTGCACAATTTATATAAAACCTACTAGCAATCGACACTCCTCGCGGTCGCTTAAGCTTACTGCCAGCTGCATACAAAATGACATATATCAGAATTACTAAAACACTACAATTGGATACTTTCATTATAAGTTTACATTTTGCAGAACACGTGTAACCAAAACACGAAAGTAAACAATCCACAATAAATAAGTAAAACAACTTAACAATTCAGCAAACGCATCTTGTTGTTGTAGATCTTTCACGGCATCCGTTGCGCCAAGGTTACGTCCTTGTGTTGACAGATATTATGACGACAACAAAGTTGAGACGGCAGTGGTAGAGCACCAGTAGAATGTAGCTGCAGGTACAGACACACGAATAAATTCAAATCTCCCGGTTGGTGCTGGACAGAAACTGAAACAGTAGACAAGACAAGACAACGTGGAAGTCGCGGACGCAGGCACAACAGTGCCTCTATGTCCGGATCTCAATTATCCATTTCAAAAATACAATATAAACTAT
>Ga0209363_1002104_pt1 | contig 10227 bp, 11 predicted proteins | sample WorMetexBAHAMAS3_FD_187385 | JGI IMG/M metagenome (GOLD analysis project Ga0209363, IMG submission 187385) | Marine gutless worms symbiont microbial communities from Max Planck institute for Marine Microbiology, Germany - Inanidrilus exumae... | ecosystem: Host-associated > Annelida > Digestive... | reverse complement strand
CCATGCCAAATTATAAAGGGGGTTACGGCCGAACGACCTCCGAATTCTCTATCGGGCTTACACGAACGACTGCTTCGGATTCCTCAGGAGACTTCGGGAACTCTTGGAAGCGAAGCGACTGTACGGACCGGCAGTTGAACGAAGAGATCGTTCCTCCCTACCGAAAACGAACTTTTTAAGCGAACGTCCGTCTTCGTTTGGTTCGCTCTCCGAACGCAGACGAAACCGGACGAAACCGAACCAATTTCAAATAGTAGTCCGCACAAAAACGAACATACCCGATCAAATGCGAACTAGTGCCGAAGCACGTTAATTAGCCTTCTTATTAGGCTTCGTACGAATTCCCGCGTAGTACTTCGTTAGGATTACCAAAGCGTCTGAGTGGCTGGTGAACTCCTAGCTGGCTAAGCTCAGACCTCCTTCGGCGTCCCTTCTCCTTAAATTGATAAGCGAAGCGCTGAAATATCCGAACCCACCGAACAAACGAACGCCTTCCTATTAGGATAGCGAAACACCGAAGCAAATTAGGTGTAATTCTGACTCCTTCGGATGACTGATTCACGACTCTAAATTATGGGGAACGAGCAAGCTAGCCGAGTAGTCCAGGCGCCGGGCACTGAAACGAATCAGGACGAATTGGTTAGGCCTCCCATGATGAGATATAGCATTGGGGACGAAGACGCCGAACTCTTTAGCGAACACCGAACACCTGGGGGTGCAGTTGGGAATGTCGTTACCGAAGCACCACGTTCGGCAAGCTTTCAAATTCTGCCACCGAAGCAAGCAGAGGTCTTCCGAACCCCCGAAGAATGTCACAGTTCGAAGGTTTAGGCAGCCGTGCAGCGCTTGTAGCTAGATGGTAGTATATATAGTTTATTTCGCAAATAAATGCAGCACATACGACAGAAAAGTTAAAAATACAAAAGTAAAAAACACACACAGGACTACACAGTTACACCAAAATTACAAATTACAAAATGCATTAAAACTAGACATTAAAAGTTAATTTGTAAAACGTCCATCACTTATTAACTGGTCAACAAATTTCTCACACTTCCTCTGAATCACGTCCGTCATATTATCCAGAGGTTAGAACACATTCTAATATATTCCAAACTAATTTTATCACATGATCCAAATATCCTATACATAGCTCTATTTATGCAGTTCTATAAGATCCTCACAGTCACATTTGTAGAAGATAATGACATAGCCTCGACTCCATGCAACAAGAAAGGAAGGCAGTACGATTTCAACAACTCTACAGTAACCATTTCGGAGTTTGCTGCACTCGACTCGCATAAATACGATTAAAACTTCACTTTTCACGTGCTCAGCCAAAAACTTCAGATGACGGGCTGTAATCACATGGATTCCCAGATACTTTAACTTACTCAAATATCTTGTATTTTTATATCACTACTTCACCAGTGCAGCACATTTTTCATTAAGCCTTTGCCAATACGCATGGCAACTGATTTATCATCATTAAATCTTATATCATAATCATCAGCTATTATTTCACATGAAGCATCATTTGCATAGCGTTAACAGTATGTGTCATTAACAGTATGTCATCTGCATATAACAAACAACCGTAAAAATCATTTAGTAACCTGCAACCAAGACCGAGTCGCCTCAAATGAATTATCAGAGGATCCACGTAAACAGCAAAAGGTATATAAGGTATTAAAATTCCACTTTGCCTGACTCCGGAAAAAATTTGAAACCAGCATGAGTATGAACTAGGCCTACCCCAACGTACACGTGAAAAGCACTTTGCAAACCAATTAAACAACAATGCAGTAAATTTCTTAGGCAGCGAACAATCCATCAAAACACACAAAAAAGTTTATAATGGTCAACTCTGTCGAAGGCCTTATGGATATATCTAAAGCACATATATGCGCCTATTGTATGTTGTGAACGGTTCGCGTCCACATTCTTAAGTAGATGTATAACGATTCCTCTGCTAAAATCATCAGACACCATAATATGTTTATATGGCATTGTGAACAGACATGACAAATGAACCAATAAAACGGATGTGCAAGGCAGATGTGCTCAGCCATTAGACCATCACAACCAGCAGTATAATTACGCCCTTTTGATAGTCGCATGCTTGTGACAAACGGACGCTAGGCCTATAGGCCATAGCACACGCTGCACCATGCGTAGGCCTATAGGCCTACCAATACGATGTGGCCGAATTGTGAGTTAGGCCGAATTGTGACAGTCAGCTCGACGAGTTAACAGCCACTGCCAAACGAATGGATGACAGCGCATGTTTTGTGCTGCTTTGAAGAAATGTAAGCAGTGAGTCAGTGGGCATACCTGATGCATGGCAAAGGTAAGGATTGATATAATTTTCTGCATTTACTTTACAAATACCCATTTTACAAGGACTCTAGTGGATTCTAGTGTTTCTCCTAACTTCAACAAATCTTAACATTCTGTGGTTGCTTTCACAAATCATCGAAGAGAACTAAAGAAAACATCTGCTGAATTCGACATGAAAATCATGGCAGTTAAAAGGCAGAAACTAAAATTCAAACCGTCATCCGTTGTTTTCCGTAATCACTCCAAACTGATAGCGATCGTAGACTCTACATGTCGCAATTCCTTCCTGAATTTGCACGCATACGCCTTCACGTACTATCACCAGGTCCGTTTCTTCTGAGCTACTTGTTTTTAGTTTTTAGTTTATTCCCCTATCCTGTACACTACGTACAAGAAGAGCGCTTCGAGCCGAATACTGAATTGCGGGCATTCCACACAATACAGCCATCTAGTTGTGTTTAGTTTTTCATCGTTTTTCGTCGTCCTGTGCGCTAGATTAAGCTGGCCGTCCCGTCAGTATATGATTCTACGGTAATGGCGGCGGTCGTTATCTCGGAAGTTTTATGTTTTACCTGTCAGAATTATCGTAAGATTGACAAAACAACACTTCTAGATACCATAGCGAAATTCTATCATGACGATGAGTTATATGCTGCGAAAATAGAACTGAACAACTATGTTTCATCGCTATCGGCACCACCACTCGTGGACGGTTGGTCGAAGTTTGTCAACAAACAAGGACTGCCGATTGTGCGTAAGTCAAGCGATGCGGCCATGAAGCGATGTGCAGACGCTGAGGACCTACTACAGATGCTTGCAATACTCGATGTACAACAGATCAAGCTGCCTACGTTCGTAGCTGCTGATCTGGACCGTATACCTGGTACTGCTGGCTGTAGTCGTCCGCCGGATGCCATGCTACAGCCGGACACGTCGAAGCTGAATGCGACTGTAGGTGAACTACTGAGACGTTTCGAGGTCTTGGAGAAGAGACTGCAGGGTCCATACTTACCGCATGCTGTGTCTACGCCATCTACGCCAATAGCTGTCACTGCTGAACCATCCTTGCCAGCTGTGTTGACTGCAGCAGATGGCTGTTACCACGGTGTTGCTGCCAAGGCGTCTGCTCCCAGTACAGACTCTGCAGTGCAAGGCAGCTGGGCTGCTCAAGCATCACAGTTATCAAGCACAGGAATGCAGCCAAGAAAGACACTTCCTGTTCGTGTTCGAGGCAAGAGTACACATGCCACTGTTAAGGCAGTTCCTCGATATCTTACTTGTTTTGTCGGACGAATCTCGCCAGATGTAACTGAGGAGGACCTTGCAGAGATGCTAGAAGAAAAAGGTATTGTTGGTGTCAGGTGCAAGAAGATTGAACCTAAGAATGGACTTAGCTACAGTACGGCAGCATTCCGAGTTTCTTGTAGTGTGTCATATGAATCAATTTTTTATGATGAGTCATCATGGCCTGAGGGGGCAGAACTACGTGATTGGTACTTTGGCAATAGTAATGGCAGGCAATAATCGTACTGCGTGTAACATTGTTAGCTACAATCTCCACGGGCTTAATAATGGCCGCAGTGGTTTAGTTGAATTATGTGAAAAGCCCGATACGTATATAATAGCTGTACAAGAACACTGGTTAGCTCCTGATAAACTGCATCTGTTAAACGATGTGCAGGGATTGGTATATCTGCCATGTCTGATAGGTTGGCTAGTGAAGTGTACTGTGGACGACCATATGGTGGTGTAGGCTTTTTGTGGCGCAAAACTGCTGTAAGCATTAATGTAGGCTACAAGGCCAGATCTGGTAGAGTACTGTCGATTTCACTTAATGTGGGTGATGGTAGGAGAATTAATATCATAACGGTATATTTCCCATGCTTCAACACTAGTAGTGAATACAGTATGCTACTGTCGGAGTGTTTGAGTGACATTGAAGAAGTGCTTCAAGAGGGATGTGATGTAATTTTAGCTGGTGATACTAATTTTGAGTGTGACATTGGTAATGAAGGCTATAGGCAGTGTTTTGATTTATTCTCTAAATACCGTATTTATAATTGTGATGATTTCATCTTATGTACTGAACGCACTACATACCGTAATGATGCATTAAATCACACTTCCTTCATTGATCATATGTTTGTATCAGGTACATTACGACAAGATATTTTGTCAGCCATAATTTATGATTCTGGTGCCAATCTTAGCGATCATGCTCCACTTGTTTATTCTTTTAATTTTGATGCTAAAATGCTGATGGCCAAACCTAGAGATCCATCTCGTAGTAGTTCCAAGCCGTATTCCTGGAGGTGGGATAAGGCTGACCTAGGCAGTTATTATTATCAAACTGGTTGTTGTCTTAGGAATGTTGTTATGCCAGATACTGTGTTGAACTGTGATATTGGTTGTCGTAGTGAGTCTCATTTGTGTATTATTAATAGTTATTATAAAGCGATTGTGTCCACTTTGCAACAGGTATCTAACTCAGTTATCCCTCGTGTACCTTGCCACTCACTTAAGCCTTTCTGGAATGAAGAATTAGATCGGCTGAAATCTGACTCTGTTTTTTGGCACAATCTCTGGATTTCTGCAGGGAGACCATCCGTAGGTACACTGCAGCAGATTAGACTTTCCTGTAAAGCCAAATATAAGCTAGCTGTAAGAAATGCTTACATTGGCTTCGAAGACAAACTGTCTGATGAAATGTGCTATCACTTCACCAACAAGAATATACCAGAATTCTGGAAAGCATGGAATGTAAAGTTTCGGAAAAATGTGAATAAGAATGTTACCATTAACGGCTATACAGACAATGTAGGCATTGCTAATGAGTTTTCAAACCATTTTAAGGGTGTTTTCTGTAACTCAGCTGATGACCATATTGCTAAAGAAAGTTATTTTCATGAGCGTGATGAACGTCTGGCTGGCAGGGAACAGATTAACTATGATTGTGTTAACAGTGTAACAGTTGAGTTAATTGATTGCTGTATTCGGAGGATGAAGAAAGGTAAAGCATGTGGGCCTGATGACCTTTGTGCAGAGCATTTGATTTTTTCCCATCCATCATTGATTATGCATTTGAAGGCACTGTTTCAGCTGATTCTTATACATGGTTTTGTACCTACAGACTTTGGTAATGGTATTAGTATACCCTTAATCAAGGATAAAACAGGCAATATAAATAATATGGATAATTACAGAGCTATAACATTATCACCTGTTATTTCTAAGCTATTTGAGATGGTTATTTTAGATATATCTAATGATTTCTTGTCCACTGACTCACTACAGTTTGGCTTTAAAGATAAAGTTGGTTGTGTCGATGCTATATTCACTCTGAAGTCTACAATTAAATACTTTGCAGAAAGAGGCAGTTCTGTTTTTGTTGCCTCACTTGACATTAGCAAAGCCTTTGACAGTGTGAACCACTTTAAACTGTACAGCTCTCTACTGCGTGTTGGTATTCCTGTTATGATCATTGATGTGCTATGTGATTGGTACAGTAAACTATCATATGCTGTTAAATGGAATGGTGCTATCTCTGAGCAGTTTGCAGTCGGTAGTGGTGTTCGGCAAGGCAGCTGTTTGTCCCCGGCCATTTTTAATGTTTTTATGAACGTTTTTATTTTAGAGCTAAGAAAACTTAATTGTGGCTGCCATGTTAACGGACTGTTTATAGGTTGCCTGTTGTATGCAGATGATATTATACTGTTAAGCCCATCTGTCGAAGGCCTTCAGATGATGCTAGAAACATGCCATGAAATTGCATGTTATGTGTCATTGTCTTTTAATGTTAGTAAATGTCGATGCATGGCTGTTGGTAAAATGTGCAATGCTGTTATTTTCCCTCTACATATCGGTAATTTGCAAATAGAATGGTGTAACTGTATTAAATATCTTGGTGTTTATGTAGTCAATTGTAAACATGTTAAATTTGACATTAACCCAGTCAAGAGAGCATTCTATGCGGCTTGCAACTCTATCTTTTCGCACAGCCATGGTACAAGTGAAATCGCTATACTGACATTGCAAGAAACATACAGTTTATCAGTATTGCTATATGCTTCACCAGCATTGACTTTGCAGCGCAAGCAAATAGATGAACTGAATGCCTGCTGGAATAATGTTTTTAGAAAGATTTTTGGTTACAGACGGAATGAATCAGTTAAGGATGTTATTAGTGGTCTTGGCAGAGTTAATTTTAAATATTTACTTTTAATGCGTACTGTTAAATTTTATAAACGTTTGTACCTTAACTCAGGCTTACTGCATGATATATTTTGGTCATCTATGATTTTTAAATGTGATGATTGTATGAAGACTGTTTTTATTCCATTGCATAAAGCTATCAGTAATTTGTGGTCGCAGTTTTATGACTATGTGTCTGGTAATGTTTAATTGTATTTCTTTGTATATATCTGTATTTTCTGTCTGTGTCTGCCTGATTGGCGAATAAACGTGTTCATTAGATATTTTTTCATGTGACTATAGTGACACCTAGCGAATTTCAATCAGTACGTTGTTAGAACGTTTGCGAGTAGGCGATGGAAGTTGGCGATCGCGAGAAAAAGGTAAGAAGTGCGATAGTTTTCTTGTACGTGCATGTGCTAAAATATTGTAGTTGTCTTCCATTACGATTTCTGCGTCAGGTGGAAATACGGCATGCGCCGTTTCAGTGCTAATTTATAGGTAAAATATCTGTGTTGCTTTGCGCCTGAGCGATAATAGGGTAGTTGCGGGCAATTATAGTATTTAGGCCGCTAGATGACTGACCTGCAGTGTGCCTAAGTTGGGCACCATTTCGGTTCCTAAATTGGGCACTGCCCATTTTACGAACCGACATGTGCCCGACTTAGGTGCATTGGTACACTGATGTGTCAGTGGCATTTAACCCTAGGCTATTAATTGAATGGCTTGCTTTCTGGTGTGTGCAGACCAGTGATGGACCTCTCAAGTATGGACAGTGGCAGGACATCAGCCTTAAAAATGCTGTCAGGGCAGTTAGTATGTACAACTGGTCAACGAAGAAGGCAGCTGAAACGCACGGCATACCAAGGTCAACATTGCAGAGATATTTAAAACAGTGTAACACTGACGGCTCAGTCGAAAAGCAAACCATGGGAAGACGGTGCACTATGTCAGTAGAGCAGGAAAATGAGCTCAGTAAACTTTTGCAAGAAATGGAAAGCAGGCTGTATGGGTTGTCTCCTGTAGAAGTACGCAAAATAGTGTACCAGTTTTGCGTGCTTAACAAGCTGGCCCACAATTTCGATGATGAAAAGAAATCTGCTGGCAGGAAGTGGTTGAGAAATTTCCTTGCAAGACATCCGGAGTTGTCAGTCAGAAAAGCTGAAGGTGTATCACTGCAGCGAGCATGTGGTTACAACATCAGCAAGGTCAGGATTTTTGAGCAGTTGTTGAAAAGTGAATTGTTTACTGAAGACAGTCAGCGTAAAATTCCAGTGGAAAATATCTTCAACGTGGACGAGACGGGTATAACAGTGAATCAGAAACCAAAGAAAATTCTGGCTAAAAAGGGAAAGAAAAGCGTTGGTGTAGTGACCAGTTTGGAGAAAGGTAAGACAATTACAGCAGTGTGCTGTGTTTCTGCCGCAGGTGCCTACTGTCCTCCATTCCTCATCTTTCCTAGAAAGCGTTTCAAGGCGGAACTCCTTGATGGAGGACCTGCTGGAGCAATAGGCGTTGCCAACGAATCAGGCTGGATAAACGAAGATATATTTCTCCAGTGGTTCGAACACTTCTTGAAGGTCTTTCAGCCGCAACATCGTAGCTCTCCATCGTTGCTTATCATGGATGGACATGCAAGCCACACCAACAGTCTGCAGCTTGTGATTCGGGCGAGAGAAAACAATGTGAAAATAATTATACTGCCGTCTCACACCACCCACAAGATACAGCCACTTGATGTGGCTGTATTTAAAAGCTTGAAATCACATTATGACAAAGCAGTAGATTCATGGCTGAGAGAACACCCAGGACGCGGTGTCCAGGAATCAAATGTGGCCTCCTTGTTTGCTGAAGCATGGGGGAAAGCCGCTACTGTAGGAAATGCCATCAGTGGTTTCAGGAAGGCACGAATTGAGCCATTTCGTGAGGTGGATGATGATGCTGACGAGTTTCTCGGTGCAGATGTTACTAATGTGCCACAGTCCATAAGTAACACTGACAGGTTAATTACAATTTACCTATTATTGTATATGTTAACAATCTTGTTTTATTTCCAAACTCAGTACGTTAACTTTTATCTGTAATGTTTAACAATAGGCTACATGTTTATTAATTTATCTATAGCACTTGCTGTTTAGTTTCAGATCTGCTTTATTATTTTCTTTCCACATAGGGAGTATAAAAGTGGTATTATTGTCGTAATTTAAATTAACCTGCTGTTTTTTTCAGTCATTTGCAAGACACCACTTTCGACGTCGGTCAGCGTCATGTGGAGTCGGTCGCTGCTGTGGTCACACCGTCTTCGACGTCGGTCAGCGTCGCTGCTGTGGAGTCGGTCGCTGCTGTGGTCACACCGTCTTCGACGTCGGTCAGCGTCGTTGCTGTGGAGTCGGTCGCTGCTGTGGTCACACCGTCTTCGACGTCGGTCAGCGTCGCTGCTCAGGATTCTGTTTTTGCGGATTCCCTTGCCGATGCTGCTACACCACTGAGGAGCCTGATAATGATACCCAAGCGTGTGCGAGTGCTTCGATCCAAGCGTGAAGTAGCACATGCTAAGATAATAACGTCATCCCCGTACAAACGAAAACTTGAAAATGCAGCAGAAGAGAAGAAGAAGAAAGCAGACGCGAAGAGAAAACGGAGTGAAAAATCAGCTGAGAAAAAGGCGAAGAATGCTGAGAGCAAGGCGAAGACAGCAGAGGCAAAGATGAAGCAGAGTGAGAAATCAGCTCAAAGCAAAGTGAAGAAAGCAGAGGCAAAGAGGAAGCACACTGAAAAATCTGCTAGAGGCATTAAGAAAAATAAGAAGAACGGGAGAAAGTCAGTTCAGATGACCCTTGAAGATGATGACGCAAACTGTCTGTATTGTAGTGAGCTATATTCGACATCATCGGAGGCTTGGGTTCAGTGTCAAGGTCCCTGCCAGAAATGGAGTCACCTTTCTTGTGCTGGACTGACTGCTACTGACAAAAATTTTATGTGTGAAATTTGTCAGGAAATTTGAGGATGTATCAGTAATTGTGGCTTAAGACTACCATATGTGACTGACCGTCGTTTTAATAGGCTAAGAGGACTGAAACATGGACAGTGGATAGCAACAATTGGACAGTTATTTTGATTGCTATTAGGCTACATAATTCATTGGCACCATTGTACTTTGCTATAGAATCGCGTGGACGAAGTTGACTTGATGTGCTGTAAGGTAATAAATTTTGATTGCTATAGGCCTACGGGAGTTATTAAGCTGTGGATCAATGCTTTAATTTCAATACTCAGTTATATTGCCTCAAGAATTTCCTTATTAAATTTTTATTCCATGTTTACTAAAGTGTTCCGTAAATGGTCACCCTATGCCCAAATTAGGATCAATGTTCTTAATTTGGGCGCTTTCATACTTTATAGTTTTTATGTCAAATTTAATTTTAATCCTACTAAGTTCTCATGAAATCCATAAAAATAAGCTGTACTAGCTTGTATTTTGGTAGTGATGTCTCAAAGTGGCCAATAATTATCACACATAACTTGTATTATGCATTTATTCTTAAGGTGCCCAAATTAGGGCAACTTACCCTAAGTACAACAAGTAGTGACGGGCTTACAGGACTCCAGGTACGCTACTAGCACCAATCCAACCCACTACTAATATATGAATCAAACAGCAATAGGCTTCCAGGACTCCAGGTACTACCCTAGTAC
>Ga0209363_1002103_pt1 | contig 10227 bp, 6 predicted proteins | sample WorMetexBAHAMAS3_FD_187385 | JGI IMG/M metagenome (GOLD analysis project Ga0209363, IMG submission 187385) | Marine gutless worms symbiont microbial communities from Max Planck institute for Marine Microbiology, Germany - Inanidrilus exumae... | ecosystem: Host-associated > Annelida > Digestive... | reverse complement strand
ATACACATGAGCGCAAACTACAATACGAATATTCAGCGATGCGTAGCGCATACTTTATTTCAACTTTGGCGATATTCGTTGACAATGCTATCGATATTAGTACATTTTAATCTGTTTAGTCATCTTCACTTCCTGGTCCGTTAAGATCTCCGTTTTCCATGGCTTGGACCCCTAACCTTTAATTATGGTCTCTGCATCTGCACAGTACGCTTGGGGCTTCCATTAGCGTAGCCAGGATATTTGACTGTCGGTTTACTGTCCTACTTTTTCGATTGTCAAGCCCAAGACTGAATTCAACTCTCTACTGCAGCTTCTAAAAACTGCATTGCACGCTGCAACCGTCACTACCTGTTATAGGAACAGGCTGAAAACACTTATTTCACCGCTGCTACGACATTGTCTGATTTTGTCTGACATTTCTCTATCGTGTTCCCTCAGTACAGGATACTTGCAATAGTTTTTACTGTTCAGGCCACTTTAAAAATTTTATGATGACGATACTGTCAACGATGTTGCGGAAACTGTCCACTATCTGCGTAACAGTGTGTGTTATACTCTGTACTATTCCATCCGTGATAAAAATTATTCATGGATTGCGTGTCCTAGAACTCCCTGGACCCCTCTGGATACGCCCGTGCGGTCTCCAGTCCCCTAATCCGTCCTTCCCCTTTTTCTTGATCCGTCTCGAAAAGGTGGTGTCAGTACCTCCGCAGTTGAAGATCTTCCTGACGGCTGTGGTCGACAAGATGCGGTTGCGACGCAGGAAGTCGGCGATGTTGCCGCCAATCGGTACCACGATCGTCATGACGAGATGCGGCAGTGCCGACAACGTTCCGCTCTGTCGCGACGTCACATGCACCGCCGTTCACACCGCTACTGTACGAGTATTAATTTTCATTCACCGACTGCGTTAGCCGGCGAATGTAGCGTCCGTCTGTCCGCCCGTTTGCTTCCGCTCTATATTTTGAACTGACTGACCTTTGAACTCGAATTTGTGTGTGTGTGGGGGGTATGACCATACCTTGCCTGAGATTGAAAGCCGAGCTCATAGGTCAAGGTGAAAGGTCAACGTTGGCGTGCTAACGCGATAACACGGTCGGTCTAACCTCGATTCTCGATCGAGGACAATTTTTCTAGTTAGCCGACTGCTCTCGTTATTCACCAACTTTCTCGTGGCGGTCCAGCGGCGGCCGAACTCTTTGAAGAGTGCCATGACACTGACCAGTGACAGGTGACAAGTTTTAGTATTAATTTGCGTACAACTAACTACAACCAACGAGATGCAGTTGGAGAGCGCAGACTTCGCTCCGGTGCCGCCACCTGGCGATATCAACCAAACAACGTTCTTTCATGTCCGGTTGGTGCCGCCACCTGGCGAACTGGGCGAAAAATGTGTCTTTTATTCTGGCCAATTCGCTTTATTGTGTGATAACATGACGTCATCCACAAAAAAGGAAGTAAATAACAAAGGAGGACCGATCCACGGTCACAGGTAACACGTACAGAAAATTTGAGACATTTGGACTGTGTTCTTTGAGATACAAACAAACATGCATACATACATACAGACACGCTAATCGCAATACTTCACATACCCATACCGGGGAGGGGGTGAAGTAAATATCATCGAACGACAACGGAAGCAAACAACAAACAAAGCGCATCGTTTATTCTTATAGGAACACGTCGTGGAGAAGCGGTGTAAACAGGGACATCATTTCAGTATTTCATCACGCCGCCGCAGCTGCTGTAGCCGAGAGAATGACGCGAGCGCCTCGGCTACATCTAGACTTTTCAAAAAGAGATGTAGCTCCCAATTAACCAGTCGGATACGAAGACAACCAGAATAGGCTGAATAAATTCTACTACTAAATTCTACTACTAGTTCTAGTTGTAATGTTGTATACTTGTTCCTGTTTATGTCTGATTCGTGTCGCAGTACACAGAACGGCAGTAAAAATGCATCACACGCTACCAGCTTCCGTGTGGACAGTTTCTCTACATAGCTCACCGCTCCGGTTAATGACTTGTTCAAGTCAAGGACAAGACCGTGACAAGAATAATGTAGGCAAGTAGGGCTTCCGTGCCCCGTGGCCATCAAATGTTGTGTTAACAAATGAAACGCTATCGGCCACAACATAAGCCCAACTGTATGTTCTTGCCAGTCTTCTGTTAAGCAAACAGTCACGATCATGCGACACGCAACGCGAGGCCGACGCGCTTGCTTGTATGGTTGTAAATTCGGTTTTGACAAACCGCAACTATATGGCTGTATTGTGTGGAATGCCCACAATGCAGTATTCGGCTCGAAGCGCTCGGATATTCGATTGGCAGCCTGCGGCTGAGTGATGTTAGCGTTATCTGCTGTGTTGTCAACCCGCGTCGGACGTCGCACAAAATCTGGGGAGGTTTCTTTACGGAGCGTACAGGTCAGGGGAATGACTTTGAATTTACACAACAGGTAAAATGTAAACTAGAAATCTTATAAAGGATCATTTTAGTAGTGAATTTCTGGCGATCTGTAATCACTGTGGAGTTATGGCGGCCTGAAGTCGCAAGACGTTAAAACTATTAGAGAAAGCTTTGCGTTTTTTTGGACAAACGGCCCCTTACATTTAAATTTTCAAAATTCTATTCCGAAAGATTTCATCGCCACACCGATCGATGTGTTGTGTTCAAATTTCGTGAAATTTGGCCGACGGGAAATCTGTGAAACTATCTGACAAAAACACAAAATTTGCCGGGCTCTCTGGCTGTCGCTAGTCTGCCGGGCCAGCCCCCAACAATATACTCAAAGTAATTCAAATATTATCCAAATCGGTCCACTTTCGGCAGAGTTATAGCCGAACATGTGAACATCGCCAAAACGCGCCGTAAAGTGAATTATCCAATATTCGGCTGAAGCATAGCTTCGAGCCGAATAATTATTGTGACTCGCGAGGACATCAATAACGTATGGAGATCAGTGTATCTGTCTGTTTGTCTGTTTGTCGGCAGTATACAAACCTATTAATAAAGTTATGGAATTTCTCGACAAATTTTCTGTAGGGGTAAATCACGCGACAAGAAACTTTTTGGGGTGACCGGGAGGCAGAAATCTTTCGTTTTGTCGAACACCATTCTAACATAATACGATAAGCAACTTTCGGACGCACTACAACTTGCGCCGGACGTTTTCACTTTGGGAGTGCGTTCTAGTTTGGATAAGTTTTGCGGATTCTTTGTACCTTTATTTTTGTATTCTAATAGTACTGTTTTTGCGCTTGTATTCTTTTGCGATTGTATACATGTATATATCCTCCCGGACTGCCTCCACGGATCTTTGCCTGGACCATTTCTTCTGAGCTACTCTGTTTTTGATTTTATTTTTCCTTATTTTTTTCGTTTCTAGACCCTGCGCTAGATTAAGCTGGCCATCCCGTCAGCTTTTGAGCGCGCGTTAATCTACTGTATCGTATCGTATCGTATATCATTCGAGGCGCCACCACCGGCACGGTAACTGTCGTACCACTTTTAAAAGTGGTACGGCAGAGTTATTATTTGCTGTACTCCTTTTGAGAAAATGATGTCAAGTTTTTTTAGTGATTTTGTCACTCACTGTTAATGTCTGTAAAGGAAAACCGAAATGAACTATTTAACGAATTGCAGTGACCCCTTCAGCGCTTACTGAGTTTGCTGTACCATCTTTACCCCGTGGCGCCGTCTATGATGTATGTTTCAGGCCTCATCGCATGCATTGCATAAGATGCGGGCTACTGCTACAGACGGAGTAGCGTGGTCGGTCAGTCTGTCTGTCTCTCAGTGTATGTGTGCGCGTCTGTGTATCTGTCTGTTGATCACATTCATAAACCCTGCAAAACGGCTGAACCGATCGAGAAGCCGTTTGGGGGTTGACTGTTGTGGGCGGTGGGCCAAAGGAACCATGTATTAAGATAGGGGAAAAGGTTGGACTAATCAGTTTGCAACTACAAGAGGTGACAAATCGGCGATTTGGGCACATAAATGGGTAAGCTGTGCAAAAACGGGTATGAACCGATTGAGATGCCATTTGAGTGTGAGTCCAAGGAACCATGTATTAGATATGGGTCAAGATTGGACGGATCAATTTGCAGCAGGAAGGGGTGACAAGTCGGCGATGCGGCCTTTTGTATTGTCAAGATTATTTGACTACTTGTTAATCTGTGCTGCCGTCGGGCGTAAAAATTCGTCGGTCAGTGACTGCGTGTAACCTTGGCGATGTCGAAGTGGAACGCGTCCTTGAAGTACTTGGGCTGCGTGATGATCATCAGGTAGAAACTCCAGCTGCGGCAGAAGTTGGCGACTATGATCGCGTAGACCGGCATCGACGTCAGGAACTTCTTCCACGGTGTCTTCGGCGTCTGCCATTAACCGCAAGAAACGTTCAGTTTATTACAGGTAAAAGGTAAAGGTACACACACATAGTCCTAAGGACCGTACGGACAAGTGATGATCTCCGGTTTCAGAGGCAGACGGCCCACAGGTGATGTTAGTCGTTAGTCGTAAACCCTGCAGTAGGCTGCCAGCCTGCCATTACTTTCTGGCAGGCCCACGGTTACCTTCCCAGCTTAAGAGCGTCACCGCCCTGGGCCGCTGCCGATTTATACTGCTTGGTGAAGACAGACACATAGTGTGAACCTACAGTCAACGAAAAGGTTCCAAGTCAAAACGAAGAGTGTGCGTTGGCCGAACGGCCTCCGAATTCGCTGTCAGGCTTACACAAACAACTGCTTCGGATTCCTCAGGCGACGAAAAAAACTTCGGGAACTGTTGGAAGCGAAGCGAACCGGCAGTTGAACGAAAAGAGACCGTACCGAACTTTTCCGATCGTCCGTCTTCGTTTGGTTCGCTATCCGAACGCAAACAAAACAGGACAAAACGAATAGCCTGTCCGAAGGCTACCTAAATTTTCGCTGAAGGACACTTAAATTCTTCTAGCGAAAATTGAACTAGTCCAAATTGTCAGAGCGATAACGATCTAGCCAGTAGGACACCGAACGAGTAGCGAAGCACGAAAACTACGAGCCTTTCCATTAGGTTTCGTACAGAATAACCAGTTAGTCCTTCGTTAAGCTAAGACCGAAGAGTCTGGGCAGCTGGTGAACTCCTAAGTTTAGACCTACTTCGGAGTCCCTTTCGTTCAAATATAATAGCGAACTACAGAAGCATTCGAACTCTTCGAATAGACGCCTTCCTATTAGGATACTAATTAGCGAAGCAGTTAAGTGCCCGTTCCCGACTCCATCGGATGACTGACCCGCGGCTCAAAATTATGGGACACGAAAACACTAGCCGAATCGTCCAGGCGCCGAGCATGGAAACGAATAAAGGCGAATTGGCTATAGGCCTCCCATAGTGAGATTTAACATTGGGGCTGAAGACTCAGGATTCTTTAGCGAAAACCAAAAACCTGATAATGCCGTACTGAATGCAGCCACCGAACGATCCAGCTAAGCGAATTTCCAAATTCTGCCACCGAAGCAGGCAGAGGTGTTGTGATCCCGGCGTCATCCCCAGCAAAATGTTACACTATGAGTATAACTAAAACTACAACTAGAAAGATATTCAAAACTAGAATAACATTCACTCCAAGTCGCACAGACTGCATACCGCAAATACTACAAGCACCGGTACATCGGAGTGCGGGCACGTGGCACGTGAGTTCGTTTTAAGTTCCGGATATACATAAAAGCAATCTGATGTTTTGAATACGTTATTCTAGCTGTACCTTTTTTGAAACACCTTTCGTAGTTTCGCAGATGGCGTTCTCGATATAGATGCGCTCGTCTTGAATGATGGTTGCATGCTTCGCTGGTGTCTCGGCCGACAGGAGCCACCAGAAGAAGAACCATGTAATGCCTAACGCACCTGTTAAATAACAAGTAACAAGTAGGCGAGGCCTGTACGAACGACACGTTACGTGCCTTCCCAGCAGTAATGCCCATTTACAGATCGGCTAATCGGGTCAGATTTGAGGAAGTAACTTATAAAACAGCAACGTCTGAACTCTTACCGTCCAGTTGATACCTACACTGTTAATTTGCCAAACGCAGTAATGCTAGGCGGGACTTACGGCGGTGGCGAAGCGTTTACAGTAGGTCTACAGAGTCATGTGATGAGGGGGAGCGCCATAGTAATGGATACAGAGACAACGACGAAGATGGAGACGATGATGGAGATCGTATATGAAAGGGCCCGGCACTGAAATTTATTTGCGTATTTTAACTAAATTAACTAACTTAATTATAATCAATTTAATCAAAAAGATAATTAAACCGAACTGATTTCGGCAATATTTATTAGAATCTGGGATATCAGTGACTTTGCACGTTTAACGTGCATAACCGAACTTTTCTGTACAGTGAAAATGCATTAAGCACCGCTTACAACTGTAATAAAACTGAAATAATTTACTGAAATAAAACAGTTTTATTTCAAATGCTCGCGCATCTGAAACGAAATAACTGTCCAGCAATAAAATTTAATTTCTTTCATGAAATTCGTATTCTGAATATTTTTTTAATTACCATTTAAATATAACTTAGACTAGACTTGTGAAAGACGTAACCTGTGAATGGCGCATCCTTGTTATGTAAATGTATGTACATTTATGTATGTGTATTGGTATATATCCACTAAGCAGCGAAGCGTCACTGCCATCCTAAAGCCCCGTCCACATCAGCAACAATGTCGAAGTAACATTGTCGAATGTTACAAGTCGAACGATTCTTTCGACAAAGTCAAATGTTGCTTCGATGTTGCCGTTTTTGGCAACAAAGTCGAATGTTGTTGTTTCGACATTGTTGTTGGTGTGGACGGGGCTTAACGTCCAATGGTATCGGTATATGCGAAATCGACAAGAACCGGTTATGTCGGCCTTCACGATTGACAGTAGGCCTAGTAGCAGTTCGTCGAAGTCTTCCATCGTCAATCGAGTGAAACATTGGCGTATCTGCCTATGTCGCTTTCCCTTAGTTCTGCCGTAAGCATACTGTAGGCGCCAAAAGGGGGAACGCCTTTGGAATATCGGCCACACCCACATCATGGGTCGTCGTACTAGCTGCGATTATGTTACTCGAAGACGGTGACAACACCTGCAGCTGTCGCGACTGTGTACGGCAGTTCATCGTCTTGCGCGTTATCGCTAGCTTTGTTGATTGATTTTTGATTGACATATGTTCAAAATTTTGTTTCACACATGTCGAAGCACTGAAACAACACTCGTTGTTTCAGTCGTATTTCAATTTTACTTCAGTTTGTATGCGCCGCTTTGAAAGGCGAAAACGTGTTTTTTCTTAAAAACGGTTTAATTATGTTTTTCCACATACGAGATTAGCTAATTCGTTGCCGTTACCGTAGACGTAGAAGCAGGCTTCCCAACCCCAGTAGTCCGTCAAAATACCAGACAGCGGCATTCCGAGCACAGCGCCAGCGTACGATCCTGTAAAAAACATCGCCATCGTTAATATTCGCACTGGGCATCGGGACTCGGCCTATCTGTTGGTCGTGTTCTTAATCCTAGTGTACGGATGTGGCGTCACACATTCTCTGTTCACACACACACACCCGCCAGATTAGCCCTAGCTGATCCAGTATCTCCAGTGACTCATTCACGCCACGTGACCAATGCCGATGAACCTAGACCTATGATCAGCTGTTCAACTTAGCCCACGGATTTCAATGAGACCAAGACTCATTAAAGGTATATTGAAGTCTGCAAGGAAACTGCAATCAATCATTGCAGGCTGAAAATAAACGGCGCTCGGTAGTGCGCATATAGGCTACCTCCACCACAGTGTCGTTAACAGCCGGCAGCAGTTGCGCTAACCCTAACCCCTAATCCCAACCCTAACCTTATTAACCTTAATCTTGCAAGATTAAATCAACTCTTCTCCGGTCTGTAATCGACCTATTCCCCAAATTTCATCAAAGTCCGTCCATGACTTTTAGTTATCCTGCTAACAAACAAGTAAACATGCAGACAGACAAACGGACAAACACGGTTCAAAGCATTATCCCCGTCAACCTGTGGCGGAGGTGATTAAAAGCGAAGAATTGTTGTAATATTTCGGTATTTCAGTCGCAAATTCAGCGACGTACTTGATAGGCGGGTTGGTCGGACGATGGAATGTGTCTCGGCAACACGAGCTGTTCGAAGTGGTCATGTCAGAGCAGCGAATGTCATTGTGAATGCAGATTGGACACATGCGCAGCAGCATGCGTTTAATCCTTCTTTGAGCGGTTGGAATGAGCTGAATATCCATAAATTCTGCTTTATGCGGAACTGCATTAGTTTGCCCTAAGCTGTTATGGGTGATTTTGCTCTGATATCGGCAAACAGTTTTACGGTTATACGCATTCTGTCGTGTCGTGACCTGGGTGTTATTGTTAGATCGCACGTTCTGCAAACGCGATCTTATGTTTTGCGCATGTTTCTTCTTTTTTCTGTCAACTCACTTTCTCCGACGTCCTTCAACCGACATACTCGAAACTTGTCCACATGATGTGGCTTCAGCTCCATATGACGCACTGCTATGCCGATTTCCTTAAAGTGCCCCTAACAACAACGAGGGGCGAAAACCCCCAAATTTCGCGTCTGACCGCAACATATTAAACGACGTCACTCGTGATGTGAAAAATAATAGAAAATCGAAAACAATAGCGTTATTCACTGCCATATATTGCGATCAGCATGCCATATATGTTTTCATCAAATTTGGTTGGGGTAGGTTAAATAGTGGCGGAGATCGACGTGCTAGATATACGGGGAGGGGAATTTGTTCATACATCGAATTGCTACGGTCAACGCTGCACAAGACCGGCGATCTTCAGGTGGGGAATTGACACGATAATTGCCAACATTCTAGTTTCACATGATTTGAAACCAGATGGTTTCAAACAGAGACGTGGTGACACAATATCGCCATTGTCTATGTTTATCATTCTATGATTTTAAATCATGCGAGGTCATGTGAGGCCATCCGTTTGAACTGTTTAAACCAACAGCTGCAAAAGCGCAGCAGCGTGCAAATGCCTTGTACTAGTAGCTTTGTATCGCGATACGCTGCGTTGCTGATTCATGCATTTATCGTTTATGTTAGGACCCTCGGTTGATTATGACTCCCTTACCCTGGTATCTTGTCTCCGCAGAATGTACATGGTATTGAACAAACTGAACGAGTCCATAGAAGGTTAACAAAACTGTTGTCAGGACTCCAGATGTACTCGCCTGCTGCTAGACTAAGTCAGCTTAATTTATCTAGCTTTGAGTTGTGACGTTTATATGTTTACTTAATTATGTGTTACAAAATAATACTTAATCTTATTCATGTGAAATTTGATGACTTCTTCACTACTGCACTGTTATGAAAACACGAGGCCATCCGTTTAAACTGTTTAAGCAATATTGTGATGTTAGAAAATCGTTTTAGTCAATTTTTAGTCAACAGTTTATCGAAGTCTGGAATAGTCTGCCACCACAGGTTGTCGACTTTGGTTCACTACGATTATTTAAAAGGACTTTTAAACTTGCATTTTTCGTCCCTCCTTAAATTATGTTTGTTTACTGTGTGGGGCAGCGGTGGGGCAGCTGTTGGTGCTGAATCATGTTTAATCATGCGGTTCCTGTTCATTTGTCCGACGCTATACCATGTCTCATTACTTTTCTGCCATATATTGCGATCAGCATGCCCGTATGTATGTATGTCTGTCTGTCTGTCTGTCTGTGTCTTTGTCTGTCTGCTCGCATATTTCAATAATCACACATACAAATTTCACCTAATTTTCTGTACATATTACTGTCGCCGTGGCTGGGTCCTCGTCTGACGGCAATGCAATTAAGTTATGTAGTTCTACTTTCTTTTTTGCGGATGACGTCAGATTTTCTCGTAATGAAGCGAATGGGCCAAAGTCAAAGATGATGCGTATGTTCCGTCCATTTCGCCAGGTGGCGGCACCGGGGCAAATTCTTCCGTCTACGACTGCATCTTATTTTGCTACTGTTAACAGAGTAACATAACTTAGTAAGAATGTGCCAAGATTATTTTGAACATGCAAATTAAGTTTTACTTAACCACTTAAATATAAACTATAATAAAACCAAATATAAATAAACAAAAAAATCTGGGTTGCTGAGAGGACTATCTGGTTTGTGAACCTTTTAGCCGTAGCTTATTTAATAAGTAAGTATGCAAATATAATTTATAAACG
>Ga0209363_1002102_pt1 | contig 10228 bp, 6 predicted proteins | sample WorMetexBAHAMAS3_FD_187385 | JGI IMG/M metagenome (GOLD analysis project Ga0209363, IMG submission 187385) | Marine gutless worms symbiont microbial communities from Max Planck institute for Marine Microbiology, Germany - Inanidrilus exumae... | ecosystem: Host-associated > Annelida > Digestive... | reverse complement strand
CACTGTAAAACACCGCAATGGCGGTGTTGGTTCAGTGGTAACCAACCACCGTGGAGGCAGTGAAAATTCAGTGGTCGTAACAATACTAATCATATCGAATATTGCAATGTTGGTGATGTATCATATCATGTCCCTATCTCAACATTTTTAGAGTGTCCATATCCCAACATTTTATCCTCAGATAAATATGATATTCTCTCCTACTCGTATCAAATGCGTCGTTGGCAACAGGAAAGATCAAACAGTCACACTGGTCGCCATGAGGTGGGGCAAAGTATAATACAAACAGAATATGACCCAAGATAGAACCTTGCAATATAGCACTTAATACCTCACTCCAATCAGACACTCACACCTGACTTCCAACCACCACTCTCTGTTTTCTCCAACACAGCCAGTTATTAATCTACATCAGTACATTCCCATTGAACCCATGCGCTTCTAGCTTCAAAGCCAGACTACAGTGTTGGATCTTATCTGAAAATCTAACTATACTATACCTGCATCTACATGTTGTGAACCCGACGTGGAATTTTACGTTGGGAAATAGTCACGGCTAGTATAAGCCCACATGTATTTGAAAGACATGGCATCATTGCTGTGCACTTATTCATCAAAGATAGGTAAATTTTTGTCATTTTATGGTTACGGTTAAGGGTTAGCAGGGTTTAGTATGGTTACAAACTCAGAAGGGTTAGGGTTTGGGTTAGTGTAAGGACTACGTAAGTTTTTGCTGCAGGGCTGGGGTTAGGATTTCATGACGTTCTACACTGGGTTCCGACATATACACTCAGCATGCATTATATCACTGGACATCCTGAGTCAAGATAATTTCTAACTTCTTCCAGAAACCCTAATAAACTTGTTAGGCAAGATTTATTTTTACAAAATGAATATATATCCGGTTATCGGTTGAATATGGTGGCTGCTATTATACCGGTTACCAATTGGAGTTGGACAGTGAATAACCGGTAAAATAACAACCAAGCTAGTTTGCCGTCTACGCAATATAACCGGCAACCGTCAAAATAGCGGTTATTTTGGCAGTGACCAGTCATATTATCCTCTGCCGTACAAGGATTATCTAAATAGTTTTCCTTCTCGAGATGCTCAACGATGTTGTCCCTCGTGAATAATTCGAACACTTTACTTAAACTGACTGTCAAAACGTTATACCTTCGGTTTATAAAGAGCAACTGCGTGACTAGCTCCAAAACATATCAAGTCGTTATGACCCCAATCAGCACAATGTTCCGTAGCATTACATGCGCAGCTTATATACTTCACCGCAACAATTTCTCCCATCGGTATCTATTATTCCACACTTAAACCAAAACTCTTGCAACTCGATTACACTAACGGCGTGTCCCGCTTTTGTTTACAAACAAGCATAGAATAATGAACAAGCTACGCTAAATGAGGGGTGAGAATAACATGTTTAATGTCGTACCGGTAGATTTCGTCCTATAATTGATACACTATCAATCTGTGTCTTATATGGATGCATTTGGAGTGGGCATGTGCATGAAACATACCATCATTACCATGGTGAAGAAAATCAAAACACAGAGACCTGCATTTTCCTAAATTGAAACCTTGAGTTACGAAGCAAGATTGGAAGTCCTGCGCCTTGATATTACCGCGGTAGGGGCCTATGCCACTTTTAGCCGACCGTGAGTTGTATATGTGTCTACTATCTACGACTACGTCCTTGTGCCTTTGACGTTCATATTATGTCGTGGCTAAAAGGTCAAAAGGATCGAGTTGGTTTTCGGTGTAAGAGATATGACAGAAGGCAGATCTTTGTAACTTTGTACTAGACGGGGTTCAGGCACGCTCACTGAAATGACACATTCTTGGTGTGGGGAGTTTAACTTTACAAAAATATTACGCTATTGTTACGCCACGGTCGGCCACCGCAAAGGTTGAGGAGTTCTTGTTACCAGTAGGCCTATATATCAGATATACAGACGACAAAATTGAAATTCAGTGGTGAGCAAAGATATGGGCCTCACACATTGTATACAATTCTCGAACGCTCGAACTTTGACAAGCACCAGGCAGGTTTGCTTCATTTCAGCTGACGCTTGAATGAGCTAACGTTAAGTTTCAAAGTAAACAATGCAACATGCAGTCGGAGACAGCAGACTTCGCCCCGGTCCGCCACCTGGTGACGTCAATTCCGAAAAATGTACGTCGCTGTAGCTGGTGCTCGTCGGAAACAATACTCTGCCTATTTAATTGAATGTAGCGTGATGAAGACACGTGCTTTACCGAGGGCTGTCTATTTACTAGTCCGTCCGCATCGCCTGCGCGCAGTGCATAGATGCGGCCTATTGCTGAAGACGTCGTACATAGAGATCGAAGCTGACTCGAAAGCACGACGTGTGTGTCTGTCTGTCTGTCTGTCTGTCTGTCTGTCTGTATTGAGCACACGGGTGAGCTGTGCAACAATGGCAAAACTGATCAAAATGTCATCTGAGTGGCAGACACCTGTGGGCCCAAGACACGGATCCAGATTCCAGATCCCCCATGGGAAGGGACACTTTTGAGAGGGACATGTGCCGACCATTATGGTAACGTATATTACTGCATTCCACATTGTTTGCCTGCCGCCGCTGGCGAATGTGCCTGCCCTGCAGCGCACGCAGCGGACGAATGCATTCGCGGCAGCGAGGTGCGACAAAACGGCGATGCGGCCTTTTGCTGAATTCTTTCGGACGCTTGTTTCTAGATTTATTTAGGCCTGTCTATAGCGTGTCGTTTTGTGCAAAGTGACTTCGCCGTGGACCAGCAGCGGCCTGGTATGTATGAGCGTGAAGTCGTCTAGCCTGGACCCGACGGAAGGCCTGTCTCAATGTACGTACACCGGACGGAATGTCCAGATGTTACGTGGTAGACGTGCGCCGTGGTGTCGCAATGTTCCTCTACAGCTCGACAGCTGGTGACGACAGCGGACGCACAGGAATGCTTAGCCTACCAACACCGTGCGGAGCGCGCGAAGTCGCGCGTTATATTATATAGTTAGACAGTAAATCTTCTAATGGACGTCCCCAAACCGAGGTTTCTACTCCAGATCCACGTACTTGAACATTATACAGAAGTATAAGCTCACAAAGATCCACGAAAATGTTATTGCACTTTCGCCGACAAAGTCGTTTTAACATGGAAGTGTAGGGATACGTTTACCAAATTTAGTAATCTTGACATCGCTCAGTGTACTAAGACACATAGTCACACATTAGACAAATCAAAGTTGTGCGTTTAATTATAAGACGTAGAGGATGTACTGGCGCAGGCTGAGCGCCGTTTTGCCAGCTTCTCAAATTACTGTCAATCGACGTAAATTTATAAACTTGACTATATTTACTCTCGAAACCTTACTACGGCTTCCAGCTCCATCAATTCGGGCTCGAAAATCGTATATGATATCTTGATGTTGCCAATGCTGATCAAATCTGCATACAACCCAATTAGGAATTTAGGCAAACTATTCCAAAGCAAAGTAAAGTATACGTCGATTTGTAAAGCGCATCGTCGTAACTATACCTCTAATGCGCTCAGACATGGATCACACAGTTTTACCTGCAAATTACACCATGCCTGCCTTTACTCCCCAGCCGCAGAGCATCCATCACCGCCCTTTGGCTGGTACTCATTTTACCGTCCCACGGAGGGTAGAAGGCTAAGTCGACCTGGGTGGTTGGTTACATACCGAAATAAAGTGCCGCCTTCGGGAGTCGAACCCGGACACGGTCACCCATCCCAGTACTAACCGGGCTCAGCGTAAGTTAACCTCGTTGATCTAGACCGACGACGCTACCACTACGCCACGCCGCCACCAAGCATCTACGACCTGTTGGAGAAGAACAAGTTTGAGTAGCGCACGTGCTTGATCATTATTTTGTGAGTACAAATTAGTGTTTGGTGGAATGAAGATTGGCCTGTTGCACTTAACTGGGCAAAGTTTTGCTTTTAATTTTGCAAATTGACGTTTGTCGTGCTTTCTAGCAAACTACGAATGTGCGCATAGACTGGTGACGGAAACAAGAGTGATCGTCTTTAGTGGACTAGTAAGTAAGTAAATAAGTAAGTAAGTAAGTAAAACATTTATAAAGCCCCATCATCACAATATGAGAGGCGCTGGGTTAGCCGCGAGATGTTGTTGAAAACAGACGGAAACAAATGGATTTTTAGCTGCTTTCGGAATGAATCTAAGGTTCAGGATAAACGAAATGAGAAAGTAATAATAGATTGCTAAGTGACGTCAACGTCAAAGTAATCTATGGTCACGATACCATATCCATGTTGTACGCATGATGCTGTACTTTATAAAGTTGACTGGTAAAGATTTGTAACGTCATTTAAATATAAAAAGCTCAGCTACCATGCACAGAGGGAGCGCGACGCGCTATGTTAGTAAATTCTTTCTATGTTTCACGATCTATGGGAGTTATAAAGGTTTCAAACAGCAAAGGTAACCTTCAATGTTATTCAAGGCATTGAAAAAAGTGCCATTCGATAGGCCACATTCGATTTCATAAAAATTAGTCTTCCATTACAACTATGTCTCTATCTTGCACCATTTCCGAGATATTATCACATATTTCCGGAAATTTAAAGAGGTCACGTAACTCTGAACACATCCCTTTTGGGAGTAATATATCATGCATGCACTCGTACTCCTCAAAATAAATTAGTACACGAAATTTGAAGTACCTAGCTGCACCAGAACCAAAAAATATGATTGGGGCAAAATTTAAATAAAACGGGCTACGTGACTCTGACCACGCCCTTTCAGGGGTGGTTCGTCACCGTAGGCTAAAATTTGATACAGTTAACCTGCACAAAAAATTTGACGATTCTAGCTTCATCCGTTCCGGAGATGTGGTCGGTGGCTTGGTGCCCTCCAAAATTTAAATGGTTCACGTCACCTGACCACGCCCCTTTCAGGGATAGTTTGTCATCAGTGGGCTAGCACTTGCTACGACAAACCTATCTACCAAATAAGAAGTCTCTGTCTCTACCTACTACGAAGATACGAAAGGCGATACAAAATAGCGAAAATGGGGTGGTTTGGGGTCGTTAGGAGTCACGCAAGGTCACTAAAAATCGCTCCATTGGATAGAGCGCATACACGTTCCTATTAGTGTTCTATCCCTATCTTGCACCGTTTCTGAGATATAGCGAGATGTTGGTCGAAAATCACCAATTTGAACCTACCCACCTCTGTTTGGCGCTTTCGTGGGGGGTCCCGTTGGAATTTCACAGAGATTTTGATCATTTTTGACGTCCTAAAACTAAGAGTTCCTGCATGGGCTATCGTACGGCGCTGTTTGCGTGATCCTATGTTTAGCAGTTTTGGTACGGTGCCAGATTGTGACGGACAGACAGACGGACGGACGGACAGATACACGACGACAGCATATACCGCACTAGCATAGCGTCGCGCATATATACGCTAGTCGGACGCTACACTGCGACGCAATTTTACTTACTTAACTTTTAACGGTGTATGCATGCAGCGCCCCGACCATACTGCTAAAACTTGAACCCTTCAGAGTATCGCAAGGCTGCTGTTCGTCGAGTTTTTACCTCGCGACGCTATGCTAGTGCGGTATATGCTGTGGTGATGTGTCCGTCTGTCACAAATCGGAGCTCTACCAAAACGGATGAATGCACGATCACGCAAACAAACAGATTACGACTCTACTATTCTGACTCTGAAGATCTCGGCGAAACTCCAATAGGGACACTACAACGGAAGCGCCAGGTTGTGGTGTAGGTTGAAATCGGCGATTTTCGAACAATATCACGCAGTACCTCCGAAATGGTACAAGATAGGAACGTATATGACAGGCTATTATAGGAAATCGTATACGCTCCATTGAATGGTGTTATTTCCAAAATGGATAAACGCAGTATCAGGAAAACAACGCACGCAGTACGATAGCGCAGGTAATGGAAACTAACAAGCAGTATTGATAGCTTGATGATCGGTTCCGTCGTTTCCACACATTACCAGCGAGTGACAGACGGACAGACAGACAGACAGACAGAATTGCTCTATCAGTATCGCGCGCTGCATAGACACGTTATGCCGATGCGTGATACAAACCGATGCTGTTGCTGAAATTTCTATGAAACATAACTAACACTCGACGCTTGACAATAACACGGCTCGGTTGAGTGCACGAACGTGCAGCATGTTTTAATCAGCAATCAGGCGAGTAGTACATTTACATTTACATTTGATGGCCTTGAGCGCGGTTGGTCACATTCCTTAATAGCGGGACGCGCCAATCGTCTGGCTGTCTGTCCATCCGTCCGTCCGTCGTCCGCCTATCGCATCATAAATGTAATAATTCACTGTACACGCTGCGGTATCTGCTGCCGAACGCCAGCGCTCGTCACACGTGCGACGAGTAGAAAGATCGAGGTGACGACCAGTAGGGGCCTAGTGCTGCACGGTACGGTCAAAATTAGTTCAGTATATAGGATTCGATTACGTTCGATTATTATATATCGACGTAGTGAGCCAGAACATGAACACACTAAGCGACATAGAATCTGATTTACAAATGTGACCGAGTAACTCATTAACTCGTTAACCCACGTGACCAACAACCCGCAAGAATTATACAACGTATAGAGGCTGATATGAACTAGTCTGTCACCACCGTCTTTATTTATTAGGGGCCTACCTCCGCCACAACTTGGCAAACTACTGTCTTTGACCCTTATTTATCTGTCTGTTTGTTTATTTATTTGTTCGTTTGTTTGTTTCTTATCAGGATAACTCAAAAAGTTATGGGTAGTTTTTCATGAAATTCGGGCAGTAGGTAGATGGAGAAGATGGACGAGGGTTAAAATGAGGGTTAGCGCACCTTCTACTCGACGGTACCACACTGTGTTGGATGTATGCGTTCTACTGAGTGTCGTCTACATGTAGTTCAACATGTAGAGAAACGTATTCAGTTCAGATCAGACATCGGGATGCATAGGCTTAATTGTTGTGTCGCAATTTGTCTAAAAATTGTTTCGTTTCAGAGGCTATAATGTCGTTAGAAGAATACATTTACCTGTAAAAACATTTGTATCGTTGAATTGCAATGGACTTCCAGCGCGCAATTAATTAGAGCAAGCTATAGGCCTTTACGTGATAAAACTAAACTACACTATAATGTCCAAAGCTACGAAATATGAGTAGGTTTTAAGTTGACGGCAGAAAATGCTGGATAGGAAGTAGTTAGTTTCAGAATTTGTGAAAACGAATGCTGATAATGTAAGCGGCCTCGAATGCGATAGGCATAAAACCAAAGTGGGTGAACTGAACCGTATTCATGTTAAATTAATATATATATTAAGTTACATGGCCCATTACAGGGCATATTCTAAGTAGTGTAAATGTTTACAATCAACTGTAAAGGCATATGTTCTGACTTTGACGCATTCTTTTCCAGGAGGTACCGTATATGTAAAAACATATAACCATTTTCTTCGACGTAGTAAATTTATCAAATGAATGCGACCGATCTCAACCGATCGCTTGGTTCCAAATAGCACAGAAACTATTTATAGCACCGTAATTCTCCTCATTTTGTTTATCCATCGATAAATCGCATGCCGCCACAGTGCGAATCGAACCCGCACTCATAACGAATACTTCTAACTGCCCACCTCTATAGTCGCGTGGACAGCGATGCGCCGTCTACGTCGGTCGCGCCGTCGCTGCAGTTTAGGTACAGAGGCAGGTCAGCGGCGAGTATAAAAGTTGGCGACGCCCAGTAGCGACAACTTGAGAGCCGCTGTCGATGTAATTTGCAATCGGTTGAAGGTGATATAGGCCTACAATGAACAAATGTGGAACGCGATCACGAACCACTGTCCAAGTGGTTACCGCGGTTCTCGTCTTGTTTTCATCGACAGGTAAGTGTACACCTATAAATGAGGCCACATTTTCATTCTCAGCTCACCGCGGTACGGAGTACGACATCTGCCGTACCAGTATTAAAAATGCTACAGCGAAGTTGTTATATGACGTACAATTTTTGGACCACGTTATGTCTTGTAAGTAAGTAAGTAAGTAAGTGTATTTGTATATCACACAAAATCAAAGTCACACTGCGCTTAGATTTCTGGAAATCCCTAAATAAATGTGATTTCAGATGTCGCCAGAACTGTCCATAGCTGGTCATCTGTCGCACAATAGTAGGTAAACTGTTCCACATGCGTGGTCCCGCAGAAGCAAAGCTTCTGAGGCCAAAAGTGCTGCGTGTCCTTGGAACAGCAAGTGTTCTGTTGGAAGATGAATGGAGAAAGCGAAGACCATGCTCGGAGACGAGCCGATTGTGGGCAGGGAGATACGGTACGCGAAGCGCCGACGTACGGTACGTCGGCGCTTTTGAAGCCAGTGACTGGTGCACAAGTCAGGCAATCTTGAACTTCACTCGTCTTTGAACTAGCAGCCAAAGCAGTTGACGCAACATTCTAAACGATTGAAACGAAGTGGAGATAAACGGAGCGGACCTTTCCACGCACATACCCGCCGTCTTCTCGGCGCCTATACGTGCTTGCTGTATACCGTCTTTACCTCCATGACACCGACTTTGCCCATTTCGCGTTGCTGTCCGTCTGTCTATCCATCACAGTGATGTAATGTAATGAGCCAACGATTAAACTGTTGGCTCGGTAGTGGTTAGGGCATTGGACTTGCGACTCAATCGTCGTGAGTTCGATATCCGGCCGTCGCGCTATCGCGTCGGTTGATTATTATTATTATTATAAACGAGTATGATTAAAGCGTCATAAAATCCCAGGACTGCAAGAACACTTTACAACAGAAAGGACGCGTTCGGAGTCAAGCATGATACAGAATAACGACAGGAGAATCGTCAGGCACAGTCCGAGCCAAAACATCGGAGGAACAGTTCTGTTTTGATACGCCGCCTGAAAACTGTCAATGGCGTCGACGAGGTGACGCTGGACGGCAGGCTGTTACATACGCGCGAAGCCGCGGCCGGAAATGCGCGGTCGCCAATAGTGGAATGGCGCATCGGCGGTACGATGAACGTCGACGTTGACGCTGACCTCAACCGCCGTCGCGAGTCTACGTCCGCCACTCTGCAGAGTTCATCGGCAAGATATGGCGGAGACAGCGGTACGTGAGCACCGCCAGCTTGAAATCAGTTCGTTGCGGCACTTGCAGCCAGTGCAGGTCACGGAGCAGCGGACGACGGACTTGTGCTTTCTGGTTGAGAACACCAGTCGAGCAGCAGCGTTCAGCACGGACTGCAGCCGACTAAGTTGATTGTCCGGCAGTCCGGCAAGCGTCGCATTGCCGTAGTCAAGCCGAGGCACAAGTGATACGACGAGCGACTGCAGAACCGGCCGCGTCAGTGATCGGCGAATGCTCCGTATCTGGCGGACGATAGCAAAACAGTTGGACATGGTCCTGGAAACGTGCGTCCTCATGGAGGCGTCAGGGTAGATTCCAAGATCACGGACCGAGGATGCAGGCTGAATAAAGTCAGAGCATACTCAGACCAGCGTCTGTGGGATCTGATGCTGACATCTGCTGGACGCACCCCATAGGACCTCGGTCTTACTGGCATTCAGCTGGAGCCGGTTACTCCACATCCACAATGCCACCTCGTCGACACCCGATCCGGTAGCTGTGATGCCGCTGATGGATGGCAGGAGCCGTATATCTGCGTGTCGTCAGCATACAGATGTGGGCAGAGTTGATATTTCTCGACCAATTGCAGCAAGTCCACCATATAAAGCACAAACAGGATCGGTAGCCCGCTTTAATTTTCAGGCCGCATTACATGCAAATTACACCATGCCTGCCTTTACTCCCCAGCCGCAGAGCATCAAAGCCCTTTGGCTGGTACTCATTTTACCGTCCCATGGAGGGTAGAAGGCTGAGTCGACCTGGATGGTTGGTTACATACTGAAATAAAGTGCCGCCTCCGGGAGTCGAACGCCACACGGTCACCCATCCCAGTACTAACCGGGCTCAGCGTAGGTTAACCTCGTTGATCGAGACCAACAACGCTACCATTACGACACGCCGCCACCCAGTCACCACTGAGCCTCGCCTCGAGGCAAATACTGGAATTGCTTTAGGGCACAATTTGGCGGTGTTCACACGTTCGACTATAACTAAGCCGAAAGTGAACCAATATGAATGAAATTAAAGCACTCTGAGTACATTGTTGGGGGC
>Ga0209363_1002101_pt1 | contig 10229 bp, 12 predicted proteins | sample WorMetexBAHAMAS3_FD_187385 | JGI IMG/M metagenome (GOLD analysis project Ga0209363, IMG submission 187385) | Marine gutless worms symbiont microbial communities from Max Planck institute for Marine Microbiology, Germany - Inanidrilus exumae... | ecosystem: Host-associated > Annelida > Digestive... | reverse complement strand
CCCCCCCTCCTCACTGGAGACTGAGAAACGCATCAAAAAATGAGTAAATGCACAATATTATTTTAGAAAGTACTAAAAAGACTGTTAAATAAATAAATTTTGTTAATCCCGAAATCCCGGGATTGAGTGCGGCTCAATCCCGGGATTGGAAAATTTCCGGGACCCCGGGATTCAGGAATCCCGGGATTGCAATCCCAAGGTAAGTTACCGCAGAGGACAGTTAGTTAATTTGTTAGATCTGTGTCTGGAACCTCCCATCGAAAGGGAGACCTGCCTCCCCATAGGTTGGATGTTGAACTTAATTGGCTCTCTCTGGTAACATAATATAGGCTCTACAGTTGAAAAGTTCACAGCCAAAAATATTAGATGCGGGAAGACTGTTTACGGCGGAGGCGGACCATATTAACGACAACAGAAACACAAATAATGCAGATTAGCGTGCACAAATGTTCTCAGTATTTGCCAGACGGACGCTAGCGTTATGTGCCAGACTTTGCGTCAGATATTTTCGTCAGGACTAAAATTGGCTACCGTTAATTTTTACTTCGTTCTCGTCTTGATTTTCGTTTTAGTTTTAGCCCCATTAATAAAAATTCAAAGTCATTTTCGTTATCGTCATCGTCGACGAAAAAACACTGCTGCAGCAGCTCCGCTGTCATGCCACTATTGAGGACTGAATGATCTCTGTCACTGCATATACACCGCAGCAGAGACTCCCAATGCTTTTCAATGAAATTGACACTCCACAAATTGCTTCTTCCCATGCGGCAATCTCGACTCTCATCTAATGCATTATTCCTTGTGTCCACAAGAGTCAGTCCCAAACAGCATCTAGATCAGTTCAGCCGTTATTGTACAGCACATCTGCTGATCAATATACAGACAGACAGGCCCACAGACCACGCTACGTGCGACATCTTTAGCAACAGGCCACATCTTCTGCAGTGCATGCGATGCGGCCTAAACATTAAAGATCCAGTAGTCAAAAGCAGCAGGCAATTACCGTTGATTTTACGCTTACCCCTATAATCTGTGTCAAGTATCAGCTAGGTTGGTTACGTGGCACAGTGGTAGAACGTCGGCCTGTGACTGGCGAACTTTCCCTGTCCTACGCTCGGCCTGCAGCTGATGGATGACCACGTAGGCGGGTAAACCGTCCGCTACAAGGTCAGCCAACTAGGCCAACTCAGCCTTTCATCCTTTCGAGGTCGACAAATGAGCTGTAATCGGATGTGTGCTACCCGCCTTGGTGACGCCATCTGGTGAATGCTTACGGAGTATAGGCAGATATGATTCATTCCATTTGTGGATAAACGTGTGGCAGGTAAAACTGTGATCCCTCTAACACGTGCCATTCCTGAGCGCCTTAGAGGTGGTTTACGACGATGCGCTATACAAATCGACGTTTACTTTACTTTACTTTCTAGGTGTTTATGAACTAAAACATGCAACAATAATATCCAGAACTGAAAAATCAACGACAGCTTTAATATCGTCTGTACATACGTAATACAAGACCAATAACTGTACAGAGGTTTTCAAACTTTTTCATGTCACGGACCCCAAGATTATGTCCTAACTAGATGGCAGACCCCCAAGACCCAAGAAATCAAACCGTCTGTAGTCACGCAAACAGCGGTTAAATCAGTTAATGCAGACTACTACATAAATCCAGTTTTGCACCTGGCGATAAAAATATGAAGGACCTACTCTCTAGTGATACCTTTGTGGAAGCTTTGAATAATACTGGAGTAGAAGACAAGGTGGAAGAAAAAGAACCAGCCACATTGCGACAGGCACTCACCAATGTCATGAAACTGGAAGACCTACACACCCGGCGTAAGAGACGCAGAAGACTCGGCAAATTCTAACAATAGGCCTACAATCAAGTAACTAAGATGATAAGGGTGAATTTGTCATCAACGTCTTGGTCAGGGAACGTCGAAGCAAAACGACTACCATAATAACCCAACGGGCGCGAACACGACTCTTCAAATGTACAGAAAACCGTTAAGCAGAGAGGTTCGAACTCGTTATAAGTCAGGTTAGAGTCTCAGCAACAGACAGACTGCTGCTGAGTCACAGTCACAGTCACGTCGGCCTAACAAGAGCCAACAATAGGCAAGTTGCGCTTGCAACTAACAGCGGTAGTGTTTCAACTACCGACAATGCCACGTGGGTACTGCCAGTCCCCTGCATCAGTACCATACTAGGCTGGTCAACCTGGTCAGAAGGATATCGACAGCTATGACGTTAGACGTTGCTGATCAAGCGATAGCGAATCAAGTTAGAAGAGCACCTGCTCGTCCAGTGATGTGATAAACTGGGGGCACTCAGCCATGATGTATGCCTGTATTCACGACGAAGGAACAGAATGAGCCACAGCCAGTTTAATTTAGACGCATCAACAATGACTATGAACAGTTCCTGTGTATCTCACGGTGAAGATCGGCAATCGACAGCAACTGTACCAGCTGGACAGGGGCTGTTATGTATGCTACAGATCGACTACCAGAAGGGAATCAATCCAAGACTGTCATCAATAACGGCATCTGGCCGCCTTCCCGAATAACGATCTTTCTAACAGCTAGAGTATTTTAAAATTTCTGGGCTTGCTCGCGGACCCCCTGGCAGCCCTCCGCGGACCCCCGTGGGTCCGCAGACCACAGTTTGAAAACCTCTGCAATAACACACACGAACTGCTGATGCAAGCAGTTCAGTATGCACCGAGTGACAGCTTTCTAATGTTGCCTGCAACCTCTACAATGTCAATGCTGATGGAGAAAGCACTTGCTGATCTAATCATCATGAGTCAATCCATCCAAAATCACAACAGAAGAAATGCACTGGCTCACTGTGCCAATCACGGCAGAAACTTTGGCGGACGAAAACGATAGTCTGGCAAATTTGATTTGCGATGGTATGGTGTGTATGGATCATCAACGTAATATTTGGGCATCTTGTACTCAATGTTCACCATTTTGTCCAGCATGCGACACTGTGTAGCGTTACAGAACACGTGCTGTTTCAGTCGGTTCTTGCGCTTCTGTGACTTTTTCCACAGTTTCTTATGTCTGCCAGCATAAGTACGTATCCACAACCCATTCTCCAGACGGTAGAACCGATCAACTGCATCCTGTACAGACTCCGGCTCTCCATCACGAAGACGGTAAATTATTCGAGTACGGCAAGGCTGAATGATCTGCTGACTTGGCTGCAGAAATGATGCTGATAACCTACCGCACCATGCAAAATAAAATATATAAACAAAACATAATATATCATCTAGGCATCCAGCCTGCAAAAATCTGCACCAGCATAACAGAGATCTTTTCCTGGGAGACCTTCGGCGTGGCTCATTGATTACTATGATAGATTTGCAAATGGTGAACCTAGGTTCAATCCCCATTATTGTCACCGTATGAGTTATTGCCAATGTCACAAACAGTAACTGTATCACTCTCAACTTAAATAAGGGCATGTCCCTTGTCCAAGCCTTCAAGCAGCACGGCGCTGATGCTAACACATGGTAGTTATATGTTGCAGTTCTTGTTCATCATGAACTTGTAAACAAGCTCTATAATTAAGACTCACAATATGTCAGTGCAAGGTGCCACATATTAAGACATCGGCATTTCAGTCCTAAAGACATAATGAACTAGAAATCGTAAGGTGGCAGCTATACCCCACCCTAAAATTAGTGTGCATGGTGTACATATCCACATCAAATTTCGGCTTGATCAGTATATACTGTCGCCCATACAGGGCGAAAACCACCAAAAACCTAATATTTACCAGTTGGGCTCCCATAGCCACCCATTCCCTGATCAGGGTCAGATTTGGCATCAGCGTGTGGACCAATGGTATACTGTATCAGCAAAATTTCAGTTTATCATTATATATTGTGACCCATTTGGGCCAAAAAAACACAAGACAATGACTGAAAAACTATGATATTTACCAAATTTTCAAGTTTAGGGGGTCCTGTAACCATCACCCATCCCCAATCAGGACCCACAGTACATGCCTAATTTCACCACAATCGGTAAATTTCATGGCTTGCACGTAGCCATGTACCAAACAGCTCCCTTAATCTCTTCATCAACCACATTCTTCCAACGCACCTACTCCTTCACCCATCACTTCGTCCTCTTCTGATTCACCACTCTGCACATCAATAACTCCCTCTCTTTCACTCCCAGCTTAAAACCTACCTGTTTCACAAATCCTACCCCCCACAGTTTTACTTCTTCCTCCCGGACTGCCTTCATGGACTATTACCTGGATCGTTTCTCGGAGCTATTCGGTTCCTGCTTTTATTTTTTTTGCTTATTTTTCATTTCTGTGCCGTGTGCTACATTAAGCTGGCCATCACGTCAGCTTTTGAGCACACGTTAAAATATGGTATCGTATCGTATTGCAAGCTGTTTACTTGGTGCATTTGACGATGCTTAGCATCATGTGCCTGCAACTGAGTGATGTCAGCGTTACCTGCCATGTTACTTATTTTCAGTTTCCAATTCAGTTCTGCTTTTCTTCCATGTTGGCAGCCATGCCGCATAGTGGCATTGGTTTACCCAATACCAGACATTGGACGTTGCCGAAAATTTGTGTACATTTCTTTTCTTGTACTGAGTGTACAGGCCAGGAGAATGATTTTGAATTGATTCTAACAGTAAAAATTAGCCCCATACGCGACTGACGGTCAACTCCTACTTACTGCCAACTTCAAAGTCACGTGACACAAAAACTAGGATAAATTCAAAAATCCGGCCTCGATAAGCTTTAGGTATTGTGCCCTAATTTAAAAATCCGTCGTCATTTGTCAGCCCCCATTATAAATGGGGGAGGAGATAGCCGTTGAAAATGGCCAAATTTCCAACTTTCAAGGGCTCGTGACCTCGACCTTAACCTTGGATCGGGTAATACTGCATACCGTCATGCATTACTCATCGACCTCTACTTACATACCAAATTTCATTGAAATCAAAGACACTTTGTGGACGGACGGACGGACATTTGAGACCCACTTATTAGGTCCACTCGGAGGAGTCCACCTAAAAACAACAACTAACATCACGTAAAGGGATAATTTGGTAGTAAATTTCGGGCGACCTGTAATCATTGCATAGTTATGGCTGCCTGAAATCGCATGACCTTGAAATTTTGTGAGACAGGTTTGGGTTTTTTGGAAAAACGACTCCTTATGGTAAAATTTTCAAAATTCTGTTCCGAAAGCTTTCATTGAAAACCATCAACGTTATTGTGTGCAAATTTCGTGAAATTTAGCCGACAGGAAATCGGCGAAATAGCACGCTATTTATCTGACAAAAAAAATTTCGCCTGCCTCTCAAACTGTCGCTACTGCACACATCGCGCCCAATATCTGCCAGGCTACCCTATATTAACGTGCACTCGAAAGCTGATGGTAGCCATTAGCCAGCTTAATCTACCACACGAAAAATCATGCTAACAATGCTAGAGGATGGGCCTACTTCGCCATCGCCAAATTCACCATGTAACTAGCCAACATAAACACTAGACAGCTGACCAGTGACCACTAATATTTGTGGGTGCTTGACAGTTTTACTGTTTACTGATCATTCGGCTTTAATCTAGGCTTCAGCCGAATATTGGATTTACCTTATCAAACGATTTGATGGTGTTCGTGTATTCGGCTATAACTCTGTCGAAAATGAACCAATTTGGAAGAAATCTAGAACACTCTGAGTACATTCAGAGTAACCAAAATACCAGCACTGCAATACACTCGTGCTGCCAGTAATTACAAAAAAAATAAAACTTTTTTCCCCCGTCAGCATGCTAAGTCTGAGCCCAACCAAATTCAGCATGGTGATGGAGGAGGACCGTACCATTTCTGCACCTCGAAAGCATGTTCGCATTTGGCATACAGTTTCACCACTAGAGGATGCTGAAAATTTGGGGCGAAATGCAACCACTAAATTTTACCCCCAAAACCGATTAAGCAAATCTGCTGAAATTTAACAGCTGACCCAAACTGAAGCCCTGTAAAATTTGTAATAATCGTCCAAAGGATACGCCCCACGGGGCATTTGTATTCCAAAATTGCGTAAAACTGTCAGTTTTGGGGCTCCAAGCCCCATCCCCTTGGTGCAAGGGTAGGGGAGTCGAGCTTCTCCACGCCAGATTTCATCCACATTGGTCGCCTAAATCACCTCACATAACCCAAATACTGGCGGTGTGTTTCATGCATGCTGACATAATTAACTGTTAAAAAGCTCATGCAAAAAAGCATACTAACTGCAGTGATGGTAGTACATAGCTGCCAAATGTTGACTGCATGACTGACATACACCGGAGACCAAGACTGCTATTGGACCGCCAGGTAAATGTGCTCAGCAACGGCTGTTTGTAATTCAGGTGCGATAAGCCACTAGTCACTGCCCGCTGCAGTCCTACAACAAGCAAAATATTACGGCAACATACACTGTACCGCAATTTCTGTCACTATTAACATAACCATTCATCAGCACATGAATGACTGTCCAGTACTACTGGACTAGGTAACGGCATGGCGTAGTGGTAGCATCACTGGTCTAGATCAAAACGAGGTTAACATATGCCGAGCCTGGTTAGTACTGGGATGGGTGACCACGTGATAGCTCAAGGACTCTAGTTTTCTGATGCCAACATTCGTTGGTGGGCGACCCCCATACCTCCTGAAATTTGCGCTCAAAGTGACCCACACCCTTTTGAACATAACGATTTCGACCAATATCTGCTCATTGCCTCTCAACCTTGACAGCTGGCGAAAAAAGTTGAATTAGCACTAATAGGAAGTCAAACACATGCTTTCCAACGAGCCATAGATGAACCGTGTATGTTACCCCTAAGTCCCCCAAAACAGGACTGATCGCGATCGTGCAGCTAATTGCTAAGCTATGGATAATTTACACCAGTCTGCACAGCCGAGTTGGACTGAGTATCAGTTGTCACTGCCACCGCACAGCGCTTAACACCACATGGGGAGAGGGGGAAGGTGGGGAGTAGCGAGTCAGTTGCAGCAGCAAGCGTAGGCGAGTATATGTAATCAAAATGCAGCCAGCTCCTCCCTCCTCCCTCAGTGATCGCGATCAACTGTTGACGACGTCACGATCATCTTGTTAAGTGATCGAGGCAAGCCCTAGTCACGAGGAAGCTGACAGATCATGTTCGTTAGCGACGTGTCACTACATCTCAGGAGATCATAGATGCCTTTGAGTCTGACCCTGTCAAGTTTTGCGGCAGACTGTTACTGGGGATACAAGGTAGGTTCACCACTGTGACCCAGAGAGCAGAAGTCCCGTTGATGCAGTGGAGACATGCTTCATCCCCTCCTACAAGGTAGTTCAGAACTGTACACTCTGCCGGGAACTCATGGCGACCACTGTTTGGGACAGTAAAGGATTACTGCTGATTGACTACCTGCCTCCCAATACTACAATGAATGGACAATACTATGCCAGTCTGCTGTTGAAGCTGGGCGACGCCATCAAGGAGAAACGTCGAGAGATGCTGATGTAAGGAGTCTGGTGTTGCACGACAATGCTACAATCCACAAATCCATGATTGCATAGAAGGCTGTTCGCGACTGTGGCTTCATACAGTTAGACCACCCTGCATACAGTCCTGACCTGGCGCCCAGTGACTATTTTCTGTTCCGCAATCTGAAGTCTCACCTTCGTGGTATCCACTGTCCTGAGAATGAAGTGCTCAAGGACGCTGTCAAGGAGTGGCTGGAGGGACAGACAGAAGATTTCTATTTTAGTGAAATTAACAGTCTGTGAGTAAAAATGTCGCAAATGCATTGAACTCAGTGGTGATTATATTGAAAGATAAGAACTATGGACACATTGCCTACTGGACAGTTCGCCTACTGTTTTGTCATTTTGCCTACAAGTCATTTCGCCTACGAGACATCTCAGCTACTAGACAGTTCGCCTTCTAGACATTTTGCCTAGTACCTAGACAGTTTGCCTACAGCTTGCTCATTTTGCCTACAAGACTGCTGTAATAAAATCCAATGTTTTTTGCTATTTCTGAAGCAAGCGTGCAGGCATAAATAACTTCTGACTGCCCTTCATTCCAACGACTTCTTTATACTGTCTGAATCTACATGTACCAGAGGCCACCCTTATAAACTGTTTTTACTGCGTTGTTCAACTGACTACCAGAAGGAAATCCATCCAAGACTGTCATCAATAACGGCATCTGGCTGCCTTCCCGAATAACGGATAATGAAAGCAAGAACGATTATCTTTCTAACAGCTAGAGTATTTTTATTATTAGCAAGTATTTTTTCTGCCACCATATCATAAAAGTCTGGAATGAATTACCAACTGACACTGATTTCTCTAGTATTGATTTATTCCAGCGCGCACTTGATGGTTTTAACTTTACTGCTTATTGTGACATTTAATACCTGTTCTATGTTTTTATTCTGTATGTATTCTCACAACGTTGCGTTAGAGGCATAACCAGCCCTGCAACTGCCAATGAACCGACGGTGATGCGTTGTTTTATTTTGTAACATTTTTATACGTCAGTTTCATGTACAACAAATGAATGAACGAATGAACTGTTATGAGGTTTGAAGCTGTTGTGTTACATTCTACTATTTTTTGCTTTGCTTTCCTTTGGCCTTCAGATCTGCAGTTTGTTGCCATATAGGCCTATTGCACTGTGTCCAGGTATTTTTACCAGTGTATTATACACGAATGAGTGGCTGAGTTGTTTACTATTATGTCGTATTCTATCAAAAATTTCAGGAATTTCAGGATGCTTGTTGCATTGCGATTTCTTTGCAATTACATCAATGGCATTTAGAGCAGTCACTGAAGATATATACACTGCTATTGGATATATCTAGATTGTCCTCGCTGATATATTGTAACACCAATTGTATTCCTATTAACATTCCTTCTATTTCACATCTCTCACTAGTAACTTTCATTCCAACTGCCTTTGTTCTGATAACAGGTTTCCTCTTTATTTCTTTCTAATGGAAACAAAACAGCAGAACAGACACCACAGCCTGACGAATGATACCACATTTGAAACATCTTCCATTTGTTGAAAGATTGGCTAGATAGAAACTGTGGTCACTTGAAGAGAAACGGATCAGAGCGGACTTAATAGAAGTATATAAAATGGTTCATGGTTTGTCATCAGTGAAGTTGGAAACTTTTCTCGAGGTGGATTATGGCAGCAAAACTCGTGGACATGATTGAAAACTTAAAAAGAAGAGATATAATACAAACCTTCATCAGCACTTTTTCTCAGAAAGAGTAATCAACTGGTGGAACAGTCTGGAAAATTCAGCAGTTTGTGCACCAGCGGTCAATAGTTTTAAAACTCATTTACAATGGATGTGGAACAAGAATCAATTTACATTTGGATGAAGAAGGTATGGTACACAGATTAGTTTGTGGTTGGACATAGTGCAATAAACTCCAGAGGATGATCCTGTGGGAGAGGCCTCATCTGGTGAATATCAGAATTAGTGTTCCTCATTTCGATTTCACTGAATTATCAGAAGACTCCATTAGGACTAGAGGTAACATATACAAACTTACTCAACATTACTGTCATTACGAATTAAGGAAATATACTTATACCAACCGTGTTATACCATATGGAACAGTTTATCTGATTACCATATATACTCGCGTATAAGCCGTCCCGCGTATAAGCCGACCCCGACTCCCATTCCCACTGCCGAAAATCGAGCAATAATTAGCAACCCGCGTATAAGCCAGTAATGACAATCAGCGACGGACGTGTACCCTAGATCTAGGCCTTGACAATGCAGCACTGAGTTCACAACAACGGCGACGGGACCATGCGTGCTATAGCACGTGATAGATTTTATTGTAAGCAGAAGTCGTATGCCTAGTACTGCAAGCTACATCACATAACGTTATGTCTATCATAACAGCGTTACTTCGCAGGTTCAAAGCCACCAAAGTCGTCATTAGATGCGTCCAAGTCGTCGCTAAACAAGGCAGAAAACTGTTCACGTGTTAGTTCAGCAGTTCAGCGCAGTCGTCATACACATCGTAGTCTGTGATATGGGTCAATAAAGGACTAATTTGATGGGTGCTGTCGTCGTCGTCTTTGATCTCATGATCACTGAACGATGGCCTTGCACGGTCGGAGTGTTGGAATGGTGTCAAGTTACAGCAGCAGCAGCAGCATAAGTCTGTGGG
>Ga0209363_1002099_pt1 | contig 10230 bp, 6 predicted proteins | sample WorMetexBAHAMAS3_FD_187385 | JGI IMG/M metagenome (GOLD analysis project Ga0209363, IMG submission 187385) | Marine gutless worms symbiont microbial communities from Max Planck institute for Marine Microbiology, Germany - Inanidrilus exumae... | ecosystem: Host-associated > Annelida > Digestive... | reverse complement strand
CCATAGGTATGAGGTGTGACCAAGCACTGTAGACGTGAGGTGTGACTGAGCGCCATAGACGGGAGGGTGGAACACCAGTGTTGTTATTTTTTCTCTAACTGAAATGGTGAATAAAGTTGAATATATAATCATGCTTCTTGCATATAACATTTATAACAAGGTGTCGCCCTAACGGGACGCAATCGTACTGTCCAGCCTTGCAGTGTCGGCCTCCATAAAGTGGAAAAAAAAAACTTCTTATCTAATCTCAATAACGCATAACAACGCAAACAAGACGTATGACGTCACACATGACGGAAATAGCCGAAGAATAACTATACCAAAAAGACCAATAAACTTGTACTTTTCAGCATTTTACATAGATGGGTTTATATTGCAGTAAGCAGCTAGAAACTACTTTTAATCAATTTGGCAAAAAATCGTTGCATATCACCTTTAAAGCAATCGTCCAAAAAAATTAATTTCTAACCTTCAAACCGCAAAAGATACAGGAGTGTCCAATACATGCATGCTCTGACAGCCGTCGGAAATTCTGTCTGAATGCATCCAAGTGCCACAGAACCTGTGCATAATTTGTTTAGCTAGACAATAATATGTTATAATTAAATTCGACGCTTAAACTGAAGTAACCCAATGCATAATGCAGTTATGATCTTACGGCAGGATATTATTATTATTAAGGCGAAATGCTATGCCAGCACAGTATATGTTGCCGTCATGTGTCTGTCTGTCCATCAGTCTGTCACACTCTGGTATTGTACCAAAATGGCTAAACGTACAATCATATGCAACACCATAGTTTTCTGACACAGTAAATGTGGTAATATCTTGGAAACGGTGCCAGATACTCAGTAGTGATACTACAGATCACTAATAGGAAATGATATGTGGCCTATCGAAGAGAGGCAATTCCGATGACTTGGAGTCACCTTAAAGGTTATTCCCCACTGCAAGCCTTTCAAATGTGATTTCTTCGTAAAGCTGTGCAGCAGTTAACAAGACATCAACTGACATAGTGCATCATGCGGTCCCTCTGTGGTAGCGGAGCTTCTCGTTAACATTATTATCACTATTGTCGTCATCATCATCATCAACTACAGCATCATTATCTTAATCACCAAAACCACAGAGCGATAGGCATGAAAACTGCAGATAAAAATTAGTCCCGTACGGAGACTGACGGTCGACTTCCGCTAGGGCAGACTAGGGCCGTCAGACGTGGTTAGGACCAAAGTTCGAAGGTCACGTGACGGAAAACGAGGACGAATTTAAAAAATCTGACCGGTTAAATTTTAGATATTGCCGCCTAATTTAAGAGTCCGTGGTCATTTCTCAGCCCCCATTATAAATGGGGGATGAGATAGTTTGAAAATGGTCCAAAATGGTCGAATTTCCGACTTTTATTGGCTCCTGACCTTGACCTTGGATCCGGGCATGGTAATTACCTTTTTTTCATCTCTCATCGAGTACTACCTGTATACCAAATTTAATCGAAACTGAATAAACTTTTTGTGGACGGACGGACGGAAATTTGCCACCCATAGTATTAGGTCGACTTCCAAAGTTTGGAAGTCGACCTAAAAAGTACACATGAATGAAAGTTGGAATGGCACCTAATTTGGTGACCACAGTGTTCTGGAAGGGCACTGCTGCAGTTCCACCTCTGAAGCAGAGATGTCAAGGCCTTGAGGCCAATTTGGCCTCGACTTTGAAGTTTCGGCCTCGTCTTGAATTCAATATCCTTGAATTACACAACTTGGTGACCTAGCTATGAAAATTATTCTACAGTCAAGGAACTAGAAATTGGGGCAAAGCCCAACGTGTAGCCTGCCAGCGTGCATAAAGTCCACTGTGCATTTCTTACTTACATACTGGCTATGCTAGTGCCACCTAGCGAATGACCTTTAAAAACCAGTGCAGTGCGCATTTTTGCCTGCAAAGTGTACACTCCTTGCAAATTCACCAAAAGACCTCGGAGATTACTGGGCCAAAGTTCACGAAATTTTTACCAGAAATAGAGGGATTAACAGCGGTGTTAATACAACAATCCATGTTGTGATCCTTCCATCTGTTGTGGATCGCCAGCACAGAGAATGAGGACAGGGTGTGTCAATTTTTGCTGACAAGCGCCACAAATCGGTTACCATAGCAACGTCCCTTGAGCGAGCCGTTGCAATACATTATTATCAAGCTAATAACATGCTCTATAACTGCTAACAGTTTGGCAAACATCAGTCCAGGAACGCCGGTGAAAACAACGCAAACGTGCGTATTTTACCTATGTGCACCCACCTACCCCCAGCAACTCAAGGTCTCAGAGGTAGAAGAATCATCGGCGGTGTTAATACAATAATTGTTAATACAATAATCGGTTATGCAATCCTCCCAACCATTATCGAATGCCAGCTCACAAAATGAAGACAATGTATGTTAGTTTTCCCCGAAACATCCCTTGAGTGAGCCTTCTCAATTTGAATATACTGTTATAAAGCCGATTAATCGCTCTACATTTGCAGACAGTTATAACAGGGTGCAACTGCATTACCTATCAACAATAGCTACAATTCTAATGACCTTGAGTGACCTTCAAGGTCACTAATCTACTGCAGTGGCTGACAGGGTTTTAACTGGCATAATTGATTGATTGAGTTGTGGTTTTACGTCCCACTCGACACAAAAGAGGTCAATCGCTTGGCTTAGTACTGAAAAACTGAAACAAATACAACAAAATCAAACCTGCTGCTGTTCATAAATTTGTCCCTTACTTACTTACTTACTTACTTAAACACTTACCCACTTCTACTACTAACATACACTACAGTCAGTGAACATGAGCAATTCCAACCTGCACGGCGCTGTTGAGGAAGCAGTTATTTTCACCGCAAGGATTAAGCAATCCTTTCACGCCAACTACAGACATGTTCATTGGATCTTGTCGCTGTTCATTTTCATCATCATCCGACATCATGGCTTACAGTGGTGCAGTTGAACTTCACAAGAATTATGTTGTACAGCACTAATATATTAAATCGATAATCAAAGTCCCGCTGTCATCTTTGCCACATACGATGTAAGATGGCGGTGAATGATGACTGATGTCTGCAACAGATACATCAATACCAGCTATCAATACACGTAATTTTTCTGCTAGAAATGAATTCAACGGTGTTTTCATAGGCTTCAAATCATGCCACAAGTGCATGCATTTAATCCACCCCTAGTTGAACCTGAAATGTCCAACTGTGTCTGCTTCTCATATTACTGTTAAAGATCGCAGAAATGTTCAAGTGAGTAAAAAATTACAAATCAATCAATCAATCAAGAGACATTTTTAAAGTGGCCTAAACAGTTAAAACTATAGCAAGAACCACGATGCAAGGGGAAATGATAGCCAAATCAATGGGATATAGGTTGTGGTCAGGCTGTATCATAACAGCGGCGATATAAGTATGTTTTTAGCAAGTTTCTGAAGACATTTTCAAAAGCTATATCCTCCGCCATTTACAAAGGGAGATGGCAACTGACCATGGATTCTTAAACTGACATCGCTAGGTAAACTGTTCCAAACTTTGGCTACAGCAACAGGGAAGGCACGACCTCCGACCGTAGACCGGCGGAAAAATGGAACGTCGATCTGAGCAGTAGATGTAGACATGAGCCTGCGTCATTCATTCATTCATTCATATTCGTATGAAAACAAGTTGACAGACCGCAACTATACATAGATAAGAAAATGAGTTAAATAAAATCTAAGCTAAAAATACTGAAGAAAAACTGGAAAAGTAACTAATAACAGTCTTTGTAGAGTAAACGAACGATAAAATTGCGATCAAACAAGTGAGTAGCTTTGGGTAATAGTTGTCTGTGGTATGTCGGCAACATAGGTAAATGACGACGTTAGTTAAGGTGGTGCAGTACAGTATAGTACACAGTATGTCAGCACCGCCACGTTGAAGGTAATATGCTGTGGCACGCAAAGCCAATGAAGACTAATAAGTGCATCAATGATGTGGTCGCATCGTCTCAGACTGTAAATAAGTCGTTGGATAAGGATGTCGGGTAAGTTAAACAAAAGACTGACCGTAGGAATAGCGTCTACCGCAGTTGCAGCAATGTTTCCGGCGGCTGGAACAATAGCCTGTTGGCTATGTTTACGGTGACCGGATCAATATCACCTGCCTTTCAAAATACACCTGACAGCTACAGTGTAAGTCATCGCTGCTTCACTGGACAGGCAATTTCACGATTTTCTGACTTTGACTCTGACTCTCAGCACTGGCAGTGTGGACAGGACCTAGGCCACTGCACTAACCACTTCAATTGTGAATACCGGGGTATTATGAATGGTATGATTCAGTTGATGACGGATTAATGGTTTATGACAGTTTAACAGAAAAGTACAGTTTTTCAGGCAATTTTCGTTCTGTTCACTAGCGCGACTGGCAGAATATTTTACTATTATTGTATTTATTAAGTTGTTGAAAATAAATTTATAGCGGAAATTTAATTTCCATTTGCGCCAATGCTGTATCAGCCTTCAACTGTGACATTCCAACTACATATCTCCTACAACAGTAAACCTCAGAATCAGACTGACAAACTAAACACAACTCATACTCAACGAAACACATCCATATTATACAAACCAATGTGTCCGAAACCACACTATGTAACTATGACAGACTGCGTCACACTATTGTTTACACTTTCATTTCTGGCACAGTTTCGTTTTAGGTCAGGCCACGGTTAAGTGGGTCAGGCCTTCAGGGTCGCAGTAAATACCGACAGTTACGCAAGGCTACTTGACTAAACAAGTTCTTACGAACGTTCAGTCAGTCTACTATGTTACATTGATATCGATTAAATTGATTTAATCACTGAGTATCAGCGTCGAAAGTCTAGTGTCGACTGTTCGACTCATCGATGATCGAGTGTACGATGTTCTGCTAGACCGCTACTCTGCTCAACGCTCCTGGGCGGAGTTTATGTTCTCGACTGAATGGCCAGTAGGTTGACATTAGAGATGTGCGAACCGAATAATTACCGGCAGGATAACACCAGAGCCAACACTAGTATTTTAGATTACACACAACACAGACGTCCATTTTCGGGGTTTTCCGTTTTCGACTTGCAGTAGCGATAACTTGCACTGATTAGAGTGACAGTTCCTCAACGCCAACTTTCGCCGTCAATTCAGTGCAGCAAAGACGATATATAGCGCCCGAGGCACGCCTCCGGCGCTATCACCATGGGTGCAGGCCAGCTGTAGGGTGCAGAATTCCACAACTGTAAATTTCATGAAACTGGGGGATAACGACCAGTAGGGCTTATCCTTTGTGCGATTCTTACAAAATTTTCAGGGTTTGTCAGTAATTCTGTGACGGTTGCATATTTTTTTAAGTTGCACGGTTTCGCTTAAGGGGTTCAGCCAGAAGTTATGGGGTTTTACCTTAATGGTGGCATTTCCCAAAAAATTTCAACACGCCTAGCGAAGAAACTATCCCTGAAAGTCTGATAAACGAAAAAAATGTTACGGATTTTTTTCCATCGCCAAGCTGAGTGTGGTGAGCGGTGAGGCTCGGACTTTGCATGCCGCCTCTGGTGGAAAGGTCTTTGTTTTTACCCGCTCGGCGCTAGCGATGTGTGTGTGTGTATTAACCGTCGTGTATGTGTGTGTGCGTGTGTGTATGTCTTTCTGTCACACGCCGGTATCGTAGCAAAACGGCTAAACGTAGGATCACGCAAACAACGCCACTTATGATAGGCTAATAGGCTAATAGCCTAGGGACTCTGTTTTCTGACGTCAAGAGTCGTTGGTAGACGACCCCCACTAGTGCCATACCCCCCGTAAGAGCTGGCGAAAAAGTTCAGTAGGCTTAAGCAGTAATAGGAAGTCAACCACACGCTTTCCAACGAGCCATGAACCGTGTACGTTACCTCTAAGTCCCCCAAAGGGTGGCGCCAAAACGCGATTTTGCTGTTATTGCCAGTAAAACACAACTTCTGTCGAAAAAAGTCTGCTACAAAGTTTCTTCGTGTGAAAACTTCCAGCGCCATTGTTGTAGCTACATCATTCCTCTAATGGTCTATAAACGGATTGCGGGCGACGTCCACATCTACCTAAAATTTGCGCTCAAAGTGATCCACCCTTTCAGAAAACGCCGATTTTGACAGATTTCACTTAGTAGTGCCGCAGGCGTGAGAGCCAGAGTAAAAAGTTCAATTATCGCTAATAGGAATTGGACGGTACGATTGAGCATTAGACGAGTTTCTTTCTTGAATCTTGAGGCGTGGCGTGATCGATATAGGCTTCTTTCTTTGAAGACTTCAGGAACTGACGGTGACCCACTCGACAGTGATCGGTTGAACAACACGGTACGCCACGAACGGATCGACAACATCGGAGACAGCCTTCAGATGTGTAGTTTGGCAGTGGATCGAGAGCGCAGCTCTGCCCTTGTCATGCCAAGCACAAATTAGTGAAATTACAGCCTCCGAGTCTTTGGAGATCACTAGAGGAAAGATGCAGCAGACTCGTCACGCCGGGTCGATACGACGGTGGCGATGCGCCAGCTGTCTCATATCGAACGCTTGTGACTTTGTTGTCGGAATAACGATGAAACTCACTGGCGCCGATGTCGTCAACTGGCGGAACACGACCTTGGCCCAGCAGCGTGTAAGTAGTACGCCACAACTGACGTACGTGACGTCGACTTCTCTGCCGAGACCGTCGCCAACCAGAAAGTTGTAAGTGCATGATTTTTGCTGCTTTTTAGCAATTTTTGGAAATTTCTGTGGCTGAAAATTCGCGACTGATATAGATTACTGATTTATATAATTTATCGAGTACTCTGGTTTGGTTTCGATTAACTTGAATATTCGAGTACTCGTGAATTTATTATCTCGTGCAGCCTTGTTGGCATGTCAATAACTCAACGTTGCGTGCGGCGCGTGTGAGGTCTGGTTGAGGATTGTTTGTTTGTGTGCTGCGCGTGTTGACCGGGTGGTACGTCATCGCCGTGATTTGGAGTTTTTACTCCTGTTGTCGATCTGAAAGTGTGTGCGCGTGAAGAACATGGCGTATTCGACTGTGAAGCGCGGGTCGCCAAACACGTTGGAATACCGAGTCTATTTCGGTAAGGATATTGGGATTTGGGATCCATGGCTCTGTTCTCAGCTGGTTCAAGTCTTACTTATAATCTCGCTCCTTTCGTGTTAAATGTGATAACAACCTCTCGTCTTCTTATACTTCATCTTTCTGGTGTTCCCCAAGGCTCTGTTCTCTACTCTTGGTCATGTACACTACCCCTCTCAGTACTCTCCCTTTCCTTTCACTACGTTTTTGCAGATGACGCAGCTCTTCTTCTCTTTCCACCCACTGAATCTTGATTGAAGCATTTCTCACCTTTAAAACGCTCTTCAACAGATCTCTTCGTAACTTCGTGGATGACTGCTAATCTTTTTACACTTAAATAATAATAATAATAATCTTCGTTTATTAGGATTAACGTCAAACCACGCAATCAACACAGTATACAACATCCGCCACGCAGGGCGGGGAACAACAGCCACCACGCAGGGCAGCACTATATACAGCAGGGTTAAGCCGGCTAAATTGCTGCCACGCACGGCGCACAGCGATTGAAACAACCGCACCGTCTTAACCTCGTGAGCATTCACCAGATGGTGCAACTGGCACACATCCGATAAAGTTGCTCACTACTCAATTTATTGACCGTGAAATGATGAAAGGCTGAGTTGGCCTTGGGTGAAATAAAGTACTGCCTCCGGGAGTCGAACCTCTCAGACTGAATTCTTGCTCATCAGACTCAAAAACCAACTTGCCACAGCCCACACAACTCTTCACTTGACACCTTCTACTGTATTCGAAATCTTGGCTTCATCTTTGACGAACATCTTACTTTCTCAAACCAAATTACATATCTCTCCAAAGCCTGTTATTATTACATTCGTCAACTTTGCTGTATCAGGCCTTACCGCTATTCGTCAACTGGCACTCAACTGCTTGTACCGTTGATACCTCTATCGTCCACTCCAAACTTGATTACTGTAAATCTCTCTACATAAACTCTTAAGTCTCAATTATCCATCTCCAGCAGATCCAGAACTGTCTGCTCGTACTGTCATTAAAGCTCCCAGGTTTTGTCGTATCACTCCCATCCTACGCTCTCTCCACTGCAGTGCCGCATTAAGGGGGGTGCTAGGGGTGCTGCAGCACCCGGGCCCACAGTTTTGGGGGGCCCGCAGTTGGTGTGAGTGGAAAATGTTTATGTGTTGTATATAACTGAAACTTGTAAAATCTAGGCTCTTGCAGCAACTGAGCAGCAACAGAAATATATTCAAACTTATGCTAAAATGAGTAAAATCACCGAGGCTATACGCAGCCGAAGTAAATTGGAAGCAGAAATGAGAAAACTCGTTACCATAGCATTAAACAAATCCTGTGTTCAATTTCAACAACAGCTGCGTACGCAACCATGTCAAACATTTCAGCCTACTCGCGGCAGGCATTAAACATTTATGTGAATAATGGCTCCGGCCACCGTCAGCCAAGGCTTGAATTCTTCGCACTATGCACGAAAAGTCAGCCTTATTTTTTTTCTTTAAAAACTTTTCTCTAAAAGACTCATTTGGGTGGTGGTAGCTTTCGACACTAAAGACTTAAGTGTCGAAAGCTACCACCACCCAAATGGCAATTTTGATTTATTATTAAATGAAAAAATTTTGACCGATTTGAACTCTTAACGCTAACCTCAGGGTGCAGCAAAAAGCGCCAAAAAGCAGTTAGCCAGTTAGCTGGTTAACATGTAAGGGGCCCGCATTTGGCACAGCACCCGGGCCCGTACTAGTCTTAATGCGGCTCTGCTCCACTGGCTCAGGATCACTGAACGCATCGAATACAAGCTCTCTCACTTACTTACAAAGTTCTCACAACTACCCAACCTCCATACCTTCATAACCTCAGCTCTGTTCAACGTCCTCACAGTAAAAGGAGATGAAAGGAAGAGTATTTATATAGTGCCATTTTACATACTATGCATCTCTCAAAGTGCTCAGGCATGGATCACACAGTTTTATCTGCAAATACACCATGCCTGCCTTTCCTTGATAAGCATTCACCAATCACCAGATGGCGCCACCAATTACTGAGTTAACAGACATCCAACTGCAGCTTACTACTCGTCTATCAACCCCGAAGGGATGAAAGGCTGAGTTGGCTTGGTTGGATGATCTATAGTGGATGGTTTACCTGCATAAGTGGTCACCCGTCAGCTACAGGTCGAGCGCAGGACAGGAAAAGTTCGGCAGCCAAAGACCCGTGTTCTAATGCTGTGCCATGCAACCACGCAGTACTCGCTCTTCATCGGTCATATAAATTAGTTTTTAACTTAACTTTACTCTTGCTCGGCCACCATCATCATCCAAGCTCTAAAAATAACTGATCGCTCATTTCGTTATGCTTCACCTTGTCTCTGCAATCAACTCCCTTTATTTCTTCATCAACCTTATTCTGGTACCACTTCCTGATTCCTCCAGTTTTATACCACTTGTTTTTATGTTCCACCACCGCTCGATTGCTACATCGCAGAACTTTCTCATCAGATTTGTGAAAATCTCGAGTCATTCCAGTCATGATTGGGATTCCTTGTCCCCTGACCAGGTACGCTGCTGACTACACTGACCAGAGAAAGATGCTAGCATTTAGCACAGGGAGCACAGTCGAGGTCACGCATGCACTGCAGCTGGGTGTCGATTCATGGTGACCACACCTCTGGAGGGTGGCCCCAGCAGTAATGTAGGTTGCAGGTCGAACAGTGATCGGTTCCTAATACTATGGAGCACTTGCGTATTCAGTTTTCGTTATCTCATAGTCATATGAGAGGTTTTTGGCCCAGTAATTCGAGTGGATTAATGCCACTGCTCCTCAGAAGTGATATGCTGAACCATGGTTGTCGTTGACACTGCTCATCTGTATTCACCTTTGCACTTTTCACTGAGTCAACCTTGCTTCTTTCCATATGCATCATCTCCTGTCTGTGGAATCAACCTTCACATTTTTTGTTAGCTTTATTCTAGTCTTTCTTCTTTTGACTTGCCTCATCTTGCACACCTCATATCGTCTTTTATGAAGATTCACCGCTCTCTTCATACATCTGTCTTTCATTTATGGCTTAGAGTCACTTATTCTGATCATCAGTCATCACATAC
>Ga0209363_1002098_pt1 | contig 10230 bp, 5 predicted proteins | sample WorMetexBAHAMAS3_FD_187385 | JGI IMG/M metagenome (GOLD analysis project Ga0209363, IMG submission 187385) | Marine gutless worms symbiont microbial communities from Max Planck institute for Marine Microbiology, Germany - Inanidrilus exumae... | ecosystem: Host-associated > Annelida > Digestive... | reverse complement strand
CTCAATAGTCGATGGTGATTGGCTGCCTGCGACTGAGTGACGTGTTGTCAACCCTCGTCGGACGTCGCATAAAATTTTGGGAGGTTTCTTGTACCAAGTGTACATGCCAGGAATGGAATGATATTGAATTGATTTTAACTGTAAAAATGGAAACCAGAAATCCCGTAAAGGAATATTTTGGTAGTAAATTTTTCGGCCATCTGTAATCATTGCGGAGTTCTAGCGACCTGAAGTCGCAAGGTGTTAAATATTTCTAAAAAAAATTTGCGTTTTCTGGGAGGGTAAAATTTTCAAAATTCTGTTACGAAAGTTTTCATCGCGACACCGGTCGACGTGTTGTGTTCATATTTTGTGAAATTTTGCCGAACGGAAATCGGTGAAATCGTGCGCTGCTTACCTGACAACAAAATTTCGCCTGGCTCTCCAGCTGTCGCTACGGCGCGGATCAAGCCCAAAATCTGCCAGGGCCAGCCCCCGACAATGTACTCAAGAGTGCTCCAGATTTCATCCAAATCGGTCCACTTTCGGCGGAGTTATGGCCAAATGCGCGAACATCGCCAAAACGTGCCGTAATGTGAATCCAATATTCGGCTGAAGCCTATAGCTTACAGCAGGCAATTACAGCTGCATACAGTGGCGGCCTCTGCGAGTTGACTAGCCCTCCACTTGTCTTGTCCGCAAGTTGGAAATTCGCAAGTTGTCCAGTAACCCTTGCGTATTATATCCAGGGTCAGATACAGGGTGACTAGACACCCTCTTCCTTGACAACTACACTGTGTCTCAAAAAACGTAAAAGCTACTTCAGTGACTGAGGCACTGAGTGTATTTGCAGTGAACCTTTCACTGTCAGATCACTGACATGCACGTCATACAGATTCCCCACCTAACCTTAAGCATGTTTCTACTGCCTTGTGAAACTTGAAAATTACAACTGCTGCATTTGAAGCGTCACTTTTTACCTGTTGAGCAAAAACTACCAAATTATCCAGGTGAAATTAGTACATAACCCATAAACCATAAAATGTTCTAAAAATTGAGCAAGGGATACGCCCGTATGAGGGAAAGTATTCCTATAACTGCCAAAGTTAACAGTTCCAGAAGGCACATTTCCATAGCCCTGAACAGATCATGGTTAAATTTAGCCAAATTTCGTATTCGTCGTTATAACGTGTTGCGCGAATTAACTTTTGCGCGAAACGCTTCTTTTATTACTGGCAGGATTTTTCTGCGGCCGCGGGCAATATAGCCTACTGCAATCGTGCAGGTAAGCTGAGCTAACACGAATGCACCTGTAAAATTTCACCCGTCACTGAATACGCAAGTATGACGCATTTCGCCAGCCGTGCAGTATCTTCGACTTGTGGAACACGCACGCAGCAAGTGTGAGGCAGGCTGCATAAGAGCAACTCGACTGCACAACTTCAGGAAACGTTGCCGACTAGAAAGTGCAAGTACGTTCTACCCACCGTACGACTGACTACACTTCTCTACTGTGGCAGCATAACTACACTGTGGTCTCTACTGTTGTCTGAGTATATTGCGTCCACCGCGATGAGCTTCTCTCCAGCATGCTCAACATTTTCTGTCTCATCAACGTAAACACAGTGCAACCGACGGTGATCGTTAGCCTACCGCTGTACAGCCCTAGCCTACACACAGAGATTCCGACGATATATTACCAACATCAGTAGGCCTATATTAGCCCCAACTCGGCATTCGTTCTGGTCGACTGGCCGATTGATAGTGTGATCACTCAAGTGAGACGGGTTCGGCACGCCGTCCTATGATAACATAGCGGTAGACAGAGACTTACGTTTGTCGTTGTTGACAACGTCGTCGGCGTCGTTCGCCGACGACATGACAGCCTTCCGTTCAGCTTGAGTAGTCAGCGACGCAGTGAACCGAGGTAGACTAGTCGCGGATTCCGCGGCCGGACTGCCTCCCTCACGCACTTCGGGCGGCCGAGACGCACCTGTACGGGTGTACAGCCCACCCACTTCTCACGTCGTCTCTCCCCCTCCCGCTGCCTGCCGCGCTCACACGGACAGTCCACGGCTAGGTGACGGCGGTAGCGGCGCCGAACACCCCAAGGTGGTAGGTCGCAGGCTTCTTTAGTGTTTGCGCAGCGACGCGTGACTTTCGGTAGCAGAATGCCTCTACAAGTAATAGCCAGCCGGCGGCAAGTTTTAATGGCACATGCACGAACGCATGCCGGACGGCGCGACTGCTGCTGCGCAGTTCGCTGTTTGCTCGCGGAGAACGTGAGTCGTGGTTTCAGACACGCACGATTCGACACTCGGTCAGCACTCCGCAGTCAACTGTCAACCGAACGCGGTCTTTGTCCCCAAATGCAGTTAGGGTACGATTAAGATAAAACTGAAAAGCTGGCGGATATTTTTTTCAAGATTAATGTCTGCAGAGTATAGTAGCAGAAAAAACAGGACTTGGCTATTGCGTGCCAAAAGGTGTCACTTTATTATATTGCCCATTTCCACAATTATTTCACCACGTGAATTTGTCATAGAGCTGTTCACACTAGTAATCATGTCGCTACACTAGCCTGTAAAATATTTGTTTGGCATCTTTTCGACTCAGTGGCCATGCAGTGGACTGAAACCATTGAGAAGTGAGAACCTGCGTCAAATCAAACAGACGTCACTTCCGGATAGGTTTGAGATACCAAGCAGAAATTTTGCATACCATCAAAAAGGTCATTCTAGTTGTTTTCAAGTGATGAAATATGCCATTTTCAAAATTATAGATGAAAGCGGCTATCATTTTTGGAAAAACAAGCCATATCTCAGGTATATACTGTTAGAGATATGAACCAAATCTGGTTTGTAGACAAACGATATCATATTCTACCTTCCATACCTAATGCACATTACTACTTACGGGAAAGAAATAGGCCTACTCCACCACATCGAATCAGATGTCTTCATGTTTTTTTTTTCATCCAGTGTTTTTCGTGGAATGAAATCAAAAGCTCAATATTTGTTGAATGGTGCCATCTTAATGACCTAACTGTTCTTCTCAAAGTAATCTACTGATATGTACACAATTTGTACTACTAACAAACAACGTGAAAGCACATGAACTTGCCACGGAGACGAAATGATAACAGTAAACGTCATGAATGAAAACCCACAAACACGTAAACAGTAATAACAAACTATCACATTATCAATGAGATATGCAAGCTTTGCATTGGTAATGCAAAGAAATAAGTAATATTTTGAAGCATTTCCAGTGCAGTATAATGCATTGGTTTCTAGTGTGTCAGTAAAAAATTAACATCAAGTTCTGAGGCAACCTATTTTGTATAAGTGCTTCACAGTAATACACAGGAAATTCAGCCCGCCAGAGCCACACAATCTGAAATTTAGCTAAGTCAGTCCAGAAGTTAGTAAACTTCTATCAATAACAGAAATCACCTCAGCACCAGAAAACGTACAGTTCACAACATGTCCATGCTGACAAACATAAATGAAATTTAAAAATTCAACAAAATTGAATTTATACAGTAAAATGCTGTGAGCAAAACATAGTATACTATCTTGCTCTGGAAAGAACGACTCTAATTGACATGTGCAAAACAATATCTTGATTATAATCATATTACAACTCCTGGTTATTTCATCTCTTACTTATTACATATTCGCAACATTCAGCTTCAAAACGGAATCTGATAATGCACATGCTTGCCTGTAGTTTTCCTATGTAACTTCACTGAATAACTCATCACTTACTGATTTACTTACTAACTTGTTGCAGTTCTACCAGCCATTTTTTCTGATTGCAACAGCCTATGCCAAGTCTATGATATACAAAATGAAGTTTTTACAGACTGATGCAGTAAGATATTTTACCTGCCAAATTCCCCTTAGGGCCTCCCGGGCTGTAATGCACCCCAATTTATTTTGTTGGTTGGTGTTTAGCTCTACCTTAAAGGTGCGATATGACCGAACTCATTTGATGAAATATACAAATCATTTACTTATTTTCTTACTTATTCACTTTCTTAAGAATAGGTCCATTTTATTTCCAGTCGGAGGTCGTAAGAGGTGACCAAACCTGGTTTTAGTTTTATTATGTTTATTTTGTGCAATAGTATATTTTATTTAATTTTGCTGTGTTAGATTTAGTTCTTTGGTACTAAGCCAAGAGACTGGCTGGAAAGAACGGTCTCCAAAATGACCAGTTTTGTGTCAGGTGGGATGGACAATCAACAGTGTCAAAACACTATACTGAATATTACCCCTAATTATATTGCTCGGTTTCATAAAAGGCAAAAAGCAAGACACATGAAGTGGATTAATCAGTGTGGCACCAAGGTTGCATAAAACAGACAAACTGTGCATTAAATGTAGCAACTGATACTAGGCACATTGAGGACTGGATAACATCAGCAGCATCATTATTAACTGTACAACATTATTTTAGTACACTGTATCAAATCAATACAAAGAAATTGGTCATAAAAATTACAATTCAGCATTATCGAAGATACACATAATTTGTCAGTATAAAAATGACATGTCATGTCATCTTCTATTAAACTAGTCTAGCAAAATGAAGCAAGAACCACAATGAAACCACATGGAACAGCTATCATACGGTTATGAATGTGACTAAACTGCAGTCTAGCTCGTCACATAACACTATTTAACAATACACATACATTGTTCACTCAGGTTCTCACAGTACTCTGCATATATCACCTTCAAGTTCATAACGTTCAATATTGCAGGCAACGAATATTCTCACAGACTTTCAGAAACACGTGCTGATTATCAATACAGAGGCAATGTGAGCAATAACAGAAACAGCAGCCACTTTATATCTCACGTTGTATCACCAAGGATCACAGCCACTGAACTGCACAACAGAAAAACACAAACCAATCGCTGACGTGTAGCAATGGTCTGCAAAATAAATCAACAAATTCTACGGACTTATTATTATCCCCGTAGATGATGACATAGTCGCTGAAAACTGAGCTGGGAATTTAAAAAATTAATAATAAGTTTTCTTGGTATTACGTGCATGCAAAAATGGCCAGTCATAAAAGAGAAAGATATCAAATAGAGCCAAGAGATAAGTACCCTTTATGCTGGAACTGGATGATAAAAGCAAAATGTTCTTCTGAGCTAGTTTTTGTTTTTATTTTTCCTTTTTTCGTTTCTGTGCCATGCTGGCCATCTCGTCAGCTTTCGAGCACACGTTAATCTACCATATCGTATCATTAAAAAACTATTAGTCATTAAAGAAATATGTTATTGGCTGCCTCCTGGGTTGGACAGACGGAAAGTTTGCAGCCAAGAACGTATTTCTTTAATCACTTATAGTTTTTTTAATGCGTATAACATGAGAGATACAGAATCTACAACTATTAACAACAGCACAGAATTACAATAGTCAAGATGTGCTTACTCAATCAACAGTGTCAAAGAAATGAAGGATCTGCTGAAAAGACTGTCTGCAAGTAGCATAATTACATAACAAACAACTTACCGAGTAAGACCAGAGCTAACTTGGCTACTATGAAGACGAAGTATTTGGCAGCTCGGTTTCTACACTAATCACTGCACACATCAAATCACGAAAAATGACTATCACATTCTTCACAAATCCATTAAGTGACAATTTACATCAGTACTGTAACACCATAGACAATCTTATGATTGTGCCACAATCCCTTCAGTAAAAATGACACTTCATGCACATCTACCTTCAAAAATATATATTGTATTTTAAAAAAAACAAAGAAAAATTCAATCAGTACTAGATAATCATTCGCGTATGACACCAAGACAATACACACAAGTAAAAGGAACAAATTTTCCCATGTTGTAAACTTGACTGCAAGATGCAAGAAAAACAAGCATGTTCAATACAAACAAAACTGATATATTTCAATGCATTCTACAGCCTTTACGGTTATCTCGTGTTTATTCAAAGCAGAAATTTTAACACACAAATATTTACTATTGCACCGAGTGCAATGTTGTAACATACTGTCTCTTTCCGTCCGTCTCATTTGGGAAATTGTGGTATCAGCCATGCTCACTGCCAGACAAGTGCCAACGCCATGCTGTCTGGGCTCATTTACCTAAGGAACAGCAATTCCGCTAGGCTCTGTAATTCAGCAGTGTGTTCCTGCATGTGTGGCAGCTATGCAGACCTATGTGGGGCAGTGAGTAGCTTCACAAAGTTTGAAGGCCCGCCTTTTCCATCAGTCTTATCACATGGCCTCTGTTCTTTTACTCAGACAACACTGAGCCATCCTGCCTATCTCAGAAGTTAGTTTCAATGCATGCATGCCAATAATACTGTCGTAAACTATCTGACAAGACTTCTGATTAAATCAACGGCCATGACATACTTAGAGCTATGCAGGGAATATGCACTTAACTCACCATAATGTAAAACTGCACGTTATAATTCAAGTCAGCGAAAAATTACCATGGTAAAATAAAAGTTAAGAAGCTGTTGTTTCTAATAATGTAAAAAATTTTTTACTTGTAACAAAATAACAGATAAACAAAATGAGATACAAACCCTGAGAAGCAGCAATTTTTGTTCGTGCTGTTAATGAACGCTCACGAACATTTTCTAGAAACTGTTCAAAATCGTCTTCACCATTTGCTCTTCATACAACACACATTGTGAAAATCACGGCTCTCATTCTGCACCAATAATCCGCTGTGAAGGTGAAACACGGCTACCAGGAGAAATCATGACGCAAGGCAACTAACCCCATATACAGCTTGTGTTCTAAATAGGGGAACCAGCATCTAATATCAGGTATCATTTTGTTTTTCACAGTGTTGCAGTGGCCTAATGGTAGCATGCCTGACTGCGGTGTGAGAGGACCTAGGTTTTCACACCCTTAATGCAGTGCCTAGATCGAGTCATCCTTCCACCCTCCGTGGGATGGTAAAATGAGTATCAGCTCTCGGGCTGAGTAATAATAAAATGGCGATGGTGTATGTGGGCGGTAGCTGCCATTCCTTTCTGGCGGACTTTCAGTCTGAGTTGGTTGGCTTGGTCCGAGGGTTGGCGGCCACCTCGGCGCTGAGTCTGCATTCATCAAGTGAACCGGGTGAACTCTTGCAATGACTTTGCCATGATGACAGCATCATAAGCATCATCTCGGTTATTATTATTATTAAATGGAATAACGACCCTTCTCCCTAAAAGTCTGCTGACGGATGAAGACAAGACGAAGCCAGTTGGTGATTTTCTGTGACTGGGCGATGAAAGGGCATCCGGTATGTATAAACCTGGGCCACTTATTCCCAACGATTCTCTACTACAACAAGGAAAATAGTCTGGAGGTAGCAGTTCTCAAAATTTTCTAGTTGTTAAAATCACAGAAACAATGTTACCCATCAAATGCCAATACGCATACTAGAACAGAGAGAAATCAACTAAAAATAATGCTACTACTGAAGAAAGAAGTCAAGCCATTTCAAGCGAAGCCACAACATACAGACCACTTGATATACTTTGTTTGGTTTAACACACAAGAACCAGCACATATAGTACCAGCCAAAACTCACGAATATAAACAACAAACTTTAGGTCTGCGCTCGTCGTCCATCTGTGCCCGCCACCTGCGCCCGGCCCTTGCCTGTCCGACCGCCCATGTAAGCCATGCCACTGGCCAGATTCACAATTCAATTATTATATATAGACTTTGAAAACTACGTATCTAATTAGAATTCAAGAAAACAACCAGCTTGTTTGACTGCATTTATTCCAAGATAACTCGGAGAGCCAGCATAAAGAGAGCAGTGCCCCTTCTGTCAGCAGTCTGGTGATGAATGAAGAAAAGACAAGGCCAGACAACTGGTTAGGGTCCGTCCTTTTGTGTTCCCTTCATACTTTGACACCAATGACTGGCGGGCAGAAAAGACATCTGCCACAAGAAAATCCATTCCATTAATCCGTAGAGGTTCTCTTCCAGATACGATGGAGGACGAGGAACCAAGAGGGAACCGGCTGACCGTGGTTCACCTCAAAAAAGGCCATTAGATGGAAGTGGCAGCAGTAGCTAATTCAGACGAGCTGCAGACTCATCAAAGAGATTCATCGTCCACTCAAAGAAAACTGAAACTGCTCACATTTCCCACTCATCCGCTGAGGCCCAGTTATTGTCAGCAGCAGCAGTCAAAGCATCACGTTTTGCCTGATCATCCATGCGTAGTTTGGCGGCAACTCGTGTGGCTTCACGCTTTGCTTCATAGTACGCTTCTTCATCATGCCGCAGCTGGTCCTCTTGCTCAACCAGCTACACAGTGCAATATTTCATCAGTCGAAACAAATTTATGTATTAGCACATGGATAAGTCAGCACATCACATGCAAAATCAAGAGTTGCAGAACACCCCCTCATTTGAGATTCTACTACTAGTCAGTTTGGTGCAAATAATTTGCCACCTTTGACATATGGCAATTAGTGTACTGCTGTAGCAGTGCCGATGTAAAGACAGTGCGATATCCAGACCATCAGGAGTAACTTGGAGGACGAAAAAATGAAGCCAGTGGGTTACATTCCATGGTTAGGGTAAGTGCTTTGAATTCCTTTCAGTGTTTTGACACCTGTTGGTTCAGTGACAGGCATAACAGGCCGTATTCATTCTACTAATGTTGCACTGAACAATTCGTTTAGACAAATTCTTAATTGTTACTGGCGTGAAAACCCGAAGATGTTGCCATTTTACACAATGCCGATCATCATCGCATTCTTCTCTACAAAAAGATTACGTGCCATAGCAGTGTTTTACCCAGAGTACTTGCAAAAATTTGTCATCCTGATATTTTATCAGTTGCTAACAAGTATAATATTCATTGTCTGGACGTGTCTGTTGGCCAGGTGGAACGTTGTGTTTGGAAGACATTTGCTGACGGTGTAGTATAGTTTTTAAAGTTTAGTATATAGTGTAGTTTTTAGTGTTTTACTATTGCACATATGTTTGTTTTAGTAATATTTGCTGCTTCGGCGTAATAATAAATAATAATAAACCTGCTGCAGCTGCATCCGAAAGTTAACTTTGGGAACCAGTGGGGAAGGGAATGAAAGAAAAACCCGGCTAACCCAGAATCACCTGAAAAAAGCCATTAAAACAAGAGTTTGATGGACAGTAACTGAATTTCCAAAACTAGCAAGATATGTTCACAGTGCACAGCACATAAAATGGGCTTGCTGATGCACCATATGCAATATGTATGTTTGCCACCATGCATTAAAGTGAATTATCTCACAGCATTTTCTTAAGTAGAAGATTCACGTGCCTCCATTACACCACATCTTCTATGATTGTCTCGATGTCCTGACGAAATACAAGCTTGAATAAGACATCATCTAACCACATTCTTTGCAGCATACCTCATGCCTTTACTTTCAGTGTTTAACTGAGTACCAGAAACACAGTCGTTACACTCAGCAAATGCTCCTGTAATTAACACACAAAGGAAACTGAAGAGTACAAACTTTAGCATCAATTTCGGCATCAAGACGACGTTGATACTGTGTCAGATCTGAAAACCGGCCTTCGCTGATCATTCGACGTTCTTGCTCCGTCAGTAGTGTCCCATATCTGTAACAAGCACCAAAAACACTACACTGCTACATGTACACACGCACAGCCATCAGACTCTTTCTTTACTTCTTCTTCAGGCAGAAGCAACATCAACCAAGCTAATATAACATCAACTAACCACTGGGCTTTCTGCTGCTTTGGTGCTGAGGCCCGATTCATTTTAGGCCCAATGCACCATTCTCTTTGGGACACGGATGTGTGTCTTCAGTGTCAAGCAACCCATCTGACTTACGACTAGGATTTTTGCTGACCGTGGTTCAGCTTTCACGCACGCGTGTGTGTAAGTAAGTAAGTAACTAATTAAGTGTTTTTCTGAGGCGCCGCATATCAAAACTCAGAGCACCGTGTTCATGCTTCCTGAAAAAGGTATATATATACATAAGCTGTCATCTGAACAGTCCGTAGGTGATGTCATGTCTAGATTGTGCAGCTGGACTGGAAGGGAGTTCCACAGGCGAGGTCCAGTGACTGCAAAAGATCTGTCACCATAACTGCCAAGTTTTCATGGCACCATGCAAGTTGGAACATTAGCTGACCGCAGAGGGCGCCGAGTGCTGTCGGACACGAGGAAGCAATCCACTGCCAAGCAGTGAGGTGCCTGCCTGGACAGCAACTGATGAACT
>Ga0209363_1002097_pt1 | contig 10234 bp, 6 predicted proteins | sample WorMetexBAHAMAS3_FD_187385 | JGI IMG/M metagenome (GOLD analysis project Ga0209363, IMG submission 187385) | Marine gutless worms symbiont microbial communities from Max Planck institute for Marine Microbiology, Germany - Inanidrilus exumae... | ecosystem: Host-associated > Annelida > Digestive... | reverse complement strand
ATGCAAGTCCACAAAACATAGTCACGACAACCAAGATAGGACAATCCGGAAGATACCATAAACAGCTGATTAACTGTATCATTTCAGAAATTTAACCTAGCGCAGTATATGCTGTCGTCAGACTGTGTCCGTCCGTCTGTCTGCCACAAGCTGGCACTGTACCAAAACGGCTAAATGCGGGATGACGCAAACAACGCCATACGATAGCCAGGGACTCGAAATTGTTTAACTTTACTAATGCCCAAAAATCTCGGCGAAATTCCAACGGAGTCACCCCCAACGGGGGCGCTAAATAGAGGTGGGGTAGGTTACAATCGGCGATTTTCGACCAATATCTCGAAATCAAAAACGGTACAAGATATGGACATAGTTACTATGGAACACTAACAGGAACTTAAATCCCATTCCCATATTTTCCCATCCAGCAATTTCCAAAACCCTCCCATTCCTATCCGGCACGATAAACAATTCAACTGAAAACAGATAAAGGGTGACCATAGATATAGGATAAAAATACTAGAGGGCCAATGGATAAGAAACTGACAACAAATTGTTGCCGACTTCCGTTCATGACTCTATAATATTTCTATGGGAGTGCAGTTATTAATTTCCATTTGCCATCCACTACTTTTAGTCAGGTGTAACGATCACACGGGCGTAGATTATGCAACAGCGCTAACACAATACAAGCACTGTTGCAAGTGCTTGCTAGTTACAATATGCAGTGTTTTTTTCACCCACGTCTTTATTCCCACTTCCATCCCATGGCTGATCTTATTCCCATTCCCATAGAAATCCAATGGGACCCATGGGACCCCATTCTTCCTCATTTCCATGCACATCTCTACACCCTACAAGGGCGCCAAATGCAAGTGGGTTAGGTAAAAATTGCGTTATTCGTACAACTGACACCATTTTATCTCACACAGAGCGTCGCGCGGATTTCTCGGCGATAGCTGAGCTTCTTGTTTAAACTTGGTGAGATTTTCGCAAACGGTTAAAACGTTACGGCGGCGGGTGAGTTTCCCTCCAAATTTTGAGCGCCATCTAAGCGAAAAAATGCATCGCATTCGAAAAAGTTAGGCAGGCAACAAAAATACAACCGACTTCCTGTACAACCACGGCGAGTGGGGCTCTTTGCACGCAGCCGGATGGCGGTGCATGAAGGATTGTCGATCTTTGTTGATTTTCATTTGTCCCCATTACGCTTTTGAACAGTATAAAGTTTGTGAACGTCATATATATCGCTATTATGCCGTTTGCGTATTGAAATGGTTTCTACCGCGCGACGCTATGCTAGCGCGGTATATGCTGTCATCATGAGTCTGTCTGTCTGTCACAAGTCGGATCCCTACAATGATGGTTAAACCTAGGATCACAAAAACAACGCTGTACGATAGCCAAAGGACTCTAGTTTTCCGATGCCAAAAATCTAGGCGAAATTCAATGGGGCGCCAAATAGAGGCGAAATAGGTTAAAACGGCGATTTTCGACCAATATCTCGCTATATCTCAGAAACGGCGCAGTATAGGGATATAGTCACTATAAACGATAATAGGAACTCGTATGTGCTGTATCGATTGGTGCTATTTCCGGTGACCTTGAATGACTTTAACTACCCCAAACCATCCCATTTTCGACATTTTGCATTACCTTTCATATCTTCATAGTGAGTGGAGATAGAGACTTCAAATCTGATAGATAAGTTGACAGTAGCAAGTGCAAACCATCCCTGTGCTGGCAACTTAGTTCGCCGGTGAGTGTCATAAACTTCTTATGGTCGTCGGACAACTGTTGATCACAGCCACCGTCGAGATCTGTATTCAGCAGCTAGGCCGAGTAAAAGAAACGGTTTCATTACCATATAATATGACACGGAATATTTAGCATGTGCTGAGCCACTGCGTCGCACGGGTCTGTCAGCGGCAGCGGAGTATATTGTTTTATCGTACGATGCTATGCTACCGCGGTATATGCTGCCATCTTCTGTCTGTCAGTCTGTCTGACTGTCACAAGCCGGCATTGTACCAAAATGCCTAAATGTCGCATCACGAAAAAACGCCATAGTCCCCGCAGGTCTCTAGTTTTCTAATGTCAAAGTCTCGGCGAAATTCCATTGGCGTCACCGCCAAAGGGGCGCCAAATAGTGGTTTTTAGGCTAAAATCAACGGTTTTCGGCCAAGATTTTGCTTTATCTCAGAAATGGTGCAAGATATAGATATATTTGCTATAGAAGGCTAATAGGAACTCGTATACGCTTTATCGAATGGCGCTATTTCCATTGTCTTTGAGCGACCTGTAACTACCCATATTCACCCTATTTTCCACATTTTGTATCGCCTTACGTATATTCGTATAGTGGGTGGAGATATATACTTCAAATTTGGTAGTTGGTAGGCTGATCTATGAGTCCTAGCCCGTGGATGATAAAATCCCTAACAGGGACTTGGTCAGGTCACGTGAACCATCTAAATTTTTGCGGCACCAATCGCTTGTCTGGAACAGCTGAAGCTAGACACGTCAAATTTTATTTTGTATACAGGTAGAATAGGTTAAGTGTTAGCCCTGGGCATATGCGGTGGAAGCGGTAAATGGGCATGGGCAAAGGGCGTGGGCAAAGCTTCCTGAATCAGAATGGTTTTAAGCAATTTTACGCCTAAAGGCCCAAAATTTGTTGCCGATACGCTAATGCCGTCTTAATATAGACAGATAAATAGACACATAAACTAGCAATAGTCATTTTACACACAACTGAGAAAAAGCAGCGGCAATGCACCATGCAGTCTGCAGAAATAACTCCAACAATGGTTGTCAATGAACTATGATACTGAAAATGCTATGCTTTGTTACGATCCACTGGAGTCAGAATTGGGGGCCCAAAGTACATGGTGCCCCAACTTTCTCATTGGTGGGCCTGTACCCCTTACCCTCTCCCAACTCCGCCGCTTATGGCCCTAAGATGACAAACTATTCCCAATGAGCGTTATTATAGTCACTCAGTCACGTGACGCATTAAAAAATTGGCCCAATCATATCTTTGGAATCGTTGAAGCTGGTATCTTTAAATTTCCTGTGGTGAATCAGACTTGAGGAGTAGTGGTGCATGCATGGTATAGTGACGTCTTCGCAGTCATGAATGTGACGTCTTCAAATTTTGGTAAATAAGTGAAATAAGTGATAACATATTGAATATTGAATATATTGAATATATAATATCCCAAAAACGGTGCAAGATATAGAGACATTGCTGCAATGGAAGACTAATAGGAAATCGTATGTGGTCTATCGAATGGCACCATTACCAGTGACCTTGAATGACCTTCAAAGTCACTTTTGTTGTTTGAAACCTTTATAACTCCCATATCTTGGGAAATATAATTATTATCTACGATACGTGTATAACTTTACACATGAATCGGAAAGTGCACGTGGCTTGTAATTTTAACTGTCCTGTCGAAAATGAAGGACTTCTCAAGGTCACACGGAGTCACGTACACTGTAATGTGGTATTATCTCTGAAATTGTGCGAAATGCAGTCGTTGCTAGTAGAAACCAAAATATGAAATAATATGGCCTATCGAACAGCGGCGATTCCGATGACCCTGAGTGACCTTCAAGGTCATTCACCCACTGCAAGCCTTTTGAACTGTAATTTTTTGTACAGCTCCGCAACAGTTGGCAATAACTGACTGACGTAGTGCGACGCGCGGTCCCCGTGCGATAGCTCAGCTTCTTGTGCTACAACATAAGAGATATAAACCTGCACAGCAAAACGTGTGTTGCAGCAATGCTTCTAAAAATTACAGCCCAAGAAAGTCGTTGTACTTGTAGTAACTTGTATAAGGGAAATCAATGGTCCATTCAATGGGACACTGATTTCGCTACAAGTTATTACAACGACTTTCTTGGGCAGTAGCTTTTCGGAAGCATTGTTGCAATAACACTCCATTCACTCATTTACTTATTCATTCATTCATTCACTACGAGTCGGCATACAATGGACTGAATTAAGTAGTTAGTGTGTTTGTAAATTACGTCAGGACGCCTGTATGTCAGTGACGTAACTCAGGTATACGACAATTGCCGACGGCAGCGCGCGCAACTGTCGCGATAACATCAGGGCCTCCAGTGCATGTATAACAGTGGCCAGGTATGTATTGTAGATCAGTCCTGTTCTACGGTCGCTAGTGACATCTGCTTCGTCGACGACTGCGGTAGGTGCGCGCGCACGTGGCTGTTGGCGAAGTGTCACCGGGCTGTGGCCACGCGTCGCCATCACTCGGCCTGCAATAACGACACAAACAACGCTACGACAGTGCGTGGGGGACACGGACGTATGGGCGCAGCTGCAGCATGCACCGCGGCGGTGGGGGGACTTCACAGGGACTAAGAGGGACAGGTGGTCGAAGACGACGCCCCGTGCTGCGCCGCACACATTTCGCCGACTCGTAAATAGGTTACGACATTAATGGGTGTAACTTAATGCCATTCCGCATTTAATTTTATGCCACTGTTGTAGACACCGCCATTTACTTCAAAAATATTCATCTTATTGGAATCACACACAAAGTCAATATATACATGTTCATAAAAATAACGACAATAAAATGATAAAACCAGCACTAAGAGACTAATAAAAGTAATAACAATAATAATAATAATGATAATTAATAAAGAAGAAGGAGAAAACACACAGAGAGAATCAGTAAACCACTACACAACTATGAACACAAAATCCAAGCTAAACGTGCAAGCCTGTTAGAGCACACGCAGGTGCCAATACTGTTGCATGATGCCAGTTGGAGTTTTTCGCATCATCTAAGCGTGTGACATGCTTAGATGATGCGAAAAACTCCAACTGGCATCATGCAACAGTATTGGCACCCCGCTGTAACAACATATCAGTTACACTACAATACTGCAGTACTTCTTTGTTAAAGAACAATTTCAAACATTTGACATAAGACAACCAAGACTGGCAGTCGTTAAAATGTTTAGCTGTATTTTGCACTTTTAATTTTGCCTATAATGTTTAAATAGTTGAGTTGTGAGATATGTTTGCAATCAATCATTTTTCGATCATTTTTAATGAGCAGTCGCTTACCAAAGACATGAATACAGGGCACTATGCAATAAGGAATATTATGACAAGGACATCAAAATTTAAAACTGGAGGGACTAGGCCACGAACACGTTTACGGCAAAAGTCAAATACTTCGTAAAGCGCGTAGGTTATTTTATCACGGGGACTGTACGTGGAACTACCACTTTCGCGCGCGAAACTGTCGTTGTTGGCGCTGTGGGTGATTGACGCGCAGTGGGCGGAGTCAAGTGTAGGCTCAACTGTAGTAGCTCTAGAGTCTAGTCGCGGCAACATTTGATTGTCGACGTCGGTGGTTGTTAGTTGCAGTGATCGTGACACGTGTTTAAATCGTCGTGATGGAGTTCTACCAGTACCAACCGCAGTGCTCGCCGCTCTCGACGTCCAGTCAGACTTCATCCACGTCGTCGTCCGACGATGAACTCGGCCTGAAGGGACTGGTGCAGGGTGTCTACGCGCCGTACTTGACCGCCGAGCTCGACAGACTGTTTGTCACTGAGGTACGTTACACTACAGTACTTCGTGCATGTGCGTGTGGCGTGCGCGGCATATTTCTAACGTTCTTTCGCGCCTGTTACTCCGTCATTCTTAATTTTAGGCCGATTGCGTAGCATATATGTCATGATTTGTAGAACACCGAACCTGGCGAACGCCCGGAATGTCGAACAGGCTAAAGCTGCTGGCTATTTACTGGGCCGTACCTGATGTCGGACGTAGCGTAGTCTGTCTGTCTGTGTGCTCGTTTGTTGATCACACGGAGGTGCCCTGCGAAAACGGCTGAACCGATCCAGATGCCATTTTAGACTCCGTGGGCCCAAGGCACTGTGTATTAGATGGGTCAAGATCGAACGAATCCATTAGTCGCCGCAAGGGCGACAAGAGGGCGATGCGGCCTTTTGTCAGAATTCTTGCTGACTATATGAACTTCAGGTTATGGATCTGACTACTGTTGGTGTTTGAGCACGCTGTGAATTAGCATCTGCCTTTACCTACGCTACAGACATTTAGATGTAGACTGAAGTATGTCACTGAAGCATTTAATTGCGACATTACTTTCCAATCTTATGTAACTGGTAACAAGATACAGTATGAGAAAAGGCCGATGCTATGCCCCCAAATTTGCGACAGTGTGGTATATTTCATTTACCAGATGGCGATACATAACGCAACCTATTATTACCGCTAAACAAATCAAACTAAACTAACGCTAACCGTAGCACGAACCCTAACCGACACAGTAACGTAATATTTTTACGCGCATTTCGTTAACATCCATAAAAATGTTGTACCGCAGTAATAAATGGAATTTTTTGCAGAGGTGCGTAGCAGGGTTCGTGGGTGGACCCAATTGTTTGCACTACCCAGCAATTGCACTACCCGTTTGCTGATGTTGCGACAAGAAGTCCATAGTGTATATGTGGGGTAGGCCCTATATATAAGAAAAAGGGGCTAGGTCTTTTGGGGGCATAGCAGAAGAAAGAAACAGAATTTTGGTAAAGAATATATATTTTTTTTTGGGGGGGGGCATAGTCACTTCCATGAAAAATGTGAAATATAAATAAGGAATCCCGAATCTTAAACGTCGCCCTTATTCTATATCTCCGCGTATGCTAATTACTTAGCCTAAATCGGTTGCTACTATCCCAGTAAACCCTTATGTTCCATGTTGTTAGGTTAGTATAGGGTTAAAGACTCAAGGTTAGCTAGCAGTTGGACCAGACTAGCGCGCTTCGCAGTGCGCAGTGTCTGCCTGTTTTTAAGAGACAAGAGTAAGTCTAGTTTGTCAATGATTAAGGCGGTGGCGCATCAGTTGCAGGCCGAGGCTGTTAGCAGCCAAGCCTATGACTGGAGTGAACAAGCTGTAGGCGGCAGTCTGCTGTAGACACAGCAGTGACAGCAGTCTGTCGATTGCAGCCCGGATGAATGTGTTTGATGATGATGTGTCAGCAGCAGTAGCTCGACTAGCAGTAGTAGGGTGATCAAGTTCAACAGTGTCGCTTAATCACAAACGGGCGCTATAGAGTGCACACTGTGAATGCAGTCGGCGAGCGGCGGCGGATGGATGAATTGATTTGGCAGACAAATTTCTCAGCACCGAGGTCACTGATAATTACTAGGCATATATCAGCGATTTCATTCACCAGATGGCGATACATAACGCAACCAAACTGTTACCGCTAACAAGTAAAACTAAGCTGACCCTAAGTTCCTAACCGTAACACGAACCCTAACCGACACAATAACCCTAATATTTATGCATACTTCGTTGACACCCATAAAAAGGTTTTAACGCATTTAGGGCCTGTAAAAAAATTTTCGCGGAAGTGCATAGCAGGGTTTGTAGGTGGGTCAATTTTTTGGACTACCCAGTACCCACTACCAGCAGTTGCACTACCCGTTGGCTGATGTAGCTGTACTCAGCTCAGAAAATGCCAGCGACAAGAAGTCGATAGTTCATACTTTATCATTAAAAGAGGGTTTTTGTGGGGTATATATAAGAAAAAGAGGCTAGGTCATAACAGAAAGAAAGTGCCTATAAAGACGACTGTCGGACGTGTAGTATATATAAATGACATATAATGCATAGAATTCCGATCTGGCGCTAACAATTTTGCAGCTGTTAGTACCAGATCGGCGATCTGGTACTGGAATTATCGTATCTGAAAACTGATGGAGCTAGGATCACTGAACTGCACATAAATGTTCCACGATGAGTCCTGGAAACTCGGATTTATTTTGGGATCAAAAGGTCAAGGGCTCTAGGTCACAAGTCGCAAACATTGCTGGCGTTGGTCTTTGCACTCCTGTGGGTGCTGGTTTTTTTCTAGTTTATTGTATGTCGAATTGTGTGTATAAAGAACTGAAGAAGCTCGTCTGACGTGAACTGAAGAGTGAAAAATATTGTTGTTGTGTTTGTTTGTGCAGACGAAGCGATGCAGTCGCGGCACGGAAGTGAAGTCCGTCTGGGAGGAGTTTGAGAACAATGGACGCGAGACGGAGCTGGACGAGTTGGATCGTCTGTTCCGCGGCCTTGATGCGGGAGACGTGCGTCGGCAGATGGCGCAGCAGCAGCAGATGTCACCGACCGCGTCTGACGGTGTACCAGTGCCGTCCACCGCGGCGAGCACGGCCGTAAGCAGTGAAGCGCTGACCCGCCATGTGGCACCCGACGCCGTCGAAGACATCCTGACCAAGGCCAAGTTGATCGAGATCCTGCGAGAGCGCGAGCGTCTGCAGCGCTCCAAGGCGCGTCGACTTCAGAAGAAAGGCGGTTCGGCGTCGACGACGGGCAAAGTGTGCGTGTTCTGCCGCAACAACGGCGAGGCCGAGGCGGTCTACACGTCCCACCAGCTCAAGGACCCCGAGGGCGCAGTCACGTGCCCAATCCTCTACATCTACACCTGTCCCATCTGCGGCGCCAACGGCAAGTCGGCTCACACCATCAAATACTGTCCGTACAACACCGGCGACACGATCTGCATCCGCGAGTTAACAAAGACCGGACGAAATGCGACCGGCAAGCTGTACGCCAGTGTATACTAGACTCGCTCGACTGTCGATAAACGACTAACATTCTTGTACTGCTGTTTGCGAATTGCGACTAAATGCATATCGGAAATGGCAGCTGCTTGATGCGTTTTTGTTTGCTGCTGGAGTGTTGATATATCTGCGCTGATTTTAGCAGTGTTTTTGTTATTGTTTAATGTCAGGGTTCAGCTGAGCAAGTCCTACCGTATACAACTGTTAGTCTGACGTTTGCTTTTAATTTTTCATGATAATCGAGTGCTGTAGTGCCCTGTGCTTTGGTTTGGCATATTTGCCATTAAGTAATTTGTGACTTAATCATCAGTTAGAAGGAAAGCAGGACTTCAGGTCGATTATTTAGCGGCACTTATGAGTATAAAAGACTTCTTTGCCGTACTGCAGTGCGGTCACATTAAATGATCTTTGCCCATTTGAAGGAAAATATATTTTCATAAACTGTTGTCTTATGAGGCAATGTTTATATCATTATGTGGCCTATAAATGTGTGCCTTGCAGGTTTCAAGATTTTGTTTATTTTGAATGAACCTGTTACAATGTGTAAAATATGAGTTGATTAACATTATATCTTTAATTTTATTTGCCTTTTGAAATCCTTTAATTGCCTTGTTTAAGTTTATTAATGTTTTTTTGTAAAATGATGTGTGTGTACCTACATTACAGCCGCTGTTGGTTGATGTGTCAGACCATTGAATGATAATTTTATTAATCTTGTACAATTGTATATATGCTTATGTCATTTTTATGCAGCAAAATAATACCAAGACCTTGACTTTAAAGGCAAGATATACAATACATGGTCAAAATATTTTGATCCTGTATTCTCGATCATTGGATGGCAGGAATTCTTAACGTACAATTACTGGAAATGAAATTTTAATTTACCATAAATGCGTACACGTACAAATGGGTAATATTACAAAACATGTTCCATCAGTTATGTTTGTTGTAAAATTATTTGTAACATTTTACTGTATTATGAGATGTGCATTGACCATTTGTATTTTTAATTATCAGTCGTCAGTTCGATGATGATGTTATGTGTGCATATCAATGACAGTTGTACATAAGTTTATTTGTTGCTGGTCACTATCGATTCGTAGTGCCATAGTTTTGACAGCTTGAAACTGAGTGCGCGTTACAGTATTCTGACGTATATATTTTATAATTACATGTCTATTTTTATACGGACGCACGGCGAGTTATCGAAGATGAGAAGCACACTGTAACATTATGTTGCTGGACCGCGACTTGTCACTGACTGTGTATATGCGTTGCTCCGTCAATGTGCATTTGTTCGTTCCATTATTTGTAGAATAAATATTTGTGTTGACTCAGTTGAAATACCTGTCTGTTTCTATTTGTTAAGTTTCATATATAAATTCAACATGTGAATGGAAAACTTAACTGTAAGTGTACACTAGTAGCACTACTAGTTTACATTGTTACTTGAAATCTTCCTCAAATTATACTTTTTCAGTTAAATAGTTTCCCTCATTTCAGTTTACTTATTCAAACTGCATCTTCTACTGTTATTGCTATATTCTTTCAGTTGTCTTGCCCCAAGAATTAATTTTTAATATTTCTAAT
>Ga0209363_1002096_pt1 | contig 10235 bp, 8 predicted proteins | sample WorMetexBAHAMAS3_FD_187385 | JGI IMG/M metagenome (GOLD analysis project Ga0209363, IMG submission 187385) | Marine gutless worms symbiont microbial communities from Max Planck institute for Marine Microbiology, Germany - Inanidrilus exumae... | ecosystem: Host-associated > Annelida > Digestive... | reverse complement strand
ACACTGATCGAAACTTTACGCGCAACATCGCCGACCTTGTATTGATTGCTATGAGTAAAAATCAACAGCATGTAAAGGCCGTTGCAGCGAATTCACGTAAGCCAACAGAGAAGTCAAAAGAAAGCACTGTTGCAGAAAAGGAGGTTGACGTGGAATAGATGAATGCATGTGCTTTTTCTGTGAAATCAATTATGGATGTGAATGGCTGTTGTGATGAAATATATTCACTTAAATCAACAACAAGTGTTACGCGTTCAGTATTTTTGATTCCACACGTATAACAGTTTAACTAAAGTAAATTAGTAAAGCTGTTAAAATCTTTATTGTGAATTATTTACTAAAATTCCGTAATGTCATGCTATTATTATTAGCAGTTTACAATGTGCTTGCAGCTGATGCTGCCTGTGTTGAATATTTATGACTCTGTGTATTCACATTTCTTTAGTTGAAACTGTGCTTAGGTCTTCAGTGTATGCCATTGTACTTTTTAGAAGTTTATCTGTAATTTCATTGTAACAGCAAAATTCTATCCAAGCGTGATGATAGTATCCAGAGCTTTTGTTTAGTTGGAATTTGTGATGCAGAAAGCATTATAATGAGCAATGTTATGTTTTATAGCACTTGAGTCTATCCATTGTGACATTGACAGACCTATTTGTCTACCTCGATTGACTAAGACTGCAGAATCTAAAACTGCCAAAATCGGAATTTGCACATCTTTGTGATGGGATAAATACTTTGGTTTGTCTAAGAAACAATAGACATCGAGCCAACCACTTTTCCAAGTGACATGCAAAAATCTTGTGAAAGTGGGTGAAAAATTGTGTACGTAAGCATTCTAGAAATGACAAACGCGATACTGAAACCAAAATTTGCAGTTCTCTAAAATCTGAATTCTATTTCCAGTTTCCTTGACGACTGAGTACGAAGTCATAGCTGATTAATTTTAGTACTGTTCGGATTTTTTTGTGACGATTTGTGAAAAACGTCATCCGCAGTTGTGAAAGTGCCAAAATCATAGTCCACATACCTCTAAAATCACATACCTATTTCTGGCTTGTTTCAGAAATAATAGGCGTCGAGCCGACCACGTTTCCGAGCCATATGCAAAATTTTGTGAAAACTAGTAAAGAATTGCATACGTAATCGTTCGACTACTGAAATTTGTAACAAAATCACATTCACACCCCTCTGAATTCTTATTGCATTTCTGGTTATTAATTTCTGCTCTATTCGGAGTTTGTGACAATCCCTTGAAAAATGTGGTAACAGCAATTTGAAATTGCCGACATCACAATTTTCACAACTCTAAAATACGAAATCTACTTCCGGCTTGTCTCAGAAACAACAGCCATCGAACCAACCACATTCCCCAGCTGCATGCAAAATATGGTGTAAATTGGTGATCAATTGTGGATGTAATCGTTTGATAACCGATGTGCTCACAGACACAGACAAATTGAATTAGTAAAGCAGTTAAAATTTTTGTAGTGAATTACTAAAATTCCAAAATGTCGTGCTATTATTATTCGCACTTTACAATGTGCTTGGAGCTGATGCGGTTTGTGTTGAATATTTATGACCCTGTGTATTCACATTCCTTCAGTTGAAACTCTGCTTAGGTCTTCAGTGTATGCCAATGTACTTTTTAAAAGTTTATGTGTAATTTCATTGTAACAACAAAATTCTGTTCAAGCATGATAGTATTCTAACCTTTTCATTGTATTTGTGATGCAGAAAGCATTATAATGAGCAATGTTGTGTTTTATAGCACAAGAATCTATCCATTGTGACAGTGACAGACCTATTTGTCTACCTCGATTGACTAAGACTAGAATCTAAAACTGCTAAAATCGGAATTTACACATCTTTAAGATCGGATAAAAACTTTGGTTTGTTTAAGGAACATTAGACATCGAGTGGACCACTTTTCCAAGTGACATGTAAAAATGTTGTGAAAGCGGGTAAAAAATTGTGTACGTAAGTATTTGGGAAATGAAGAACGCGATACTGAAACCAAAATTTGCACTTGTCTAAAATCTGAATTCTGTTTCTGGTTTTTTTGACCATTGAGTACGAAGTCAAAGCTGGTTAATCTTAGTACTGTTTGCATTTTTGTATCGATCTGTGGAAAAACGTGTCATCCGCAGTTGTGAAGGTGCCAAAATCGTAGTCCGCATACCGCTAAAATCACATATCTACTTCTGGCTTGTCTCAGAAACAATAGGAATTGAGCCGACCACGTTTCCGAGTTATATGCAAAATTTTATGAAAACTAGTAAGGAATTGTTCATTCATAATTGTTCGATTACTGATGAAATCAGTACCAGAATCACATTTTGCACCTCTGAAATTGTTATTGCATTTCTGGTTAGATGAAAACTGAGTACAAAGGCAATGCTCATTAATTTCTGCTCTATTTGAAGTTTGTGACAATCCCTTGAAAAAATTTGGTAACAACAATTTGAAATTGCCGACATCAGCATGATAGTATTCAAAGCTTTTTGATTGAATTTGTGATGCAGAAAGCATTATAATGAGTAATGTTATGTTTTATAGCACTTGAGTCTATCCATTGTGACAGTGACAGACTTATTTGTCTACCTCGATTGACTAAGACTTTAGAATCTAAAACTGCTAAAATCGGAATTTGCACATCTTTAAGATCGGATAAAAACTTTGGTTTGTTTAAGGAACAATAGACATCGAGTGGACCACTTTTCCAAGTGACATGCAAAAATGTTGTGAAAGCGGGTAAAAATTGTGTACGTACGCATTCGGGAAATGACGAATGCGATACTGAAACCAGAATTTGCACTTGTGTAAAATCTGAATTCTGTTTCTGGTTTCCTTGACCATTGAGTACGAAGTCAAAGCTGGTTAATTTTAGTACTGTTTGCATTTTTGTGTCAGTCTGTGAAAAAACGTGTCATCCGCAGTTGTGAAGGTGCCAAAATCATAGTCCGCATACCGCTAAAATCACATACCTACTTCGTATTGTATTTCTGGTTTAGATGAAAACTGAGTGAAAAGGCAATGCTCATTAATTTCTGCTCTATTAGGAGTTTGTGACAATCCCTGGAAAAATGTGGTAACTGCTGACGTTAGAATTTTCACAAGTTTAAAATACGAAGCTACTTCCGGCTTGTCTCAGTAACAACAGCTAATGAACCAACCACATTCCCAAACCGCATGCAAAATATGGTGAACATTGGTGATCAATTGTGGATGTAATCGTTTGACAACCGATCTGCTCACAGACACACACAGACACATAAGTGAAAAGTGATTAGATAGTCTCTAGACAAGGCATTGTATAGACAATAAACATTGGTTGATGGTCTGCCAGTGAGCCACTAGTAGTGTGCTGTGTGGTGTGAATATAGGCATATATAACCCAGATAGTTTGATGAAATCAAGTCGTTGCTGTCTTGCCCAAATGGGAGTCTTTTGTGCTGTTATTTTTAACCAAGACCAAATCTGTGTCCTGTTGTGTGATGAAAAGTGTCTTTCTGATGTGCACTTGTTAACAGTGTTCTGACCCATTTCACAGGAAAAATATTAAGTGAATTTTATGTTACTTTAGGGTGTGAGAATTCCCACTCTGAACTCTGACAACTGCCACCAAGAAATATAGAAGAACCCCACTCTTAGAATTAAGTTGGCAGCATTTTGTAGTGTACTGCACCGTGTGAGTTTGTATAATTTCGTGTGGCTTATGTTCTGCGGACATTTTACACTATTCTGACAACTGTGACGTGTTGTGCCATTAGCTGCAGCTCTTAATATCGTCAGCAGTGCAGGACTAGACTAGTCCCATATTAACAGTGAAAATTGTGCAGTTTCAGCATGTCCTGGTAGTACGTTAGCAACTAATGTTGGCAGAGATGAGCTCAGGTTCAGCTTAGTTTGAAAACTTTAAAGTAGGTGGGTGAATGAAAGTTGTAGCAGAACCATGGGCATAGCCACCTTGATACGTCTCGAACTCCCACAGCTGAAGTGCTGAATAATCATTGGAAAACTTACCAAAATTATCACATTAACTGTTGTTATTGATGACTTTGGTGTTGCACATCGTTAGACTGGTAGGTTACACTGATTAAACATGATCAGCAAACATCATTTCCACTGAATTTGCTACAGAGTCACAACGATTTGAACGGGGTTACTGCCGAGTTAAAGTTTTGATGATTGACACTAGGTTAGTTGATAACTGGAATTCATTTTTAACATCAGGTTGAAGATAATGGCAAAAGATAACTGAGATTGGTACAAGTGGATCTTTAGGTTATCACACAGCTGCACTATACTGTTGCCACTGCGAATCAAAATATTGCATTTTTGACCAAGTTTGAAAAATTCCTGGTATCCTGTAGCTACCCTGTTTAGCTTCTTTGGGATAGGTTTGTAGTGAGAGAGTCACCATCATCATTGCCAGGTTCGTTTATTAGTTAGCATGACATACTGCAACAAACTGTGACAAATGAATAATAGACTGATGTCAATAGACGAAAAGTTAGAAAATAATCTTAATATATGACGTGTATGCAATGAGATAAAACAGTGAGTCAGTAGTAATCTGTGCGAAAACTGTTTTGTAATAACATTGCCATCAGTTAATGAGTTTTATGTGCAGGTTAGCTGTAAGTTGTCAGGTTCATGCAAGAGTACGAGTCGGTATGATGATCGGGTAGCGGTGGCTGCAGAACGTGGCTGCTGCAGTACTGAACCCGGTGAAGCAGCTGGTCATCCGAGTCTTCGACCAGCTGGGCAGCCGTCAGCTCGTCTGTACGGCGGTAACAGGCATGCACACCGCGATGTAGAAATCCTTCGATGCACTGCCTGGTCTGAGGTCATGGTGAATTCCTACCTGAATTCCTACCAGGCTCTGGCAGTGTACATCAGCCTGGCGAGGACGACTGCTCGATATACCGTCTGCAGTGCTGCATCGCACTGTCCGTGCGCACTGAGCAGTGTCAGAACGTGCAGAGCCTGCACACTGACATTGACAACGTTCTGCACGCGGTTAGCAACAGACAGTCTGCTGGAGACGGTGACACTGAGGCTCTTCGGTGTCGACACGCAGACGATCTCAGGCAGCAATGGCGACGCGACGTGCCGACTTTACCTGCTGCAGGTGAAGATTATCTTGACACATTTTAAGTGGTTTAGGTGAAGGTTGTTCAGGCACGCCTCCACGTTGTTGATCTCTGCAACTCTGCTGTGAACGTTTTTGGGGGATAATGATATACATATCATCTGCATAGTTTCCGGGTGGTGGAGTAGAGGTCGGCAGTGGTTACGATGCAGGATGCAGGTCCAGTTGCAGATGCTGACTGAGATCTCCCACAGTGCAGACGTTTGAACTTGTTAATTGGGGCAGTGAGTGTGGCACTGGAAGTACACTACCAGCCAGTACATATGGTGTGGGATTTCCGTTTGTATTTATTTCAGAGTATGTGCGCTGATTTAGGCCAAATTTTACGTTGGTTGATATATAGGAATTTCACAATAGTGATGTCATTGTGACATTTTATTTAAACAGCATGATAGATCTTCACCAGCTACGTTCTCAAAGTATGACAACTGGCGCTACAACATACAGATTGTAGGTTACTCTTGACGTGACTTCAGCCTATCTGCACTGTTGCCCATATGGCCAAAATACAGTGATTTTTACCAAAACTTAATTCCAGATGGCTTTTCAACTCACCCCATTAGCCAGTGTAGCCACATTTGGCATGCAAGAGTGGTTCACAGCAATATGTTTTTGTAGAAGTGGAACACGGTAAACTGTTGTGTTGTTAGGTGATTGCATTTGGCAATCGACCATTGGCAACTCTGCATTAGCTACCACACGGCGCTTCTCAGTTGACTCGCATTCAGCTGTCATGGAGTCAAGAAAACTTGAGGTAAACTTTCTATATGTTTTTCTGCTGAAGAATGTCATCAGCTTTCAGCTGTGTGCATTTGTTACTCATTTTGACTATGCCCTGTCCCCTCCAGTAGACAGTATTTGAGCTCTAATGCTTGTCTGGAGTAAAAGAGGGAAGATGATCAGAACTGCTGTGTGCACTGTGCTGGGTTATGTACGACAGTTGTGCACAATGATACGCACGTGTATGTGACCAGTTCTTACATTGTTACATGTTAGTTGGTTTTAGATTTCTTTTCGTGTGTATTTCAGTTTCGTCTTTTGTGTGTTCTTTCATGTTAGCTTAGGTCGTTTTCTTCTTATATTGCTTGCTTTTGTCGTGTTAGATTTATTTTTTTAGTACTTAGCCAAGAAATTGGTTGAGAAGAACGTCTCCAAAATTACCTATTTTGCGTCGAGTGGGACATAAAACCTTAATCAGTCAGTCAGTGTGGCTGGGTTCCAATAAAGGAACCATTCATTATTGCAGGTTGTCACCCTTAAAAAGTGACCGTTTTGTGTGTTTTTATGTAGAGTTTATTACTGCCATCACAGAGCCAGTATGCAGGGTATATCTACCCTTACTTATGTAGTTGGCTGGTAGAGCAGCAAAGAATGAGGCCAGTTGATGATTTCTGTGGTTGAAATGAGTTCCTTGAGTTCTGTTCATTGGATTGACACTGTTGATTTGGCAGCAGGAAGCATTTCTTCTGGGCAGAAACTCGAGAAGTGAAGGCCAATTAAACATAAAGCTGAATGTGTGTGTTTAAAATTAAGAGGCGGAGAAGAAGAGATGCAGTCTGGCTGTTATTCCTCCAATGATGCTCGACTCGCGCCGTCACTCGCTGCGTTACCGAAACCAGAACGGACTGTTCCTGGATCTGCAGGCCAAGAACAAGGACACCATGCTCCACGTCCACTACTGGTTGCCCGCAGAGATCGAGACGTTCAAGGAGGGATCTGGCGTATCCGAAGAATTTTTGACACATTGCAAGAGCTTGATAACAAGGTTTTGTTTTCATTGGAGGCAATTTGGTTTCAGTAATACTAATGTTTACTGATACTAGAGGCTGGCCAGAAAAATCGAACAGTTGAGGTTGCAGAAGTTGGCATGGAAAGAGCAACAGAGAAATGGGGGGGGGATTTATAACACGACGACCCGGTTGATAGTAGTAGCAGTGAACAAGTAGTTCTTTGATACTGTCTCAGTTTGGTTTTTGGTGTTCAGTTTACAAATAATCTTTTCAGTTTTTATGTGATCAGGTGTTTGGTACAGGTAAGTTGTCTGATGGTGACATTGGGGGTCACCCATAATGAAGGAGACAAAAACAAATGCGGTAGCGTAACAGCGACAGTTTTTAACAAATAGCCTGCTGCATTTCTTGGCCAGGTGATATGGCCTAGAAATGTAGCAAGTTATTTGTAGAAAATTGTTGCTTTACGCTACAGGTGAAATGGTAATGGTAACCTTCAGGTGGCAAACTACCCCTGAAGTCGTCGTGGTCATGGTTTTGTGACCTATATTTTAAATTTTGGACACACTAAAATGTCTCTGGAACGGCTAAAGATAGAGAATTTACATTTCATACACCGGTAAACGTACGAACAGATAACCTTGAAATGGGTGTAGTTGGGGTTACATGACCTCTTACAGTTTTGGCAAATAAGTAATAATATTGTGGAAATGGTACAAGATAGACGCATAGTTATAATAGAAGATTAACAGGAAATCATATGTGGCTTATTGACTAGCGCCATTACCAATGACCTTGGATGACTATGAAGTTCATTTTTGGCTGTTTTTCATCTGTTTACATGATTTCAGCTGACAGCATGTCACATGGTCCTTCTGCATTAGCTGAGCTACTTGGAACTATGCACTGTACCACCTAGTTTGCTTTTTATGACCTTATCCCAAATCTCCACTGGCGGTGGAGGGGGCAGGTCTGGTACCATGAGCAGGAGATCTCCCCGCTGTTTCTTTTGGGTTTTACCTAAGATCATTAAAGTGATTCATAGGCCTATTGGTGGTTGGTTAGTTTCCACCGTGTTGTAGCTGCTAGCATAGTAACTGAAATGAAACTCCCCTAGCCTTTCCCATTTTGGGTAGTCGCTGAACACAAAGGCAACAACTGACAGGAAATATTCACTAGCCCATACTGATGACCTGATTAAATGCTGAAGGTCAAAGGTCAAGGTCACGTCTTGGTTCAAATGTGTGGTGGCAAAAGGCATGCATGTTGACAGTGGGGCGTCGTCAAAGTCCCATTATATTATTACCATGAACAATGATTTTGAGCTTGACGTGAACTAGGTGGATTGGACTATGTCGCTGTCCAATGGTTTGAACGGTTTACAAACCCCAAAATGTCACGTTCTGTTTTGTGTTTTTGATGCAGGTTACAACTGCGAAGAGAAGGTGGATGGTTGTCATCCAAATCCATGCGTTCACGGTAAATGTATCGACCAGGTGGGCGGATGGATACCTGTGTGTCTGTCGCCCGCCTTACTCCGGGCTGAACAGTTCTGTTCTATTGGATCTTTACATGCCGGATCAGTGTCGGAATGGTGCCGCACGTGTTCCAGACGCCACGTACAGCACATTCTCCTGCCAGTGTCCCACTGGATACACCGGTAACTGCTGCTGTCCACATCATAACCTAGCACTTTTTGATGATAAATGCGTAGTTTAATGACTCATCTTTTTCAACTGCCGTATCTACACCATATTCTCTGACTGCTTATCAGGCATCGTTACAGTGGTCCTGCATCTTCGGACTTCAGGGCGCTATACAAATGTATTATTGTTATTATTATTATTATTATTATTATTATTACTACTATTGTCTGGCTATTTATGGCTCAAGGCCTTAGAAAGGTAGGTGAATCCCTACTCTCAGGCAAGAGTTGAACATCCTGTACTGTTCACCTGTCGACGATAATGACTGTTTCATACAGGTAAGTTGTGTGATGGTGACATTGACGAGTGTCAGGTGTTTGGTACAGGTAAGTTGTGTGACGGTGACATTAACGAGTATCAGGACTACCCGACTCGTTGACATAATGGCGCTACGTGTCACAACACCGTTGGATCTTACCTCTGCCGCTGTCCTCGTGTCTTCTTTGGTCGTTTCTGTGATGTCAACCCAGACGACTGCCTCCCAGGTTGATTGATGTTCTCATATAATAGCATTAGCTCTGTTTGAATTAACTCACCACTTTATTCAAGGGCATAGCCAGAATTTTGTTAAGGGGACACGAGAAGGGTGACGGACGCCCCCCAGTGGGGTCCAGGGCAGAGCCTCGGTGGGTGTATGGGGAGTGAAGCCCCAAGAAGCCACAAAACAGTCGAAAATAAGAGTGAAGAAATCCGTAAAAATACACAAATACTGCCATTTACGTCATAATACAGTGTTCAGTCGCAGAACAGTAAACACCATTCGGGTTTTCTATGATTTGCAATTTTTTTCACATATGACATGGGCACATGCACCTATGCCACTGACTTTAGTGGTCCAGACAGAGCAGTCGGTCACTGGGTGTGTGTAGGTGATAAGTTTTGAACGACATAATGTTTCATTTAGATATTTGGCGCTGATTCACCTTATTTGGCACATGTTCAAAGGTCACATTTCAAGGTGAGAGGAGGAAAAAACTGTTAAACTAGTCTGTATGACTTCAAATGATGGAGTCGGGTTGGTTCAGTACCCTGACGACGTTGGTTGGGTTTCATGTATTGTTTAAGAGTCGTACGTTGGAAGGTTGCCACAAAATGTGAAACCCTTATTAGGGTTCATTCACAATTTAAAGACTGGTGTCTCCACAGTGGTGGCAAAACAATGTGTCCCGCCCATGGCAATTTCGGTCCTTTCCGGTGATTGGGTACCAACGACCACGGCAATTGATAGGCAGCTTCACGTCTGGTGGCCAACCGGAGGTTATGGCCGTGATGTTGATTCTTGATTAGGCGACGAAGGTATGCTGGCGTGGACGTGTTGTGAGCTGTTCGTTCGCATGTTCATCCGTTCGTCCGGACAGATCTTGTTACCACGATATTTCACGAATGGCGTGAGCAGTCTTGATGAAACTTACATGGGACATTCAGCCCCTGCTGATGACCTGATTAGATTCTGGAGATCAAAGAACAAGGTCATGGTCATTCGTTCGTTCGTTCGTTATTGCGGGCAGGGGTCAAGCCTACTCTGGACCCCAGCGCTGAGACCTTTTATGTCGGTCCAATGCGCCAGCCCAGGGAGAGGAGGGGAATTGGTAGGTGTGTGCGGTGTATGTGCGAGTTGTGTAGGGTGGAGGAAGGGTTAAG
>Ga0209363_1002095_pt1 | contig 10237 bp, 7 predicted proteins | sample WorMetexBAHAMAS3_FD_187385 | JGI IMG/M metagenome (GOLD analysis project Ga0209363, IMG submission 187385) | Marine gutless worms symbiont microbial communities from Max Planck institute for Marine Microbiology, Germany - Inanidrilus exumae... | ecosystem: Host-associated > Annelida > Digestive... | reverse complement strand
GTGGACGGCCCCCAGATTCTGAGCTGGCAACGGGCATGAGGATACACATGTTAGCAAAATGTTAACACAAATTTAGCACACAAAGTGCATAATAATTAGTGCAATCGACGACGACGCCAAATGAAGCGGTAAAAACCGCACGGCATTGTGGAACTGTCTCAAATCCAGATGTCTGATGAACAGTCTCCGCCAGGATATCTCATCTCGTGCGCGAGTGCTGGACCTCCGGGTTCGGCGCCGAAATTGACGATGAAATCCTCGTTGAGCGTGAGCCCTCCTTTCTCAGTGTCCACGTCCACTTGTACCATTGTCGCGCCATTCCTGACGTTCCAGTAGAATTCAAAATCAGTGAGCATATTTTCGTATTTCGTATTTCTTGCGCAAAATATTCTTAGAAAAATGTCGCTATGTAAGTAAGTAAGTAAGTGATAAAATTTGATTAAGCGCCATAATCATTCAGTAGAATGAATCAGATGCGCTGGACAGTGGACAAGTCGCTAGGAGCTATTAAATGCAGACTGGAAAGGGTAGGTTTTAAGATGTTTTATGAAGGCGATAATAAAGCAGTCTTTAACCAATTTTGCCCAGAGTTCCAAAGTGGGGACAATGACTAACGGATTCGATGTCAGGCTGGCAGCTGGCTAACCAAACCATTTTTTAGTTTTTACCCGCGCGACGCTATGCTAGCACGGTAATAGCTATCATCGTGTGTCTCTCTGTCAGTCTGTCTGTCCGTCCGTCTGTCTCTGTCAGTGTCCGGTACTGTACCAAAACGGCTAAACATAGGATCATGCAAACAACGCCGTACCATAGCCAGGGTCTCTAGTTTTCTAATGCCAAAGATCTCTGGTGAAATTCCAACGGTTGTTTGGTTGGTTAGAGTTTAACGGCGCTGTCAACACAAAATAGAGATGGGGTAGGTTACAATCGGCGATTTTCGACCAATGTCTCCATCGCTATATCTCAGAAATGGTGCAAGATAGGGACATATATATAGTTACTATGGAACGCTAATAGGAACTCGTATGTGCTCTATTGGTGCTAGTTCCAGTGAACTTGAGTGATCCTCATGACTTTATATTTCGCATTAGACGTGATTAATCATCTATGTTATGGCTAATGATGGCTTTTGTTATCCACACATGCCGATGGGCAAGATGTGGATATATCGTTTACTGTCAGATTTTGCACGGCAGTTCATCGGCAAGGCACAGAATGACAAATGTTTGTGAATTTTGCTTCCCCAGAAGCCCAAAATCGGACGAATCGGCCAGCGCGTGGCGCTGACCCGCAGGCGTGGCCCGGGCCACGCGTAGGATCGACATGCGTGGATAAAGGTCAGTTTCCACTGACATACTTGTTAAAGTTTCCTTCAGTGAACATAAAAGCGTTAAAGTCCGGTATGATCTTGAAAAACCAGCCATTAGGGTATTGGTCTTGAACTCGAGTCCTTTAATTTAGTAAAGTCTCGACAACACGAGTGACCAATACCGCACAATTATCATACCGCGCGGTTTTCGTTGTACAAAAAGTGCCGTAAAGTAATCTGAGTGTACACACTTGGTGAGGTCTGGGTAGAACTGCTTGTCCCAGATGGAGTAGAGAGATGTCGTGACGTAGAGACGTTTGCCGTCCAGACTGAGTTGCAGCATCTGACATCCTCCGTTCACGGCCGCACCTCGCACTGTCAGCCGTTCTGGCTGTTCCTGTACATATCAACTCAATGCAATACCATTAGGTCCCATGGGAATGCGAGTGTATAAGCCATTCACACGGGAATGGGAATGAAAATGATCTTTTAGGAATGAAAAGGAATGGGAATGTTATTGTTCCGGAAATTTCCCGTCTAATAGTTTTCGTCGAGGTCAGTTTATATTTCCTTGCTATATATTTGAGCGTCGTTAGCCTGTTCGTAATGTCGGACAGTTTGAATCGCTAAGATAGAAGGTATTACAATGTGCTGAAACTCACTGTTTACATAGCATCGCATGCATTGCATAGATGTCACACGGCCCTTACGGTTGTTGCGCCTATGGGCATATAGGTCTAGGTATTCATAAATCTAGAAATAACCGGAAATAGAAATAGAATACGAATTATCATGTGGAAGTGGAAGGAAAGACGGGGTTCTGACTGTATTTCCACGTATCGTAGTACACATACAATGTATGCTACGCTGAGCTTCTGCTGCTTTGAAACTTTTAATGGACGTTGCGAACGGCAAGCGAACTGCCGAAACGCCGTTCTATAACAGTGTTGAAAGATCTTCTTACAATTGAGACATGCGCGTCCGATGCGTCGAGTACACATAGGCCCTGGGGGTCCACTCATCGTTTAAAAGAATAAAACCTCATGTTCTTCTGAGTATTTCTATCAGCAGATAGTCACTATCACTATAGCGATAGCGAAATTAACGACTTACGTTAATTTTGCAAGTTTGGACCCTAAAATTTTTGACGCCGCTACTTCGGAGACCGGGCGACCAGATGTAAACGAGATAAATTTGGGCACAATTTTTGTGTTTGCACGCTACGCGTATGCACTGCAAAATACTACATATATCGTATATTTGTAATACAATGTGGGGCCTTTTCAGTTGCCGGCCCCACAGTCTGGAACTGTCTCCCGGATTTCATCCGGGACCCGACCATCGGTGCAGACTCTTTCAGACGTTTGCTTAAAACGTACCTGTTCGCTCGATACTAGTGCATTCAGCGCGTTAGAAGTTCTTGACGATAACCGCGCTCTATAAATTTACTTACTTACTTACTTACTTACAAAATGTACATAATAGATTACTATTCAACATATACATTTCAGTCAGATTGTCGGTAATCAACGTACATTCAGCTCGGAATCCTCTGTCACTTTAACAGCGCCGTCTCGGCAAATCGATCCACCTATGAACAGCTACCACAGCACATATTTCACTCTGCAACGAGACGTCTCAAACAACTTGAAATACATCGTCATCGTCATCATTTATATTCCACACAAAAAAAACAAAATATGCAACAGTTGGTCACTCACTAAAATGTGGTGAAAAATAAAATTTAAAAAACAAATAAAAACCAGAACACAAAATGCGCGACTTACATAAACAAGAAATATATATTATTGTACAAAACGGTCACGTAAACTATACAGTTCAATACTAGGTCAATTGTTGGAATAGACTTAGGCCTAAGACTATAGTAAAGGGTCAACAAACTATCTGAGACTACAAGGATTAATATTTTAACTGTTATTTTAGCGGTAATTACAGACGTACGCATCGTGTCATTTAGTACAAAGTAGCAGTAGTAGTATTAGCAGTAGTCGCAGCAGTAGGAGCAGTAGTAGCAGCTATTGTAACGACGTGGCTACAACAGGTTGAAACGTTACAATGAACCTTGGCTTCCACTAAATACAAATGTTTTAAAGCCGTCACTTGGGGACGCACCGATCTTTTTAGCAACATATTCCTCCTGTGACCAGGGCTTAAAGTAAGGGGGCTCGAGGGGGTTCAGCCCCAGCTGTTAGATCAGGGGGAGTGGGGTGGTAGATTGAGAGAGGGGATAAGGGAGAGGGGTAAGAGGTGAGAGGGAGCTCCCCTCAGCTTTTTCAAACTACTTTAAGCACTGCTTGTGACTTTCACTTGACCTACGAAATTGACACCGAATCCAATATTCGGCTTAAGCCCAGCTTCGAGCCGAATGACAGTAGTAGCAGTCCATGGTGTGGCTTAACCAGATCGCCGGAAATTCACTACCAAGTAATCCCTCTACGGGATGTCTAGTTTTCATTTTTACCGTTATAGAAGCAATTCAAAAATCATTTCCCTGGGCTGTACGCTCCGTAGAAGAAACCTACCCAAATTTTCGGCAACGTCCGATGTCCAATATTGAGTAAACCAAGTACGCCGCTGTGCGACCTGGCTAACCGACATGGACGAAAAGCAGACCTGAATTGGAAAGTGAAAATAAGTAACACGGCAGATAACGCTGACATCACTCAGTCGCAGGTACGTGACACTAGGCATCGTCGAATGCAGGAAGTAAACTGCTTGTGCACATGTAGCGGACCGCTTAGAGCCGAATACTGTATTGTGGGCATTCCACGCAATACAGCCATCTAGTTTAATCTTAATAATAACGTATAATTTGTAGGCATATTGTGTACGCAGCAAAAGTGATCATTCAATCCCCCAATAACGGCACGACATGCGATGCGACCTGTCGTCGAAATTCTTTGACCATTTGTTATGAATGTGATAGAGATTGTCGTTCATTTATTTTAGCACAGCTGACGTCCGAATTAGTCACGGTTAGAGACAGCCTACAGTAGTTCTTTGTATCTGTCTGGTTATAACTTGACAAATGCTGACATTACTGATGCGATTGAGTTTTATGCACTGACTACTGCTTCACGCATTGTTTTGTTTTTATTTTTGCTTATTTTTCATGCACTAAGTTACGACGTCGATATTAAATTAAATTAAATTAAAAAGTAACTAAGGCCCACAGACAGAACGAACAGTACTTTTGTTGTAAGATAATGTCCGGGTAAGATTGCCAAAAGACGTGTTAATGTGCTTCCAAGAGTGAGACATTCAGATCAAGGTACGCCGATATCGACACAGAACAGTGTAGAAATTCATCGGATAACAGTGCGTCAGCGGCATTACCTGTCCAACAAGGCGCGGATGACGCCGATCGGTGACGTCATACTGACGTACGTCACCATGGAGCCAGTTGCTGAAGTACAGGTAGCGATCATCCAACGACAGGATTATGTCAGTGATCAGTCCTGCGAATTATCCACTAACGCTTCAAAAATCCCGCAGATATACAATCAGATAAACTGTAATATAATCTCGCAGCGCTTCGACCTTATGACCCATTTTAAGGTAGGCTAGGCCTACATAATATGACTCAGCTATAATTAACTCACAAGGACTATTCAAGAAGAAACATAGGCTATAGTATATGGAATACTACACTGTTAGTAACTTCATTTGTTGTTGTTGGCAACATTTTCTACTGCAACACAATTATAGGCTAGCGACGTTAATTTTGTGTTTCTTTGTCGCTCACTAGTTAGAGAGAGGATGAAGACAAAATGAGGTCCAGTACTGACTACTGACCACGCTGCTGTCCGCGGTGATTTGTGATCGGCAGGCTAGGACTTGGTATGGTTAACCTATAAATTACCGAATTTGAAAGTCTCAATCTCGTTACCACGTTATGAAAGTCAAATGTAGAAAATGGCGTGGCTTGGGGTAGTTACTGAAAATTGCACCGTTCTATAAAGATTGTCATAGAAACTATACCTTATCTTGCACCTTTACTGAGAGAATAATTATAGCGCTGCGAGATATTGCTCGAAAATCGCCGATTTCAACCTACCCTATCTGTATTTGACTCCCCATTTGGCGGTTACCCAATTTGAATTTCACCCAGATTTTTTGGCATTATAAAACTAGAATCCCCGCGCTTTATTGTCGGCGTTGTTTGCGTGAACCCTTGTTTAGCCATTTTAGCCATTTTTAAACAATACCGGCTTGTGACAGACAAACGGATGGACGGGACGGAACGGACGAACAGACAGGCACAGGGTCACAACATGCACAGTTTCTGAGGTATAGCGAGATGTTGGTCGAAAATGGCCAACTTGAATTTACCCCACCTCTATTTGGCGCCCCCGTAGGGGTAACCCCGTTGGAATTTCGCACAGATTTTTGGCACCAGAAAACTAGACTCCCTGGCAATCGTAGGGCGTTGTTCGCTTGATCCGACGTTTAGCTGTTTTGGTACAATGCCGGCTTGTGTCAGACAGACAGAGACGGGCAGACAAACAGGTAGACACACGACGACAGCATATGCCGCGCTAGCACAGAGTCGCGCGGTAAAAACGGGTGTTAGATAGCGACACAGTTACTATGGAATGCTAACAGGAACTCGTATGCGCTATATCGAATGGTGCTATTTCCAGCAACCTTGAGTTACCCCTTAACTATCCCAAACCACCCTATTTTCGATATTTTGTATCACCTTTCGTATCCTTGTAATGGGTGGAGTTAGAAACTTTAATGCCCTTGAATGACCTTGGAGGTCACTTTTGCTGTTTGAAACGTTTCTAACGTTTCGTGAAACATAGCACGAATTTACTAACACAGCGCGTCGCGCGGTCCCTCTGCGGTAGCTGAGCTTCTTGTTTAAATAACGTGACCAATTTTATCCAGTTTACTTCTCACAGTAGCCTACGACATCATGCCCTACAAGCTACAACATGGAGGTTGTATCGTGACCAAAGATTATTGTGACGTCACTTCACCCTATGTGTACGCTGCACAGGGACTGTTACTTACTTAACTGTTAGCGGTGAATCCCGGAGCCTGACGTTACTGCATTACTCAACGTGGGTCTCTTGAAGTATCACTATACGCCACTGCCGTCTGTCTGAGCTGAAAACAAACCTGGCATTGTTGGAAGTGCCCAGTTGTCAACTTTCTTTGCAGGTACCTGAATCACTTTTTCTGCTGCCCATTTGCTGCCCTTTACGCGGCGCAAAACAGCAAACCAGAATCAAGCTTATCATCTCTTTGATTCGATTTTACATTTTACAGCATTCCTAAATTCGGATCATTGTTGACTGTTTTACGTCCCACCCTACACAAAATAGGTCATTTTGGAGACGTTCTTACCAGCCAATCTCTTGGCTAAGTATTGAAAAACTAAATCTAACATAACAAAAGCAAGCATGCATCCATAACAAAATATACAACAACATATAATAATCGCAAAAAAACTAAAGCCAAGTTTAATCGCCTCTTACGACATCCGGCTTGTAACGGACCTATTCTAGTAGAAGTAAGTAAGGGAAAAAGTAAGGAAGGAAGTTAAGTAAGCAAATAAACATTTATATAGCGCCGAATCAACAAATGAATCAGGGCGCATTACGACCCAAGAGCCCGTACGGGGTACAAAACATTACTGAAAATATGAAAGCTGTAAATTATTTCTTTAACGTCCATTTTTAAAAAGTGATCCACAAATATCAAAGTATCTCAGCCTATACAACCCCAGCAGTAATTCCGAAGAACTGAATTGATTTGACAAATGTGTCAATGGTAGTAGTAGTAGTGGTAGTAAAAATCGTCACATCACTTGCTTCAGCTTTCTGTTCAACATGCAGACGTATTTAAGTGTACAACAGCGCACGGGCAAAAGCGCACGAACAGGCAGACGTAGGCTAATGCCATGATCAAGAATTAGATTCGTCCTGAATAACGGCAATTCTAAAATTATGTCGACAGCGAAAGCTTATAACGGCGGCCTGGGAGATTTGCCCCCAGTGTATTTCAGAGGCAAAACCCTGGTGGGATGTTAAGGGCAAAGTCCCTAACACTTATGCTAGTTTGTTACAAGAGTAGGTAAAATATCGTGACTATGTTGCACGTTTTTACACTTTTATTCTAACTGGCAAAATAACGGGTTGTTACAGAGAGAAGAGCGTTACTTCCGAAGCATTCCGGTCTGATTCAAATGAACAACAACGCAAGTCCTAGGCTCGCAGCAGCAGCAGCAGTAAGATGGGTCGACGTACGTCCTCCTTGTAGATGCGGAACACGGTGGATCCGAGCGCACAGCCGACGTAACCTTCAGATTCGCTCGGGTCGTGAAGAAACCGCACTTCGAGCGGGATCAGGCCGTCTTCACCGAGGTCAATGCGCTGCGTCAGCTTGTGGGTGGTCCAATCCCACACGTTCAGATGCCGGCCGTAATGACCTGCACACGTTTGACATCACTGTAGCACTGTCTAACTGCGGTGTGAGAGGACCCAGCTTCAACTTACGCCACCGGTAGTTGTATTTATCACGACAGCCACTGTGATATACAGCCTTTGGCACGGACTGCACACCCTTACTTCATTGCCTAGATCGACTCAGCCTTCCACCCTCCGTGAGTATCACCTTTCGAGAGAAGTAATAATAATAATAAATGGCGATGGTAGATGTGGTGTGGACAGTGTGGCCGCACTGTGCTTAGGCCTACATGGAATAACAAACCGTTCATCATTGCAATGTCGAACGGTCCATCATTTCCATGACATCACCCTGACCTTTCGCGCGTGACTCGTTCTTGTGATATATCTTGTGATATATCTTGTGCAGCCTCACCTGCAGACGATGCAACTAGCAAGGCCTAGGGATCAGCGGACTAGTCCATGAAAAAGCCCATCCGGTTGTCCCTGATATAGCACAATCTCGACTTGAATGTATTGATGCTGGGTGCATCCACGGTCCGCTGGTCCAGCAGATTCCACCTATTAATGACCTTCTTCGTTCGACTATGGTGAACGTCACGTAGCCGCGTTTCGGCCAATCAACGGAGCTCATTCGTATTTGGTATTATTATCATTATTGTTATTACAATACCGGCTTGTGACGGACAGGCAGACAGACAGAGACACACATCCACAGCATGATCGTGCTAGCATCATCGCGCGGTAAAAAACGAGTTATCCACCACATAAGTTCCTCATTTTGTGTTACAGGTCATACAGCACATTCACCATTTCAGAGTCAAAACAACTAGGCCTAAATATTTGTAGGCTTAATTCCCGACCACAGACCACACTTTGCCGATTCACTCGGGCGCTATGGTTACAGGTAGACCAGCCACAGTGCATAGACTCGAAGCACATCGACATGCGTGATTGACACGCATGAGCTGCCAAGCATGTAGACCTACAATACGCAGCGTACATGTAGACGTAGACGTAGAGAGAATTTACGAGCGCAGGCCAAAGCCTCTATGCCCGCATTGACTAAACTAGACACTTTACAATATAACAACTTGCTAAGATTCCTCATACATCACTTCGCTGTGACTTTCGGTTCCCTGCATTTGTATCTTTAAATTATGTATAATATCTTGATTGTGCCAGAATTTATCTTATCTGTCCTACTTTTAAACGTATTTGTAGTGTTAGCTCATATACAACCCAGCTAGGCAAGCTGTTCCATGTCTTAACCACCCTACTCGTACTACAAAAACCAAATTTCCGTATATCGTATTTTACGTCAGATTTCAGAAGTCTCATATCATTTCCACTTGTTACATACACAAGCCACAATCGCGCTCCGCGCGATTGTGGCTTGTGTATGTAACAAGAGGAAATGATATGAGACTTCAGTTAGTATAAATATGACATCGTATAGTCTGTAGCAACTCTATCTTTCACTGTTTACCGGTTATGGCTCCCTTTGTCTCTTCGTAAACCTCATTCGGGCACCAGTTCCTCCATTTCCTACTCACCTATTCCTTCACCCATCACTTCTTCCTCTTCTGATTCACCACTTTGTACATCTATAACTCCATCTCTCTTTCACTCCCGGCTTAAAACCTACCTCTTTCACAAATCCCACCCCCGTAGTTTCACTTCTTCCTCCCGGACTGCCTCCACGGACTTTTGCCTGCACCGTTTCTTCTGAGCTACTCGGTTTTTATTTTATTTTTTCCCTTGTTTTTCGTTTCTGGGCCGTGCGCTAGATTAAGCTGGCGATATCGTCAGCTTTTGAGCGCACGTTAATCTACCGTATAATATCGTATCGTATCGTATGAATCGTTATCGTTATGAATAAACGAAAGGTCTAGGCCTACGAAGCGAGTAGAAATTATTCTTTCAAATGTATGACAACAGAGACGGCAAAGATTGTGACAGTTTGTGTACTAGTACGTTACGGTATACCATCAGCAACATGCTGTGGGTTGAATCCAGTCTTGATCATCTGCGGGGCTCCCCACTCCGTACTTATCATCACGTTGTGGCGTGGCTGGTACCAATAGTCGTAGCCCATAGGCGCAGCCGGACCGTTCTCCCAAACTCCTGCCACCGTGAATTTCTCTCCGTCCAACAGCAGAAAACCGCCTAAACACGCACAACCAGACCGTACGTGACAAGTAAACCATTTTACGTCGCCAGATTAACGATCATCTACTGCGCTAAATCACACTGTCCAATTTCATTCATCCCTCCCTTCCCCTAAAATTGTTTCCGTCTTCTCATCTTGCTATCTTATCCGTCACTGCCTTTGCTTTCGCCTTAGCAGTGGCGTTTCTAGCACTCAAAAAGTGGAGAGGGTATTTTAGGGCCAACATAAATGTGAGGGCAAAGATTCGAGGTGTATGTAAGGAGCAGTTTTACTACAGTAGTAAATTTACATGACTTTATAGACCTAGTGTATAAAAAG
>Ga0209363_1002094_pt1 | contig 10239 bp, 7 predicted proteins | sample WorMetexBAHAMAS3_FD_187385 | JGI IMG/M metagenome (GOLD analysis project Ga0209363, IMG submission 187385) | Marine gutless worms symbiont microbial communities from Max Planck institute for Marine Microbiology, Germany - Inanidrilus exumae... | ecosystem: Host-associated > Annelida > Digestive... | reverse complement strand
ATGTGTTGCAAACTGCACAACGTTGTGTATATAATGTATTATATACACAATGTTGTGCAAATGCAAATAATATCTTATATACACAACGTCGGCAGATGGCGACACTTGACGCACCAAAACTGTTAGTGCTAAAAAATAAAACTAAACTGACCCTAACCATAACACTAACCCTAATCGACACAGTAACGGTGATATTTTTAATGCGCATTTCGTCGACACCGATAAAAAGGTTGTATCGCAATAATAAAAGAAATTTTTGCGGAGGCACGGTAGCAGGGTTCGTGCGCGAGCCCGTTTTCCCATTTTCTGACTTTTTACCAGTTTGCTGAAAAGAATTCAATAGTAAGTTCATACTTTATTGTTGAAAACAGAGTTTTTTGTGGGGATATATATGAAAAAGGGGCTAGGTTGTGGGCATAACAGAAAGAAAGAACAATATGGCTGTGTAAATTCTGTTCTAGTCAAGTATTACGGTATCACTACGGAAAATAACTGCTTTTTGTTACTATTTAGCTTTAAGCTGCAGCTATGTGTCATTTTCTGTACTGTGTGTGTATTGTTTGAGTTTAGACTGATCGATGCTGCTTTTAATTATAACACATTGCTGCAAATTTAAATTCATTCGTCATCACTCCAGTTATCATGCATAATAACACAATATTTTAATGTATCATGGCTGTGTACAGTTGTGCTTTGTGTGGATTATGTGTACTCCAGCTTTGTTTGTATTTAGTGTCCGCTGATCATGAGCATATGTTTACAAAAGACATCACACTGTTGGTACTGTTTGTGTACATGAACGGTCACATCAACTGCACTACACTCACTCACACATATGCTGATATTTCAAGAAATGCACATTATTATAAAAGTCCAAAACTAGAAGATGGACTTCGACGCCCCAGTGGATGACTTTGCATGTCGATGGCATGCTGTGACCTTTGACCTTCAGAATATCAGGCAATCATCAGTGGCTAATGAATATTCTCTGTCAGTGTTATCAAAACTGTTTGAGGCGATCATAAGATATCATGGTAACTATCTTTTCAGAAAAATGAATGGACGAATGGATGGTACTGCCCGAAAACATAATGCCTTTGCTGACATTGTCTGGTGGCAAAGGCGTAAAAACTTGGCGACAAGTACTAAGAAGTAGAAATGTTTAACTGTCATAGCCGTACATGCCGGGAAAACGCCTGCTTTTTCATGTTTGTGAAATGTGTAATTGTTAGATTAACTGCACACACACACATGCACACACACAACTGACACGAGCGTTCAGAGTGACTGATAAATTCGTCGTTGTCTCAGTCGTTCAAGATACTCTTGCAACATTTCATTGCCATCTGGACGGGGTGGAAAGTAGTGCTGAGGTGGTCGACCCTCGCGCAGTCGTACAAAGTAGTGCGTGTACCGGTAGTGGATGGTGCCAAATCGCATTCTTGCATGCTTTCGCACACCATAAACAATTTTTGCCTTCCCCACAAACGAGTCCTCTGAAAAGCATACATTTGAAAATCACAACAAGAACAGCTGTTGCCATAACCTGTTTATGTCTATACATGTATTCAGATTGTCTGTAAAAGAATAAGCGGTGGTACAGCAACAATAACCACTGTACTTGGCTTAAAAGCAATTGTCGCTTCAAACAGCGACAGTTCAATGAACAGTTTTAGGTCTACTAAGTTTACAAAAAGAAAATCAAACAGTAGAGCTAAATTACAAAGACAACTTGAAAGTAACTAGATCGAAAGTACTGTGAGAGAGTACAACTACCCGCGAAAGTTTGCCCAATGGTGCTGCTTACATGGGGCCATTTCGGCATTTAGGTACATAGCATTCGCCGATGGTGGGTACGATTAATCATCACCATGCTTGTGATGCATAAAATGTAAACAATCGCCGGTTTACGGAGCTTTTGACCATTACTTCCACATCCCTCTACCAATCATAAGGAAACACGAACTTGTTCTTCCCTTTCCCCTAGGAACCTTCGCATAAAATTTGGTACAAATCCGTCCACAATCTTTTTAGTTATCGTGGTCACAGACAGACACACAAACCAATGCCAGTAAAAACACATTCCCTCGCTTGCGTGGGGACAATTAGCTCATCATGTTGAAAAATAAATGCAAGTTTTGATAAGCAAAACTGACAATAATTTTATCTTTTGCTACAGTTCGCTAAAAAAGTGTTCAGTGTGTCAAACACATTTCAATACAGAAAGGAGTCTCGGTTGCAACCATACACCACTGTTAGATGTAATGACTGATATACCCAAGCTTTAGGTGATTCAGGGCACACTGATATCTTCACTAATGAGGTCAGTGAACATCAGCAATAGCTCAGCAAATGCTGGGATTGCTGACCGTGGCGCCAACAGTACGCATGTCACATCCACTGATAACACAACTAAGGTAATGTGAATCTGGATGTAGGTAATTACCACCAACACCATCTCCTGCGAGGGCTCCCTTTCACTGGTGAAATCAGTTGTTGATAAATGTGAAGATATCTAGACTGAAGATATCTAGACTGCCTACACGCGAAAATTCTAAGCACCCCCATCCAAGATGACCACAATTTGGGCACAACAATCCGGCACGAGTGCCAAACGTGCGAATCAGGGTGGAGAGCCACAGGCGCAAGCCGTTGGGGATCCGACTTGGGGGTATGGGTGAGCGCTGTGAGCTCACCCAGCGGGGTCCCGGTCAGCGATATTTTGGCCACGGATGTGTAAGCATAAGGCTGCAGGTGGGCAAATCGGGACAAATATGGGAAACCAATCCGAAAACAGGACAAATAGGTGTCCAGGGAGAACTGTGATTTTTTCCGGGACACATCGTTAAAAATCAGGACTGTCCCGAAAAATCCGGGACAGATGGTAACCTTACCATCCCTTTGTTATCACAAAATGGTTTAGTCACATGCCTTCGCAAGCCATTAGTATTGGGATAAAAAATGATGACCATGCTACATTCTGTTTATCGCTAATTTGAGAAGCATTCATTTCATCACACGTATCCCCAATTAGATCATATGATCATGTAATTCAACAAAAAATTGTAATGTTATGCAGAATTATCAGCTCTCTGAAAGATTACTGAATTAATACATGGAAAAATAACTCAGTGCAATTTTGTTAGGGAGTATGCCATGTATGGATGTATACTTATGGAGCCAAGCTACATAAAACAGCCTAGCAATGAACACAAAAATATTTCCAAGAAAAGCAGACAAAAGGAAAGCACATAATTTATTCAGAGTAATAAAAGTGCAACAAAAATATATCACCTATCCATAAATTTGACTTGAACTCAACATTGTGATCACGAACTGCCATCTCTTGAGCCTCCAGTAACACCTTAGAGATACATACATTTTATACAAGTAAGATGAATACAATTCTCATACATGACAATTCACTAAGGGATTAAATTCCTTATATTGTATAACCTTACAAGTGCAGTAAGAATAGACTCTGTTCACAGACCAAAGTCCAGGCAGGGCAATTCAGTGTGTGTGCATGTGTCTGCGAGTCTGGACAATAACTGATGAACTAGATTACCATTTGCAAGCTCATTTTTGCACATGACCCTATCAAGGTCAAATCTGAAGGTCAAATTCATAGGATAAAGTTAAGAGTCAGGATGAAAAGTTCCCTTTTTGGCTATGGATGCACATTATGAGGCAATGTATTTTGTAGATGCACATTACCACTTACATTTTTTGGTTGTTTGACAAGTTCTTCGTGCAAACTTGCAAAGGTGCTTGGTGTGACCTTGAATAAGGGCTTTCTAGTTTGGGATGTGTAGCCAAAACACTGAAAATTTTACACATACTGTAATACACACATGTAATTTCTTTTGAACTGGTTTTCTCAACTTGTAGGCTAATTAAATGCAGTGGAAGACGTCATCAATTTGGGTAACCCAATTTAAACGATCACCACACTTGCGTAGTTATTGACATTGCATCATTAACTACCACGCACTTAGCACTTTGATTACACATAAATTTATTTATTTACTGGTTCACATCATATCAAACAAAATGACACGACACAAAGTTACCAAGGGCATATGCCACTAACAGGCAACAATAGTACTAATTAACAGTATAAAATGACTATGTATAACAGTAATCAGAAGTATGTTGCAATTATCAGCAGTCTTTAAAAATCGTTTGAACGTCTGTAGCATTCTAAAATCAGCTATATATATTAAATACACAGTTGCAAAAGAAATGCTGTCTTCTATTAACACGACAGTTATTTATGTGTATTTTATATATAACTTACAGGCGTGACCTCTTGTTGCACTGTTATTACCAAGTACACTGGCGTTATAATTGCATATTTCCACTGTGTTGGTATTTTCTCTACCGAGAAAAATGACTGGAACAAAAATGTCAATGGCAACAGTAGTCTATTTGTAACCTTTTCAACAACAAAGGTGGCAAATTCCCGGGGCTTTATTGCTTTTAATTTTTTAATGGCAGTTCAAATTTTGATGTTAGTGAAATGAATACTGCTCAGTGATATACCGGAGTTTACCCTGGGAGCAAGGCGAGGAGCAACTCCATCGTCCACAGTACTAACAGTAGCCAAATATTCATTAAGCACATCTGCCCTCTCACTGGCAGTTACCAATATTTTACCTGCATCGCCAACAAGTGCTCCAATTCCTACTTTACGTGATAGCTTTTTATTGACAGCTTATAGAAATTTCCAATGTTATCGCTGCCAATAAGTTCTTTTCTCTCTTTACTGCATACTTACACAGTGTATATTTCTGCACTGACTGTTTATATTCTGCTTTTTTGGCAACACCACTGGGTCATTTCTACGCTGTCACCACATCAATCATTTCCTGGCTTCGGCTTGCCTGATACTATACGGGTAACGTTTTTTTATGAATGTTTTTCTGATAACTTACTATGTAATTTGTTGGAAAATACAAACCAACAATGCAATAAAAACTTCACAAAAAACTCCCCACAACTAATCTACAGTAAACTTAGTCTACAGTAAACTTAATCTACAGTAAACTTAGTCTGTACAAATGAATACAAATTAATTTTTGCCAGGCACTCCTCTATTTTGCAAAAGTCAGCTTTATCCCAATCGTAAACTGGTTATCCCAATCATAAAATCGGTCGAATAACCATATCTATAATGATGTACAGCACTGCACTGGCAGCTCATTTGTTTTATGAACTTTAACAGACTCACACTGATCCCCTCGAGTAGATAGCATCTCAGCAATGATAACTGTCTGAAGGATGACAGGCGAGATTATCAGAACTGTGCTGTGTTGTGTGTGACAACTGTGCACCATGATATGCACACACACACACACATGCGAACAGTTTTTACAGTTGACTGTTGGTTTTGGTTTACACTCAGCCAAAGGTTGTGGGTAATTAGCAACAATTTTGTTGAGCAGTGTTCACATCCCCGTAAAAGACGACATAGTTGTTGAAAACTGAGCCAAGAATTGAAGTGGAAAATAATAAGTTTCCTTCCAGATTAAATACATACAAAAATGGCCGGTCGTAAAAGAGAAAGATATAAAATTGAGCCAAGAATTTCAGTACCCTTTATGCTGAAATTAGAATATGAAAGCAAAATCATTTGTAAAAACTATTAGTGATTATAGAAATACGTTCCTGGCTGCCTCCTGGTTGGAGAGACAGATAGTTTGCAGCCAAGAACGTTATTTTAATCCAGCCCTAATCGCTATACTTAAGACTAGTGCTGGTAGCATCTCTTTTAATTCTTGGCTACGATGCTACCGCATCGTCTAATCCTTGAAGCTTAAAGTTGGTTGACAAGCCGACAGATCAACATCCCGTTGCCTTCAGTGCCTTGACATTGCTCGTTGGGCATCAGAGCATCAGAAAGAGCATCCGGCCCATAAAATCGAGTGACGGGGTGCTGGTGTGGTTATCCATCTGACGCAAGGTACAAATGATTTGCATATGGCCCAGCTGATGCCATAGCCATCCCATCATCTCTTGCCTCGTTAAAATTCAGAAAGGTTTTGTTCCTTTCTGCTGCCGCCTTATCCAGCTTGTCCTGGAAAAGTGGTCGTTGCTGTTTAACAGACTCAAATTTGTGTAAAAGAATTGTTCAATAACTATGACTTTCAACAACAAAGAAATTATCGCTTGTTACCTCTCTGATTATAGCACTTCCCTTTCTCTCAACAAATAACAACTGTTTCAGTGCTTCATCAATAGACATGCCACAAATCTAGGTACAAACAAAGCAGAAATAATTAGAATATGTTCACAGAAATGTTAAAATATGCAATTACCCACACCGTATGTGTAAGACAGCAGAACCAACGATTCATGCATAACTTAGTTATTGTAATTAGGCTCAAAGGTGATGTACATAATACTGTTAAGATACTGGCCCGCAAGACATTTCTGGCAGCTGAAGTAACCTTTACAGGTCACTGGCAATATCAACAGTAAATCATATGTACCTATCAAATAGTGATTCGATAGGTACATAAAAATTCATTTTAAAATTATGAACTGTTCATTCCCATCTGTATTCAATGCCCATGACCAATGTTGGGTAGTAACTAGTTACAGTAATGCACGTCACTGTAACTAGTTATTTTCGGAAGTAACTAGTAATGTAACTAGTTACTTTTGGCAACATGTAACTACTTTAGGTAACTAGTTACTCTGAGCAATTACTAGCAACGGGAATGGAACATTACTTTTTCGTTACTTTGGCCAAATTAGGATGCGAGTCTCGAGCTTTGGCATATGTCTGTAAGCAGCCACCCAGTTGGCAGCGACAAGCTGTGTGCTTCATGTCACGCCATAAAGGCACAGCAGGATGGAGTGATGTGATACAAGGGAGATCGAAGCACGCTGTGTGGCCACAGTGCTAGACAGCAGCAGCATGTAAGTGCAATGTCCAACACCTGACTATCGGATGACTGACAACAGAAGACATCTAATAAACAAAGTCTCCACTCCCATCACTCATTCATATCCATCGAGTCATTAAGTTACTAGTCGCTACCCTTCTATGATTCAGTGGCTGCCTTTGTTATCCACACATGCGGATAGGCAAGGTGTGAATATATCGTTTACTGTTTGTAATTTTGTTTGTTTGTACGGTTACAGATTTCTCCACCAAGGAAAAAGCTAGCGGCGTCAAATTTTGCAGGGCAGTTCATCGGCGTCCTGGGCAGGGAATCTCCCATTTTGGGGAACTTTGCTCCACCCAGAAGCCCAAAATTGGATATATGTGGGTGTGCAATTCGTGTGGGGCGTGGCCCGTGCGCTTGTCCACCGTGCTGGCTACATGTAGGATCGGCATGTATGGATAGAGGTCAGTCCCCACTGACGTGCTTGTTGCTGCGACCAGCGTTCTGTAGTCTAGTCTCTAGTAAATACAGTGAAATGGCGAAAAAGTTAGAAACAAATCGGACAACATTCGAGCGATCCATCTGCATGGAATTTATTTCGCTGTCTGGATCGGATTAAAAAATCTGTATTTGATGCATGCTTTGTCAACCGGCTTCAAAGCAAACCTACAGCTCTGCGAACACCAGCACAGCAAATCTGAAGAAGCATCTGCAAGTCAGTAAAGAAATCAAACGTGATTTACACTGTCAGTGCTAGTGCATAACGTACATAGCTGTCAGGTATCAGTGCAAGGAACCATAAGTTGCAGTGAAGCTGCTGTTCATAATTTGTTGCATATGTGTGTAGTGACAAATGTTCAAATTGGGCAGAGGTATAAGGATGGCTCGGCATTAAGTTTATAAACTTGCAGTCAAAGTAACTAGTTACTTTTGGCAAAACGTAACTAAGTAGAGTAACTAGTTACTTTTTAGAACTGTAACTAGTAGCTGTAATTAGTTAGTATTTTTGAGCAACTAGCCACACTAGCAAGAAAGCTAGCATACTATGGTCACACCATGAGGAAACAAGGGAGTTGTCTGGAAAGAGATAATGCAAGGAACAATGCTAGGTTCATGCAAGCAAGGAAGACCACGCATGGCCTGGGTGGACAACATCAATACATTGACAGGACTCTCCATGGAAGAGTCAGTCAGAATGATAAGAGGACAGAGATATATGGAGAAAGTACAAAAGTACGTCCGTGGTGTGGCCAACCCTTGAATCGAGGACGGCTGAAGAACAGAACGGCCCAACACTGCTAATAACTGATGACGCCCATGTAGAAATACTGCTTAAGAGTCTGGTTTGAGAAAACTAGAATGGCGATAATGGAAGAACTGCACCGATGTGTGAAGCCATTTCAACACAGTCCACGAGTGTAACAGACAGACAATGAACAAACTGACAGAATTACAACAGCACATAACACAAAAGCAGGAAAAATCAAGTGCTGTGATAAAATGTGAAGTTGTGAAACTGCTGTTAAAATTATGACAAACTGACCACATATTTACAGTTGTGTCACTCACCATCTTTGCTATGTACCATAGCTTCTTTGTACTGTACTTTATATTGGCTCGATAATGCGTCACTTCCTGTGATACAAGGCAATATAAAATATGTTACACAATCCATTCTCTGTGCCTTTACAGTCAACAGCTCAACAATTATCAATGAAAGGGTTGGGATTTAGGGCACAGTCATCTAGAAACATTGTGTTGCAATGTCGCACATCCATTCAGGCAGATATACTCATAATGGTAACAAATGCAGTAACAAATGCAACTCATTCTCACTCTGCAAATCCGAATTTGAGTCATTTCTGGTGTCTAAAACAGCAGCCAGCATGCTCCAGAAAATTTCCCAGAAGTGCTTTTGAAAATGGGTCATGCGACCCTGACCACACCCCTTTAGGGGTAGTTTGTCAATTGTCATCCACGGGCTAAGATTTGATACATTCTACCTGTGTGCAAAATTTGACGATTCTAGCTTAAACCGTTCCAGAGACATCATTGGGACCCCAGAATTTAAAGTGGGTCACGTGACCCTGACCACGCCCCCTTTACAGGTCATTTGTCATCGGTGTGTTGGGTCACCAAAATTTCAATGTTCGTGTGACCTGACCATGCCACTTTCAGGGATGATTTGTCATCCGAGGGCTAGCACTTACTATGATCAACCTATCCCCACCAACTACGGAGATATGAAAGGCGATACAAAATATCAAAAATGGGGTTGCTTGAGGTAGTTAGAGTCACTCAAGGTCACTGAAAATAGCGCCATTCGATAGAGCGCATACAAGTTCCTATTAGTGTTCCATAGTAATGTCCCAATCTTGCACCATTTTCGAGATTTTGCAAGATATTGGTCAAAAATTCGCCGATTTGAACCTACCCCACCTCTATTTTGCACCCCCGTTAATGGTGACCCTGTTGGAATTTCGCTGAGATCTAGTGTGATGCCGCATTTAGCCATTTTGGTACAGTGCCGGTTTGTGACAGACAGACACATGACGACAGTATATACCGCACTAGCATAACGTCGCGCATTAAAAATGCACCAATAATTGTTTAAGGACAAATGTGAATAGGCATCATCCATACAATATGGTCAACATTCAAAACGTGACATACTTAAGCACAGCTACTGAGACCATGGTATTAGTATATATGACATGCAACTGTCTGACTAACAAATTTTATTATAATTACATAACAACAATGGGTAAAAACCACGACAAAAAAATCCGCCACCAATATCAAATATTTACTGTATCATAATCGCAGCAATATGCAATACATTCTACTCTGCAGTGAAACGGTACCACTTTCTCAACAAACTCCACTTACAGCAGGCCTGAGTGGCTCATTTGGAAGTGATGGGGGATAAACAACATCATTATAAAGAGGCCATTTTTTCGGTTCTCCGTGTGGACGATATTTCTTCGATAGTGCTGTAGTGCTACTGAGACTGCGATGAAACACATCCAATGAAATGCTTTCAACATTACACCTGTGCAGATAATGCAACACACACAATGCATCATCACTATGATATACTGTAACTGTGTACCTGTAAGTCTGCAACATGTGTGTTTGAAGGTCACTCAGGTCACTTATGCAACTCTTGTTACTGTTCGACAGTTAGAGATCGAACCGGAACTGTTTCTGGTACTGTTCCGGCCCGGAACAACGTCGGTTCGGTCCGGTCTCGGAACATTTTTTGTTCCGGAGCCGGAACATAAGCATTCTCTTTGTTCTTAGTGAAACCGTCACGACGGTCTCACTTTGTGCACCCCCTACC
>Ga0209363_1002093_pt1 | contig 10241 bp, 6 predicted proteins | sample WorMetexBAHAMAS3_FD_187385 | JGI IMG/M metagenome (GOLD analysis project Ga0209363, IMG submission 187385) | Marine gutless worms symbiont microbial communities from Max Planck institute for Marine Microbiology, Germany - Inanidrilus exumae... | ecosystem: Host-associated > Annelida > Digestive... | reverse complement strand
AGCCAGGAGTGAAAGAGAGATGGAGTTACAGATGTACAAAGTGGTGAATCAGAAGAGGAAGAAGTGATGGGTGAAGGAATAGGTGAGCAGGAGATGGAGGAACTGGTGCCAGAATGAGGTTTACGAAGAGACAAAGGACGCTGACAGACAGACAACACTACTCCACCGAGCTACTGCTGCAATGTGACCTAATAATGCTAATTTATGAGTTGTGATAAAAAAAGCCATTCACTGGTAATTATTGGATGTGTTTGTTTCTTGCGGTAGTTGGCATTGTCAACGGCAAACGGTGTCAGCGGCAGCGTCGAACAAACACGTCGTGATTTCGTTCAGCCACCAGACACTCACCAGATGGCGTCAGTGGGCCAGTACTGGATGCCAAAGGTAACTACTTGCGTGAATTTCATCCCGAGATACCTTTGGAATCGTTGGAGTTGTTACCCACGCTGGCATAGCTGCCGGCGTGGGTAGGGCGTTCAGACGCGTTTGTCTGTGTGTCTGTTTGTCCGCACTCTAACAGGAAAACGGCTTTAGCTATCAACACCAAACTTGGTACACGTATACTCTATGGTAGTCGCTCGGCATGCATTGACCCAGAGGTCAAAAAGTCAAGAGTCAAGATCACACGGTTACAAAAACCGTCACAGGCGCACGGTTGCTAGTGACCATGGCCGGCATTCTGTACACCTATACTCTGCTGTGCTACCTGCGGTCATTGCCGGCGTGGGTCTGTATGTCGATACTACTGCCTATGTTTTGTAATTTATTTATGGATTGGAAGTTGCTGTTTATGCCCTGTTTCTGGCATCTCTATAGTCACAAAAGAATGTCACCATAGCCGTCACATTCTGTGTGGTATTTTGATTTGTTTCAAGTCAACGTGGCAACGTTGTGTTCGTTCATTTATTAATCACACTCAAGTTTGTTAGACTACAATTAACTGCAAATACGTTTTATTGTTGCTGTTGGTTTTTATGTGCCAGGACGCGGCTTCCGGCAAAGTCGCCACCCTACCACAGCAGCAGTGGCAAAACCTACCGATGACGTCCGGTTTTCCCGTTACTCATTCTAAAATGGCAGCCGAATCGGCCTCATGGGAAGATCTTGCAGCTGCAGTTAAAGGCGCCGGGAAGTCAGTGCACATTTGATATTTTAGTGTACACTGAATACTTAATGAGACAAAAAGAGCCATCAAAGCATACTGTAACCATGACTGTACTAAACTGCACCATTTTGGAATGATGAAGAGAATCCAGGATTCAAGTCCATATCAACATCATGACCAAACCTCATCACTAGTTCTTCGTTGCCTGATTGATCACTTTCAGAAATTTCATGCAAGTTATTCGCAGCTGATTTGACAGTAATTTTGCTGACACAGACAGACTGAAACGGACCTGCTTTCGTGGCTGAGTGGTTAACGCACTCGGTCGCCATGTACAGTAGAGCGTGACACGCTCAGTGGCCGGGGTTCGACTTGGCCCGGGCGCGTCCGTCTACCAAAGAATCATTTCTAATGATTCCTATGCACATGATGAACAGGGAGATAATTCCGGGCAGGTAAGAAGGTTTGATAGTGTCCTGTATAAACTGTGACCATTGCTGATGCCTTGATTAGCAGTGTCAAGATATCAGTCACGCCGATGTGAGAGCCGAAGCAGATAGATGTGGCTAAGCCCACTGGCTAGGCACTGAAGAAGTGTCAGTCCGGTGGCCAGGCGCTGAAGAAGTGCCGGTCAGGGCTGGCACTGAATAAGTGCCAGTCCGGGCTTAGCCAGACAGTAGGCCACGCCTAGAGGGGGCGCGGTTAGAAATACCTGACAAGCTGCTCACGCCTACTTAACCCTTCCTCCACCCTACACAACTCGCACATACACAGCACACACCTACCAATTCCCCTCCTCTCCCTGGGCTGGCGCATTGGACCGACATAAAGGTCTCAGCGCTGAGGTCCAGAGTAGGCTGGACCCCTGCCCGCAGTAACGAACGAACGAACGAACGAAGGCTCCGAAATAATTTTGCATGCAAAGTCGCCAACTTTTAGGGCAGCCAAATTAAAGGGTTTTACAGTAGTTAGGAGGAACAGGACACAGTGCTATCTGCCCATGCTTATTCTCACTATACTAGAGCAACAGCTGACCTGTAAAGGGCCATTGTGCCAATTGCTGTATAATGATATCTTGCTGCACAGAGGTTCATTTGCCAGCGAAGGCATACATTGGTTTTCTACCCCATTTGCAGTTGTTTTTTAGTTACAATGTGGAGACAGTGTTATGGTATGGAGATGATGTAGGTAATACCATCGATGAGAAGTTTAAAATATTTTTCGTATTTCAAATGTGCTAGTTTTCATCAGCAAGAGCATGCAGGCAGTAAGCCTTTGCTCCTGCAAAATCCTCCAGTTCTCAACTGGTGCTGCTGGCTAACACAGACTGATCTGTGTAATGACCATAAAACAGTTGTTGTTCCTGCGTTGCAATTGTTCATATGGGAACTCGTACTTTTAAGTAAATATACACATTTCTCTGCTGCCAGACGTTGCAAGTCGGCTGTACTGAAATGAGTTATTTGCAGCATCGTATCAAAGCGAGTTGTGTTATGGTTTCTGATGAATCACTGGAGTGTACTGTTGTGACACGTTTGTATGTTACAGCATATCGGATTCGTCGACAATGAATGCAATATCGTCGGTGACAATAAACCGGTCGGCCGAGTGGATTGCTCTGTCCAGCAGTGAGATGGGTCAGCTGTGTGTGTGGGAATGGCAGAGCCAGACGCACGTACTGAAACAACAGAGTCACTTCGGCAGCATGTCCAGTCTTGCGTACTCACCCGATGCACAATACATTGTCACCGGTGGACTGGATGGAAAGGTTAACTTGTGGACTATTATTGCACTGCGGTATCATGGTTTACTGGCAACATGCAAACGACGTAACATGACAAACACACAGCTGTCAATTAGTCTGACACTTTGACTGTGGAATGTAATTTTATGTAATTTATTTCACATCAGATGCAGCACAATACATCGGTAAACTGGAAAAATAAATTATATACATACATAAAAATGAAAACATAAAACAGGCATCGCGTACACACAAAGATACAAACAATACGCAGTGTGCGACAGAGAGAATTATGTACTACACCGACCGCATAAATGCAAGAGCTTAGATCCCAGAACCTTTAAGAGAACACATAACTACCACTATCAATTTTTGGACACCCTTTTGGGTTTTGAATAGATGAAACTAGACGTGTCAAATGTGGTATGTAGATTGTCCTTGGCAAATGTTATGTCACCTGTGATTGGGCATGTTTACGTGACCCTTTACTGTGCAATGCTATGGCAAGTGGATTTATCTGATCATGTGCCATGTGTAACTAAAATGCATTCACCTGTATGCACAGTTACTCATTTCTCGACTGGATGAAGCTGTATACCTTGCACTTGTTTTGACTAAAGCAAGTACTGTTGTTAGCAAGCATTGTGTGGCTTGGAATTATCTTTACAAAATCCCGTCTTCGACAGCTGAGCTTTGTGACATAGACTATGTTGGCTGTAGCTAAATACTTTATAAGATACTGTATGTTTACTACGTTTATTATATCTACATGTACGTCTGTCTTATGCTTTGTTTTGTTGCAGGTGAAAGTGTGGAAGACGTCAGATGGATTCTGTTTTATTACCTTCAGTCAGCACTCTGCTGGCGTGACTGGCGTCACGTTTACACAGAGTGGCAAAGTTATCGTCTCCTCTTCACTCGATGGCACTGTACGAGCCTTTGACATGAACAAGTCAGTTGTTTTGTTATTAACAATTAGGCTTAGTGACGATTAAAAATTGATTAACTGAAAGTTTTCATAATTCATTGCAGTGATGGAGGCAATTAGACTGATTTCTATTCGATTAGAATTAGAATTATTAACCGAAAAATCCTAATTCATTAGACTTAGAATTAAATTTTTAAAATGTATGTAGGAATATAACTGTCAACAAGTACCAGTAACAGTTTAATGGTAAATGTCACACAGCAGAAATTTAACTTCAACATCATTTCGACATTGCTCCGTTGCAGTGTGCAGTTATCACATTGTTAAGTGTACACGTACTGTTTGAGTAGCAGTATCGGTATACTTGACTGTGCTGCCCATATGTGCTGATGACTGGTGTCAAAAGCTGGCCATCCCGCTCACTGAAGAGGTGTAAATTGTGTAACAGTGGGCATCTGATCCATGCACGAACTGATTTGGTCATTAATAGGCCTACATGACACTGCAAGCTCCTGTCGAGTGACTTTGTGACTTGTATGCTGGTTGTGGGAATGATGACCACTCGAGCATGGCACTGGAAGTGTGAAGAGTCAACGAGACAGATGCTGCAGTTAGGCAGCAGTGGCACTGCTTTTTTGATGTCACCTTACGGTTGTTCAGTATTCTTACTACAGATAAGATAAAGTGCTGTCACAGTAATCTATGATCTGTATGTTGTCGAGCGAGTTGTCATACATTGAGAAGTGAACTGGTGAAGATTTGTCACATTATTTAAATAAAATTGAATTGATAGGTTTAAGAAATGTTAGTGCAGTCTTGGCGATTTGAATGTTAGTGGTGCGAAATGTTTACATTTTCTTGCCCTACATCATGGCGGCCAGAACAGCTGGCATAGATAAAAGCGAAGAAATTATGTCATTGTCAAACTGTGTATTCCTAGTCCAGTCAGCATGCTCTCTTATCTCTCCTCCCTTGTGGGCATGTGACTAGCAGGGCGCAAAGCTGTTTCCCGTTGGGAAATTTGAAACTAGTGGGCTGCAAGTCCAACGGATCGAATTCTGATAATTGAGCATGCGCTGTAGGTGCAAGGTGTGACCAGGTGCCATATACACAAAGGTGGATTGCTAGTATATTTATAATTCTGTTCTGGACAAGAAATGAACTTTGACCTAGATATTTGGCTTGCTGGCACACCATGGGGGTATTTAGGTCAAGTTCATAGGTCAAAGTTCATTGGTCAATGGAAGTAAAATATACAGTGTTTGATGCGACCTGGAGTGAAGGCCTTCTGTTCTCTGTTAAATAATGTGTTTTGTGTTTTGCAGATATCGTAATTTCCGTACGTTCACAAGTCCTGAGGGTCGGCCTCCATGTCAGTACAGCTGCCTTGCAGTTGACGTTAGTGGTGAAGTGGTTGTGGCTGGAACATTAGACAGCTATGAAATATATGTCTGGTCTATGCAGACGGGAAGACTGCTGGAGGTGTAAATTAAGTTTTTGTTTTATATTTACTTGGCTGAGAGTGTTGATTGTGCTAGAAATAATTTTAGCATGGAGTCTAGTAGTTTTTGTTATAAGCTTTGTTTGCATTGCTGACTTTGCTGACATAAAGTGACATTAAGTGACAAGTAAATGCTTAGCATTAGCAATTGTTGGCATCACTTACTTACTTACTTACTCAGAGGGACCCAATATATCCACAGACTGCTGATGTTTATGATACTTCATAGACTGATGATGAATTTGTTTAATTTGCATTCCACTGACCTAGGCTGGCAAACGTGGGACGATTTACTTACTAAATTTTATTACCATCTTTAATACTTTAAAACAACAGCCACTGACAGTTGTCAAATTTCATGTTGCACATTTTCTTATTTTTAACACTCATTTTTGTGATTTACTGTGATGAAGTGCATTTTCTTGTGGTACTGGGTAATTGGCATGTAGCTGTTCTGTCAGTATTGCATGGCCTTCAAGCTGATGCATTTGGTTTCTAGTTTTTACACACTGATGTACTGCTGCTCTTGACTGAGCTCAGTACAAATGTTGTGATGATGATGATGACGATGATATCTAGAATTTTACCAAGCCTTGATGTGCTGTCAGATCCTGACCGGTCATGAAGGTCCAGTCAGTTGCCTAGCATTCTCAGCGGCTCACTCAACACTTGCGAGCGGCTCGTGGGATCACTCAGTGCGTTTCTGGGATGCGTTCACAAGCAAGGCAGCACGGTCTCTCAAACCATTCTCCTGCGACGGTAAGTGGTTGCCATTGAGTAAGGAAATTTGAACGGATCTTGTGCCTCATTTGGTTAAGAACTAGAACCAATCAGAGGGAAGTAGCATTGTTGAACATATCAAAGTTGCTGCTGCGGATATTGATGCATTAACTGTCACAGGTAAAGCCTGGAATAATCTCCGTAAAGTGAATGTGTTTTATTAACAAATGTATTATAATTATATGCTGGCCACGTCCATAGCGGTGAGCATAGTGTAGCTGTCTGGCGCCCATCCATCTGTCTGTCGCGTCGGCATATTCACCGTGACTCACCAGGGGGCAGCATGCGGCCAGCGTACATTTAGGCCCTACAATACTGTTACTGTTGTTGTTGTGATGAGTTGGTTGTTGTTTTTTATTCAGTATTGTCACTGGCATACAGTCCAGATGGTCGTAGTCTGGCTGTGGCGACCCTCAATGGTCACATTTCTATCATCGACATTGAATCTGAGGACATCACACGTACAATAGAGGGTCGGCATGATCTCGGATACACGCGCCGCGAGGGTGACAAGATCACTGCAAAGAAATCGGCTGATGGAAAGTCAGTAATAATCACAGTGTCCTACAATTATCTACTCCTTTAGTCATTGTTCTTTTTGAGTATCTTTAGTGCTTTGGTGGTGGTGGTGGTTTGGCGACAGAAACTGCATCATCCAGTAAAATCCTGCCACATAAATCTGCAATTTTTAGGCCACGACGCCTAAGCTTGCAGTGCATAGATGGGGCCTATTGCTACAGATATCGCACGTAGCGTGGTCTGTGTCTGTCTGTCTCTGTGCATGTTGGGCAAACGGGTGAGCAATACAAAAACGTCTGAATTGATCGAGATGCCATTCAGGGAGCTGACTTGCGTGGTCCAAGGAACCATGTATTGAATGATGGTCTAGAAGGGGCACTTTTGAAGGGACATGCAGGCGCTTCAGTAGGCAAATGTGCCTGTCCAGCGCATGTGGTCGATGAATGCATTCGCTGCCTCGATGATGACATGGTGGTGATGCAGCGGCACCCTCTTACCAAATTACTTTGACACTTGTTGCTTCTGGGAGACTGGACTGACCTGGTATAGCACCAGTAAGATAGATCAGTTGAATAGAAATCGAAAGTAGTGGTCATCTTTTGGTTCTAGGGCCTGTTGGCCGATCACTGTTTTCCTTTTATACATTTGACACTTTGACATGCCTCTTGTGGGTATGAACAGTAAGTGACTTTTCTTACAGATAACCTATGTTAAGATGCCAGGTTAAAATTGTACCACAGAACAGCACTGTCCAGTGCCTCAGTTGTTTTCATCATTATCATCGTCGTCGTCTCTTTTAGCTTTTTCTAACTGGGCCCCTGAACTCTGGAGTTACCAGGCTGTTATGGGAAGCCAGTGTCAACACTGCAGAAAATTGCTAAGTATCACATCGTGGAAGTAGGTTTTGCAGAGTGGATGCCGTACATGTCGGCCGGCCAACGATGTCACTAAACAGGACATTCGTAGTTTGCTGTTCACATAATGTGCAGATCATAAATTACATGAAGAACAATGATGCACCTCGTGTCTCCTGTACATTACTTTTCCATTATGTACAGCCAGCGTTCACAGTGACCCCAGTTTACTGGGTTAACCTCGATTAGCCAGCCCCCCTCAGTTTTCTTTCTTCGTTTGCTCTGGATGAGAACCTTTGCGGATGTTTTTTATGGGCCATATGCAATGTATGTCATCTAGCCAACAGTGTCTAAGCACTGAAGGAATTTATGGAAACTCACAGCACCAGCTCCAACTAAGGAAAATTGTCCCCTGGCCTCATGCTTTCTTCAGCTATCTCCGAACTCCTGATGGAAAGGGCATGGTTGTATTTTTGCTTGCTGTTTGATACCAGTGGGTTGTTGTTATTTCGCTGATGTTCTTTGTAGTCCTGTGCAGTGTTGTTTTGAAACTGGCAGGTCGTTCCGCACGCTGTGCTACACTGCAGATGGCCAGCACTTACTGGCAGCCGGTCATTCCAAGAGCATTTGCATCTACTCGGTTGAGCATCAGATCTTGTGCAAGAAGTTTGACGTGACATGCAACTTGTCTTTTGATGGAACTCTGGTCAGTGTCAGCAGGCTGAGTGTTGAATATATTTTGTCTGACTGTTTGAAAATGTTGACATAGATATCGAATGTGAACTTGACACTTGCTGATCCACATTTTCCATGCAAACTTTGTTTCACTGGTTGCCTCTTGTTCCAGAAGAGTGATTAATGCAGAATTTGTATGTGGTTAGATCCCTATTTCTGACATCATGGGAATCTTTTTGTCTTTATTACTAACATCTGAGGAACAGATGACACTCCAGTTGCATCAGCTGTCCATCACTCATGCCCAGTTACTTACAAACAGTGAACTAGGAGAAGCCGGAACTCAAAACAGTACATAAACCCATGCCGGTGAAAACCCAGCAGCAAGCGGTCGCTGGGAATTGATGCGTGAAAAATCCAGTGTCATTAGCATTGCTTGTGTGGCGGGGCATTACAGCAGGGAAAACCCAGCGTAGCTTAAATATGCAGTAGCAGTGGCAATATTACATTCTGTCTAACGACTGACACAGACGTTATGACCTTGACCTTTGACTCTTTGACCCCAAAATAAATGGATTTCCAGGACACACAGTGGAACATTTGTATGTCAAGTTTGGTGATCCTAGCTGCATCGGTTTTGAGATATCATGTGGAAAAATAGACAAACAGAATGATGATTGATTCAAAATTTTTATGTGGTTAGTTTCCTATTTCTGACATCATGTGAATCTTTCTGTCTGTATAACTGACATCTGAGGAGCCCCGTACGGGCTCTGGGCAGTAATGCGCAGTAATTCATGTGTTGATTTCGGCGCTATATAAATTGTTGTTTGTGTGTTTACTTAACTTCCTTTCTCCCTTACTTGCTTCTTTACATTCTTCTTTCCTCCTGCTTTCTTTTGTACTTACTTACTTGTTTACTTCCTGACTTATCTATCTACTCCCAGAATAGACCCATTCTGTTTCCAGGCCAGAGGACCTGGCTTTAGTTTTTTGTGTTCATCTTATGTTGTAGTATATTTTGTTATGGATACATATTTGCTTTTGTTGTGTTTGTCTCAGTTTGTCAGTACTAAGCCAAGAGATTGGCTGGAAAGAACGTCTCCGAAATGACCTATTTTGTGTCTGGTGTGATGCAACGTCTTAACTCGATCAATCACCTGACATCTGAGGAACAGATGACACTCAGACCACCTTAGCGTGAAGTGGTCTTCACAAACATCATCACTACACAGATTAAACTGCTCAGGAAATATGACTGGTAAACCTCATAGCATTGTGATCTGTCAGGAGTTCCTGGACCGTCGTAAAATGACGGAGTGGGGCAGTTTGTCATTGGTTGACGAAGGTGAAGGGGATGTCGCGGGGAAATCAATTTCTTTGCCGGGAGTTCGCAGTGGTGACTTGAGTTCGAGGCACTGGAAGCCTGAAGTCCGTGTGGGCTGTGTGCAGTTCTCTCCGACAGGTAACATGCGTTGTCTCAGTGAATTATAAATCAAATTACTGTAGTCACGCTTGTGTATTCGACAGCTTTTATTTGCTATAGTTTGTATACTTTAGTTTAAACTGTGATGCGGTGGCTGTTTGGAGTTTACAGTCGGAATTGGTTCAACTCCTGGTCATATTGACTCTGAGCAAGTTGTCCATACCCTTTGGTTTCTGTCACTAGGCAGTATGATGTTGTGCATTCTGGTGTATCTTCAGGTCGGTCATTTGCGGCGACCACAACCGAGGGTCTGCTCGTCTACTCGCTTGACCAGAGCGTGACCTTTGACCCATTTGAGCTGGACGTGAGCGTGACGCCCGAGCGTGTGCGCCAAGCTGTCGCTGAGCGCGAGTATCTGACGGCGGTCATGCTGGCATTCCGACTCAACGAACCAGCGCTCATACGTCACGCCGTCGAACACGTGCCACCAGCTGATGGTAGGCAGCTGCGTTAGTTCCTGTGTGTCTCTGACACTGTTGGGTGTGGGTGGGTGACAGAAGGACATCTGGTCGATCAAAACCTGTGCCACTTATCACGAAAGGTTGTCTTGTGGAACAAGTGTAGAAGGAACCGAGGAGAAACAGCTAACCATGTTCAGCTGGAGAGGTCATTAAAACGGAGTTTGTGGTGGTGCTGGTGGTGGTGGTGG
>Ga0209363_1002092_pt1 | contig 10241 bp, 4 predicted proteins | sample WorMetexBAHAMAS3_FD_187385 | JGI IMG/M metagenome (GOLD analysis project Ga0209363, IMG submission 187385) | Marine gutless worms symbiont microbial communities from Max Planck institute for Marine Microbiology, Germany - Inanidrilus exumae... | ecosystem: Host-associated > Annelida > Digestive... | reverse complement strand
CAACAGTGGCTATGTCGCACAACTAAAACAGCAAAAATCAAAAAGGTGATATTACTTGTTAGCACATTGACTCTATGGCGATGTGCTGATAAGTAATATCACCTTTTTGATTTATGCTGTTTTAGTTGTGCGACATAGCCACTGTTGTCCTTACAAGTCGTTTTAAACTGCTAAGTTTTTTTACATTAATGTTACTTAACACTGATGCTAGGCTGATTCACAGCTGCGTAGAATAGCTTCTTTCCTTTACTGATTTTGACGTATTGATTGTCCGATATCTCGACTTGTCATGTTTAGTCGTTGATACAGTCATCATACAGTGGAGTATTCTGTATTAATTGCGTGTTAGTAATGAGATTACTCGTGTGTCAGTGTCTCAGCGGTACCGTTAGTCTGATTTTGTGCAAATCTGGAACTTAATGAGATGTTCATTTCATTTCCAAACAGGCACTGAAACCAGCGTGTTATCTACTTGCTTTTTGTGTTCGTTAGTTTGACTACAGTTTACAGATGGTGAATGCCACATGCAAATTTAATGTTTTAGTTTAACATGTGAGCCTGATGATGAAGCCTGAGTGTTGACATTTTTACTGAGAGACATCAAATTTGTATCTCACATGAACTGTAATGAATCATCTGTTTTGCTGTATGACCAAGTATTGAAATTTATGGATATATAGTTGTGGGTATACATGTATAGTGGCTTATTCAAATTTCGTCAGTATCGTTGATTTGTCAGTTAAGTGGCAACACTAGCAAATGCCCTATTGTTTATTTATTCGGCTCAAAGCTAGGCTTTGGTCTAATATTGGATTTACTATATGGGGCGATTTGGCAGTGTTCACGCTTTTGGTTTTAACTTTGCCGAAAGTGCACTGATTAGGATGAAATCTGGAGCACTCTTAGTACATTGTTGGGGGCTGGCCCTGGCAGATTTTGGGCGCGATAGCAACAGTTTGAGAGGCAGGCATTTTTTTTGGGGGGGGGAGGTAAATAATGCACAATTTCACGTTGGCCGTCTTGCCACTTCAGGTCGCCATAAATACGCAATGATTGCAGATCACCCGAAACTCACTGCCAAATGATTTCTCTATGGTATGTCTAATTTTCATTTTCACTGCAAGAATCAATTTAAAATCATTCAAGAAACCTACCCAAATTTTCGGCAACGTTTGATGTCTGATATTTGGTAAACCAAGTACACCGCTGTGCAGCTTGGCTGACCGACATGGAAGAAAAGCAGACCTGAATTGGAAACTGAAACTAAGTAACACGGCAGATAATGCTGACATCACTCATTCGCAGGCACGTGAACTAGGCATTGTCGAATCCAGGAAGTAAACAGCTTGTGCACATATGGCGGACTGCTTCGAGCCAAATACTGTGTTATGGGCATTTCACACAATACAGCCATCTAGTGGTAATTATCTTTATGCCAAAGTGAAAATTCATCAATAACTACTTAATTTCAGATTGAATTGTTATATTAAGTGACTGTTGAACTGTACTTAAAATTGTGTTCAAATAGTGTGCAAAAATTGTAATATGGAATGAAAATCATGTCACTTCACAATGACCTTAGTTTGACCTTCAGCCAGTATGGCTCGTTCGATTATGATGAATGTTGCATGACCGCATTTTTACCAGTCAACAAATCAAGTTGTAGTTAGTCGTAAGACAGTCCGCGCTGTCGTTAACTAGTGCTGTTCTGTCAATTGTATGTAATGTCAATATGTTACCATGTAGTCAGTCCCTTTCCTGTCATTGCAGGTTAGTTTAGCTGTGTTTAACAGAGAACTTCCAATACTTGCGACTGTTCTGATAAGTCTGTCGCTGTGAATGAGTACTGTGCGTGTTTGCGGAGTATCATAGCTAGTTTTGTCACCATGTGAGCTAGTGCACACAAACGTATGAACATAGGCAAAGATTCCATGCAGGCTAAGCCCCGCCCCCAAATAGAACCGAAACAGTTTGCATGACGTTAGGAAAAACAGTAAAATAAGCAGAAAATCAATGCACATGACAATGACTGACAAATCCAGTGTTTTTTTTCATCAGGCTTATCTAGAGGCTCTGAGTTGAGTTTGGAGCATAGGGTATTGTGTATATATATCTCATAGCACTGAAGGCGTGTTCAGATTCTACACTCGGGTCGGTGGGACTGAGCCGAACAGCTATACGTGGGGCAATAGTCAATACAGTATGCTTTAGAATGATCATCGGTACGTGTAGGCCCATGATGTGATGTGCAGTGAGTGCCACAGAAAAAGCCGTAGACAAGTGACAAACCGTAAATTTCAGTTAGGCTCCCTAACGAGCCAGTTCTATAGAGTCTGTGATGTCCTTGCAGTGACTACAGTAGCCAGTATCAACAGTACTCGGGTATCATTGAGACACTGCATATGCCCTATTCTTACATTCATTATCATATTGCCATATAAAACTAAAACACAATGTACGTTATAATCTTCCAGATATCGAACAAAACACGCAATTTCAACAGTGGATATTCAAAATTTTTCTGGGAAGGGGGCACAGCCACGGTTGAAACGATTTTGACAAAATTTGGCATAGTGATGCAGTTCCACCCTCTTGACCGTTCTGATCGTTGAAAAATTGAAATTTTGAAAATGCAAGATGGAGCTGGCCGCTATCTTGAAGAATATAAAAATCACCATATCTCAAGTGATTTTTATGAAATTTGGCCCAATGACACATTACATGTACATAATATGTACAAACCACAATTGTCAGATTTTGTTCGTTTTTGGTGTATATTTTGTATGGTTTCCTTTTCACGGAGGGTGGGAATAGCTGGGGGCAGGTTTTGGTGTGCTGCATGCAACTCGGTTAATCGGACATGTAGCACGTCTACTTTATTATTATTCAACAAAGGACTTACATGTATACAAAAAATTTTGGATAATGCAGTTTGATTCTGTCACGTGATGCTGATTAGTAAAACGTGGTGAATTTGTTTGCATTAATGGAAGAGAGACGTACATTTGACTTACGCTAAGTCTCTTATTTTATGGAACCTTATTGCAACATAGGTAGGTAAGTGTTTGCAGTGTTGTCTAATTGTAGCTTCGACTGATAAACAGCTCTTGATGCCGTAGTAGTTCTTGATCGTCTGAGACTTCATGGGGTTCAGAGCATTTATCGTACAATCTGTGACTACAGTTAAGTGTTGTCCTGTAGAAGGAAAGTTATAATTGTTGTATTGTGTACCATACATAGGCTATTTCTGCAATTATGTTCTGTGTTTATTATAATGTACAACTGATTTTGCACCTTGATTAAAAGGATTGTTTATGGCTGAGATTTTTCTGAGAAAAGTTTGATTGTACATTTCCGCGATACTGTGCATGTGATGACTTTATGTTGTACATGATACATACTGTTATAGAACAATGAAACAAGAATAAGTGTTTAATTGAATGTTTGCCTATATTGTTGTTTTGTTTTGTGAGTAACGCTTGATTCTGTAATTGTTAATCGGTTTTGCGCTCCCTCCTGTTTTCTGACAGGTAAAGAAATTAATTGTTTATGGTAATTTGAAACGTTGTATGTAGTACAACAGTTAAACAGGGTGGGTAAACAGAGTAGGTGACGTGATGGTACATTGTGCAAATGATTAGATTGGCATTTGGTGAAATATTGAAGGATAAGATATCGTCTATGAAATTGCAACAAAGACTGCTAATGAATGATGTAAGTGTACAGCAACGTGGTCGAGTAGTGACAATTAGCGAATGTTCAACTTATTGACAGTGATGACAGTAAATAGTTGTCCTTGATGGATGTAGTGTCAGCCTTCCTGGGTGGTCCCCAGCCCAGTGCATTCACGTCGCCCTCCACCCTGGACATTGACTAAAGCTAGGCTGCACATTAGGAATAAAAACGAAATTAAAGTTAAATAACCTAATTCAACAACTTACTATCATTTGAGATTTACGTCAGTTACACTTTTCAATCAAATAATTTACTTAATTACAATCTATTCATTCAGTGTGAGACTATTACTATTATTATATCTTTTTTCAGCTATCTTATTCCAAGAACTAATCTGTATCAAATTCTAATATTTACAATATAGCACGATATGACCAAAATTGTGTTGAAAGCGCCGCTAAACAATAAGCAACCAAACTGGACTGTCCCGGATAAGAGCCATAAAACTAGTTTGTTGTTGTTGTTTTATTTTTTTTTTTGGGGGGGTATTTCTTTGATTCTGTGTTCATTGTTGTGGCCACTTGAGTATTGTTCTGCATAGAAGGTTTATTCCTGAAATTGCATAGCAGCAGTGCTGTTGTCTAATGAAGTATTCACTCAAGTTTTTAGTCCTGCGATGGACTAGATGACTCCAGTCAAGTAATAAAATAGTTGGCTAATTATTAAAATAGTCGACGCCGAAATGTCACAGGTATTTGCGATAGTGTTAGAAGCCAATGCTAAAAATCAATTTGAGAGTGCCCAAATTTATACTTATAGCTGATAACAGTAATTGATTTCTGGCCTATTTCCCCATTGGCATTAGCACTGCAGTTTAATTTTTATTTATTTTTGTGTGAATATGTTGTATTACTTCCGGTTGGGTGGTGTAACGTTAAGTCGTGTTAAATCATTTTGTAACTTCTGCTCTAGTTCATCAAGTAATGTCTTGACAGTCAAAAAGCTAAAATAATCAAGAAACGGTGGCCTGTGTGGCTTAATGGTAGAGCATTCGCTCGTGATCCAAAAGGTCGCTGGTTTGAATCTTGGCTGGTCCGCTTCCAGGTAACAACCTTGGGTAAGCTGCTCACACGCATGTGCCTGTGTCACCAAGCAGTATAATTTGGTACCGGACGATGGGCAGTGACGCTCTTCGGCTGGGAAGGTAATTCCAGGCCTGACGGAAGTAATGGCAGCCTACCGCTTCAAGTCACCTGCGGGCTGACAGCCTATACACCGGGATCATCCCCGGGCCCAACGCTCGGTAACGAGTATGGGAGAACTTTACCTTTATAATCAAGAAACTGTTAAATTCACTTGAGGAAACTTTGACAAAAGCCAACATCAGTGGTAATATTATAGATTCGTCATGTCTAATGTGAAACATAGGAAAATTTTCATGACCCACAAACATGAGAGACTGACACATCAGTCATCATATATCAGCATCTGCCTCTGTTCGCTACTGTCTCTGACTGCAGATTAATGAACATCACCACTGTCATATCAGAATTAGCAGGCATCCACGCTGTAGCCAACTTTGCAGAGGTGACTGAACACTACAAATGTCAAGCAGGGCACAATCTGTTGTTGATCAACAACAAACTCGTTTTTGCAATATTTTATTTTCCACAACCTTGCCATTGAATTAGGTCTTGGTCTCAAGCCATGAGCCTTGAAACAATGACCAAGACCTTGACTTCGAATCTCACGACCTTGACTTTGGGTCTTGAGACCATGACCTTAGAAACTGGGTTTCAATGCTCTGGGAAGACCCAAGCCGTGGTCTAGAGATCACAAGACTGGCTGTAGGGATAGTAACCTTGAAGCTCTTTTCTGTAACTTATAGTCGAGAATGGTCACTGATTCGATTTTGCTGTGTTACTTCTTAATTAGTGTACACTGTTTCTGCTTCGAAGGGGATAGCAAGCAATTATAATGAGTGTTTGAGTATCATTTAGTACGTACATAATGTATTAATATATATTTAATGCATTGCAGTATTAACTTGTGTACTGTTCTGTTTAATGACAAAATGGCCAGTTGTAATACAAGAATACTATTAACATGAACCCACTCGGCCAGTAGACAGCTTGTCTACCATACGATTGAAATGTCACAATTAATGAAGCATGTAAGAAAGTTATAAAATAGTGTGTGAAATTGTTTCTGATTCTTTGCACTTGAATTGGTTACATGTATTAATGCTTCCGGTTCACGTTTTGTTAGTATACTGGTAATATGGTAGATATGTCAACTGCTGACAGTTGTAGTAGTTAAAACAAGTACGTCAGTGGGGACTGACCTATATCCACACATGCCGATCCTACTTCGTGCAATATATTGCATCGGTATGCGTGGCCCGAGCGCTGGCCGATTTGCCGGTCGATTTTGGGCTTCATAGTGTTTTCAAAAATGGGAGATTCTGTGCCTTGGACGCCGATGAACCGCCGCGTACAAAATTTGATGCCGCTAGCTTTATCCTCGGCGAAGAAATCCGTAACCGTACAAACAAACAAAACAAAAGAACACAAATAGTAAACGATATATCCACACTTTGCCTTTCGACATGTGTGGATAACAAGCAATAGTAATTTTGAATTTTGTAATCCGGCTTGATAAAGCACGTGGACGTGTACTAAAAGCAAATGCTGTAGGTTCATACTGTTACCTGAACTTTCTGCTGGCACCCAGGTACATTGTTCATATGTTGTATAGACTGGCCAGTGTTGAAACGTTGTTAACCAGTTCCTTGTAAATACGACTGCTATTTTATTAATTGGGTGAATGGATTTCATAGTTGTATGTCGGCTAACTATGTTACTTATTTTGATTAAACATTGTAGCTTAAGATAAACTAGAACTGTCCGTACGTTTAGTTCAGCATAGACCTGCTGAAACTGGTTGTATACTATAATAATTATATATTGTGAATGCAAGCGGTAGGAAGTTAGTTTAGAGCATTTATATTTCGACGTAATAATGCATGCTGCATTTGGAAAATTTAGTTTGTATCCGTGGATCTAGTATATGTGTATGCAAATGACCGTTGTTTGTGAGTGATTTTGTTGAAACTTCCGTTGACGTTCTATTCTCTAAGCACATTGGTGTTGCATTTCCTACTGATGAAAAAGTGTTTCATTATTTATGACTCGCTTTATTCTTTTCAGCTTCAATGAAAGTTTCAGATAAGACGATCCCAGCTCATTTGTATAGCTCCGTGTATAGTAAGCTGATCGGAGGCTGTCAGGCTCAGCAGCAGACACTCGGCCGAATGTCAGTGGCGGCTTCAACACATGAGTAATGCTGGGGGCCATGAGTTCTCCTAGAACGTCCGGGAAAACCGGCGGCCAAACATCGGTTGATGCAGTATTAAGCCCCAAAACAGTCATTCCTGGGTATCGTAGCCGTATAGTACAAAGATTACTTATTAAGGAAATCCCGGTTATTAACCTTTGTTCTCTGTGGCTAAAATACAGAGGAATGACGGTTTTTAGACTTAATAGTGCATCAACGACGTTTGGCGGCCGGGTGTACATGTATATGTAGCCAATGCTTAAAGTGGTGAGCCAAAGGTGGGGGAGAGCTGAGTCTGTAATGGGTGACTGACTTCGGCTGCAAGGGAAGTGGGAAGGGGTGTCTGCTTGCCAGTGGAGGTAGGGTCTGGGATGGATGAACTGTCTGTGATGCGGCGGGGCTAAACAATTAGGTGAGGGGGCTAAAACCGACGTGAGGGCTCAGCCCCTTGCGTCCCCTTACTTTAACCAAGTGCTGTCTATAACTTACCGCGGGTAATATATTGGGAGCTAGTCACCCTCATAATATCACAGTTGACGCCTGTGCCACGTGTTCACGGTTACTGTAAGCCATGTCATGTTACCGGTAGTTCGCTGAGTGTGCTGAGAAGTTTGACAGTTGAATGTCGGTGAGTTTCGGACTGAAGGAGCTGATTTGCATTTCGCTGGCAACTGGTCGGGTGATTGTACATTTGTAATGTTCATGACAGTTGCGTCACTCAGGAACGTGGCCGCCGATAGTTTAAGATGTTCAACTGTAACTGAAAGTTCTGCGGATAAGCAGACAACAGAGACGATGCATAGCGCCGATTTATAGAGGCCTCCCATTTTGGACGTTATCCCGATTAATTAAGCCGATGTAGTCATTACAAGTACGTCCGTCTTCGGGACGGCCGTATCCACACATGCCGACCTACGTGCACACGCCGCGCGATTTCACGAACGGCGCATCGACGATTACGGTAGCTCTTCCAACCCTGCCAATCCTACGCCTCTATTCACGGCCCCAAAATGTTTTGTAGGGTTTTGACCCCCTAAATGGGGAGCAAAGTTCGCCTAAATGGGAGATTCCCTGCCCAGGACGCCGATGAACCAGCGTGCAAAATTTGACGCAGCTAGCTTTATCATCGCCTGAGAAATCCGTAACCGTACAAGCAAAAAACAAAGAACAAACAGTAAAGGATATACACACACCTTGCCTATCGGCATGTGTGGATAAATAAACGTTAGAAGGCATCGTGATAGAAGTCGCCTACATGCACGTGTGACATGACATATGGGCACTTAAATTTTTCAGTGTTAATTACCTCCTTTTGGCTCTGCGAGTAGCCTATATGCCCTACGCCAACGTGGCGGTCTGCTACATGAATGGGGCTAGTAGAGAAATAGGATGGGTACTTGGTGGTGCCTCCGGTGTGAACGAACCCCGCCCCTGATAACAAAGTGACAGCCTTGGCAGCCTGCAGGCACCTGGCACCTTATCTGTTGTGTACATGTCACTGATGTCAGAAATAACAGCGGCGTAATTTACACCGACTCACTCCAGCGCCGCAACGCAAGGACAGACGCAAGACATCGACAACGTGCGGAGCCGTGCGTGGTCGTGTGTATTGTAATGTAAACGTATTCTAAATACATGCGAGAAAACGGCTGACTCGTCTCGAAGCAATGTGGAGACAGCATTTTCACTGTCTTTGTCTTTTTAGTCTTGAGGGTTACAGCATTATACAAGTTATTACCAATTTCTAATTACGTCATAATTATGCAAATTTGACCAAGTGACGCATATTGCGGCGAAAACGCAATGCAACACAGTACCCCAGATCTGCACCTTAATCAAGAGGTTAGAGACGACTATCGAGTCGACTCTCCCAGATACTTTGCTTGATGGCCAAGTATCTTCTCAGATGAGATATATAGGGGCCTACCAATGTGCATCACAATATCACGCGCGATGTGACGAAGCCTAGTAGTAGGCCCTACGTCGCTTCTGGGTTGTCCCAGTTCTCCCATCTCGGTGTCCCAGATCACCCCAGCGCCAGCCTGTCCCAATTCAACCCGTAATAGGTGCTCGACGTCTTTGAACCTTGGTAAACGTAGAAGAAACGCCAAAAAATTATAAAGTGTGCAAGTGGATATGGCAGAGAGTTATCTGTTAGCGAAGAATAGCACTCAGTTGTTCGGTCAAATTTTTGTCAAAGAATGTCAGTGGTGTCCCAGTTCTCCCCGGCCTCCCCTACGTATTACCTATCAATTGGGTGTGACGGGGATGAGAATTTGGTAACTGTCATTATTTTGAAAGCATCAGTTTTGTGCAGGGTACTATCTTCAAGATAGTATTTAATTGTATCTTGAAGATATAAAATTAAAATTATCTTTATTATCCACACATGCCGATAGGCAAGGTGTGAATATATCGTTTACTGTTAGTGTGTGTGTCTCTCTTTGTACGGTTACGAATTTCTCCGGCGAGGATAAAGCTAACGGCGTCAAATTTTGCACGGCGGTTCATCGGCGTCCAAGGCAGGGAATCTCCTATTTCGGGGAACTTTGCTCCCCAGAAGCCTAAAATCGGACGAATCGGCCACCCACACGGAAGTAAAGTTCGTGATGGGAAGACGTACCGTAATCGCGTGCTTATCAAGTTCGCGCGGCGTGTGGACGAAGGATCGGCATGTGTGGATATACGGCCGTCCTTGAAAAAAACTTGAAGACGGACGTACTTGTCTTGTATCTTCAGAATACTTTTTGAATATTATCTTGACAATAATGAAGATATTTTTTCCAAGATACTTTTTACCAAAATAAGTTAATCAATGACTTTAAAAGTATCTTACGCAAAACTGACAAGAAGTCACTTGCAAGTTGCTGTTTATCTGTTGTAATCTTAACAATCTTTGATATGTCATGAACAAACACACTGCAATTAGTAGATAAAGTAACTAATTTAATAAGAATTATTTAAAATGCAAACATGCAAACGAGCAGGCAAATGTAAAAGTATCTGCTAGTGTTTTCAACAAATGTGTTTTACCAAATTACCAGTCTATTATTTCTACTACGTGATGGTGAACAGTATAACTACGACTGACAGTTGACACTGACACTAACACTATGCTGTAGCAGGCTAAAGACACAAGACACATCTTTTCGGTTTGGCCTGCGGGGGCGCACTCGTGACTGCTTAGGCTGTAGAAGCGGCGCGTTACTTATAAATGCTCTCATTATACA
>Ga0209363_1002091_pt1 | contig 10243 bp, 5 predicted proteins | sample WorMetexBAHAMAS3_FD_187385 | JGI IMG/M metagenome (GOLD analysis project Ga0209363, IMG submission 187385) | Marine gutless worms symbiont microbial communities from Max Planck institute for Marine Microbiology, Germany - Inanidrilus exumae... | ecosystem: Host-associated > Annelida > Digestive... | reverse complement strand
GAGGGTTTTTTTGTGGGGATATATAAGAAAAAGGGGCTAGGTCTTTTGTGGGCATAACAGAAAGACGAAATTTTAGAGTTACAAATTTTTAGTAAAAAGTGTTGTGTATAGAAGATATTAGTTGCATTTGCACAACATTGTGTATATAATAAATCTGTTGGATTGTACACAAGGGTGTGTGTATAATATTATTCTTTTAGGTTATATGTGTGTAGAAACTTTGTCTTCATAATTTTAACGTAGTAATAAGTTGCGGATATCAGTTTTTATTCAGAAAAATTCAATTCAAACGACGATCAATGATCAGCATACATTGTTCAGGGCCGTGACAGCCGTTTATTGACTCGTTGACTTCAACTAAATGTAGACCAACTTGACTGAACGTCCGGTGAGTTAGCACCAACAGTATGCTGATTATGCGAACTAACCATAACCGACACAGTAAGAAGTCCGTCTGTGGCGCGGTACGTCCATCAGTTGTCTTCTTGCAGATCGAAGATGCTGTCTGCCAGGGACATCCGCATACCGTTGGTGCTAACTTAACTGACATCGTGACTGACTACTCGTGCAGGTTGACTGCAGCAGTCACGTTCCCACGGCCTGTCCCATATCGTTATATCTGTCACCGCATCCATGCTACTGCGGCAGTCATTATTGAAGTCACGGAGCCATTCAAAAAATTCATTTATAGAGATCGAGAAAAAATCGAACCTTGAGTCTCGCGGGAGTTGTTAACATCGTACACCGGCTCGCGGTCGCGCAACGGCATCACGTTGACAAGTCCTGCCAGACATGCTTCATTGTCGCATCCTTCAGCCCACCACCAGCCCGACCATGCAGTACGGCAAGCAATCGTAGATCGTCATCTGGCTGCCTGTGTCCTGTCTAGCGTGAATAGCATTCAATATCATGTTGCACAATTCCTTCCAAATGCCGCCCACTGACCACCCACGCTGTCGACCACTGCAGTGGGACTGGGTGCCAAGGCGGCTGGCGCGGGTATGACTGAAATGTTTCAAGGCTCTGAGTATTTCTCGTTTGGTGGCACGTGACAGCGATGACCTTGTGATGTCCGCCAACAAATTTGATGTGTTTATGAAGAAAAAAGAAACCAAAACCGATGCCGACTTACTTAAACATGTTTCTGTTTTGGAGTGAAATGGACTCCAAACAGTTACTTAAAATCACAGTATGACAAACTTGTTTATGTGTGGCAATTGAAACTGCACTTGTAGTGTAGTATAGGAGAGGGTTTTCGTGGTCATAATCTGGACATGACTAAAGACAATGAAAGTTGAAAGAGCTTTGTCATTAATTATTAATTTGTACATATATACTGTAGCCAGTAATGAACACAGTTATTAAAGAAAGCAGTAGCATCTTGGTCATTAATGCGAGCATGGTTGAACTGTTCTGCAGTGTCAGACAAAGTGGAGATGCCAGATTTGTTGGGTCATGCTGTCGGAGAGCAGCGGTGGGAATTGTTAGCCAGGCTAGCTGGAAACGAGGTGAGAATATGCATGGCAGATGACAAACTGATTCTAGTTCTGTCTGTAAAGTGGTTGTACGACTTCCATGCACAGTTTTAACATATTCTCCATGCTATTACTTCTGCATGCAGATGTTGGATATGCCCTCCATTTGGTTGTTATGTGGAATGGTATGGAGGTGATGTAGCTAACATTGTTGAGAACTCTGCTGTCTTCTCGCTAATCCAGATACACTAGTTTTCTCGTTTCATACAGGCTCCGGGTTTGAGATGTGCCATGATTTATTTGTTGATTCCGATGCTATATAAATCATTTACTAGCTTCCTTACTTATTTACTTCCTTAAGAATAGGCCCTTTCTATCTCCAGGCCAGAGGTTGTAAGAGATGAGCAAACCTGGCTTTATTTTTTGTGTTATAGTATATTAAGTTACAGATGTATGTTTGCTTTTGTTGTGTGAGATTTAGTTCTTCTGTGCTAAGCCAAGACATTGGCAGGGAAGAATATCTCTGAAATAACTTATTTTGTGTTGGGTGGCACGTAAAACCTCAGTCAATCCATCAGTTAGTCAGATAACGCTAGTTGCCATCAGCAACGGCTTGTAGACAGTCAAACTGTGCTCCAACAGAATCCTACAGTTTTTAACGGGTTGCTGGCTAACTAACACAAGTTGACCTGTATAATAGCCGTAATGTGGTTGTTGTTGGTCATTACCCACGCCGGCTGTGTACCCGCCGGTGTGGATAGGGTGTTCAGTTGCGTTTGTCTATTTGTCGCACTGTAAAAAGAAAACAGCTTGAGCTGTCAACACCAAGCTTTGTACACATATACTCTATAGTAGTCGCTCAGCATGCATTGACCCAGAGGTCAGGTCAAAAGGTCAAGGTCACACGGTTACGATGCATGCTGCTATGGCCATGTGCTCCTGCTGCCATCCTGGGTCTGCATGTCGATATGACTGCTTATGTTTTCTAGTTATACTTGCCTTAGAGGTATCAGTATTGGTAATTGAAGCAGAACTAGTGGAAGGACAAGAATGTAGTATTGATGTCATTGTGACAGGCCATCTGTGCAGTGCTGACATTTGCCTGTACCGTATTTGGCTGTTTGAAGGATCCGTTTGAGCTCAATGTGAAGCAGCGTGCATCTGGCACATTTAATGATCCGACTCTAATTCCGTCAATGTATGAGAAACGTCTCATTGGCTGCATTTGTAAGTAACATCTAGTATCATCCAGTACAACTAGTTTCAATTGGCCTTTTTTCCCAGAATTACTTCAGGTTGGAACTGGTTCCGGTGTATGGGACCGTGCAGAAATTATATAACACCCGAGGGGTGGGTGGGTGTCAATTTTGTTATATGCCGTTATATGGGGTGTGGTGGGGTGAGTAGTAGAAATGTTATATAACATACGGAAATTTTTTCAACAGATTCGACTATCAGAAGCAGGTTTCTGCAGCTTAGATGCACTTCTAGTTCCAATACAACAGTGTCAAAGCACTGAAGGCAATGATGCCAACCAGAGATAATGATCCACAGAAGCCCATCCTTTCATGATTCACTGACTTCTGAGGTAATGGGCTGCACCATTTGTGCATGATGCATGCAGATGCTTAGACTGTGGTATTTTACCAACACATGTAGCAGCTGTGCAGCAAATGATGATTTTCAACACCAATACAATGCCATACAGTAACACCATTTACACGGAACTTTGGAGGTGGATGGGGCAGGTCTGGTACCATGGTGGGGGTCCCCCAGACGCTTCTTTTGGGTTTTACCTGACAGAAGCATTCCAAAACCAGACCAACGCAGAAAAAGATATTATACAATGAGAGTCGTCAGGCGCTGATATGTTATAGAAACTGAAGAACAGCAATTACATTGAACAGAACTGATAAATGCTGTAAAACCCATAGTGTTCACATGCCCTTTATTTTGCGAATTTCACAAGCTAAACAAAATGCAAAATTAAAGTGCATGAATATCGACACTACACCAACTTTTGATTGGCATTACTCGTGTGTTGGAACTGTGTGGGTTGAATTCACCAAAATAAAAGGCACCAAAATAATTTTGCATGTGAAGTTGCCAATTTTTAGGACAACCAACTTAAAGGGTTTTACAGTAGGCCTTGTGGCGGTTGGTTAGTTTCCACTGTGTTGTAGTCGTTAGCATAATAACAAATTAGCCTCTCCTATGCTTTCCCATTTTGGGTCGTCGCTGAACAAAAAGGCAACGAGGTCGGAAGGTTACTATATCGTTGGCCTTCCTTAAACTGGCAGAACTAATCTCCAACCATGACCTTGTCCCCGATATAGCATATTTTTGTGCTGAAAGCGGCCGTTAATCTCCTAAACAACCAACCAACACCTTGAAGTAGAAGATGCAGAGGCACTGGTGGTTACCAACTGCAGTGTATAAATATATTGTAGTAAAGTAAATGAGTAACACGAGTAAAGTATAGTACATTTCAACTGGTGGTTGAACATTGCTGACAACACAAATCCACAATTGTAGACAGCAAACTATGCCCCCAGTGTCCAGTTTGCTGCCATTGTATATGGCAACAAAGTCAAACAGCAAGCATGTTGGAAATTTATGCTTACTTGCTGCAGAACAGTGCCCATGTTGATACTGCTAATGCCATGTACCATATGGCCCATTATGTGAAAAAGTGACATCATCTGCAAAAGCAGAGGTGCATAATGTATTGGAGTATATGCTATTAAACGGCATCCAATAAAGCTTTTAACGATGTTTTGTATTTTTAATATGCATTTGCATATGGCTGTGATGTTTAATTTAATTTTAATTGATAGTTGTTTAAATCTTTGTGCAACTTAAATTTTTGTTCATTTGTTTACAGTTTGACCAAAAAACATTGAATTAAAATTTGACGTTTTAGTCATGTATGAAATTAATGAGCTGATGAAAGTGATGAGATATCTATTTCAGTGACGATATGTTTTATGTTGACAGGTGAGGAGGATGCGGTGAGCATCAACTGGATGTTCTTGTACAAAGGCGAACCAAAGCGCTGTGGGTGTGGAAATTGGTTTAAGCTTGTTGAGCTTGATACCACCAAACATGGTTCACAGCACTAGCGGCAGTTTTTTTTTGTGTGGGATTTAGATAGTGGTCCTTACAACGACAACAGACTACAGAGCAGTTTGTTTCTATTCTTTTGCTCGGAACGTAGCAACTATGCAATGCAATTGTCGGTTGTAAAGGCATTATTTTTGTTTTGTTGAACATGGCTTTAACGTTCATACTTCTAAGGTGCATTAACTGATACGCTGCAGTATCTCTGGTCGTTTCGTTGAGAGCAAATAACCAAAGTACTGCTGGATTGTGCTGACTGTGGTGCTTGCACGGAAAATTAAATGCTGATTGGCAAAGCCAGAACTTGCAACAAATCAAACATGAAACCTGGAGGGTTAGTGTTAGTTAATTAGTTAGTTAGTAAGGATATTTATAAAGTGCAATAAGCAGATAGTCACAGGATCAGTGCTATTCACATAGGTGGAGTTTATCAGTATCTGTTGCCGTGACTGCAGCAGGTAACTGGCTAACATGTCCACAGAGGTGAGGTCCTTTATCACACTTTGCTCATAATTGTGTCCAGAAATGTTCATTTGCATGCTGAACATGCATGAAAGTGTTTGACTGTCTGGATCTGGCCAGACACACGAAGGAAGCTTACTGCATTCCCCAGACCTCCTTGCTAGCTTACTGTGCTCTGCAGATGCCTAGATGAATTCACAGGGAAGGGACACCTGGGGTTTGGAGAGGAAGGGAGGAAAAGATATAAGGACGGGCAACAAAAAGGAAAGGGAAGGGAGAGAACATTACCCAACATAGTCAAACTCCACCTATGAGTATTGGTCGTTCACTGCTAATGCTCCCCAAAAGTGCTGTTTGTTATTGAGAAATACGATGTTGTATCATTTTTTCACTGTCATTTGCCTATCACAGGCAGTTTGTGAAAATGACGTTGTGTGCAATGATGCCTTGCCGTTTCAACAACTGGTGTTCTGTTACGTACTGGCCTACCAGAGTTATTTTATCATACTCGCAGCATTGCACAGGCCTATAGCAAGTTAACTAGAAGAAGCCAGCACTCACAAGAGTGCAAAGACCTGCACCGGCAATGTTTTTGTGACTCAACCTTGACCTTTTGAACAGAAATAAATTGCTTTCCGTTACTCATTGTGTAGCATTTCTATGATAAGTTTGGTGATACTAGCTGCTGCATAAGTTTTTTAGATATCATGTGGAAAAAACAGACACACAGACAAAAGGCGGTAAAAACCTACCAACCCGACTGCTATCGGAGTAGGTGATAACTCCTTAGTTGAATTTCTGGCAAATATAGTCCGTGTGTACCAATGCGATGAAACTATTAGCATGACCCTAAAAATTTCCAGAATTTGCGATTGTGAGCCTATGAGATACATGTATATAGTGACATTGGTATGGCAGGCAGATAGAAGACCTATTAGTAGCGAGCAACACATTAACTTACTGGGCAGAATAATAACAGAGTACCTTGCGAAATTCCTGTCCCCAAATAAAAATTAAGGACATTTGCTTCATCAACACATGACATACGGTACATCGGCCTATGTAGCGACGGAGATGTTTCACATAGATAGCAGACCAGTAGGTGCTAACTTCACAGTATATTTCAAAACAGTCATGTAATGTCCGTGACGCTAAATAACGTCAGAACAATTCGTTAACGCATTTTGTTTGCTTTTATTTGGTAATATTGTTGCTAGTGTACGAGTGTAATGTAGTCGTCAAAAAATAATTATTGACCATAAATAATCATTCAGAGAATTATGTTTCCTGCATTTCGTTGTATTAATATTTGCCAAAATGTAATAACAACACAGTTCGTCTAATAAAAAACGATCCTACCTACACGAGCAGACTATTACTTATAGCCTTCAATTATTATGCTGGCCACGTCTATAGCAGTAAAATTAAGCGTAATGTAATGGTCTGGCGTCTGTCTGTCTGTCCCGTTGGCATACTACGTGACTCACTCACCAGGGGACACCATGCGACATGGTCAGCGTACATTTCTGACCGTCAGTAAGGAGAATCGTTCCCCCTCCCCACATTTAATCAAAGTAGTTGTCCTCTGTTGTAACACGCGCCAAAAACCAACTTAATCCGATTCGTTTAGGCATCGAGTTGCAATACAGAAGTCTTACACACAGATACATAACCTGTAGGGTGAGTCAAACCATTACCGTGGTAAGATAAATATATAATGGTTCACGATTATTGTGTGTTGCCTTGCTGCACAAATATTAACTAGAAGAAGCCAGCACTCACAAGAGTACACAAACTCACGCTGGCATTGTTTTTGTGCCTCATGACCGTGACCTTCGATCTTTTGACTCCCAAAGTAAGTGGGTTTCCAAAACTCCTAGTGGAATATTTCTATGTCGAGTTTGCTAGCTGCACAGATTTTTGAGATACTGCGCTGCTGAAAACCACATACCCCTGCGATAGGCTACCGTCGGCGTGGGTAAATGCTGAAATCCCCCTCAGAATGAAATATTTCAACGTCAGCAAACGCCTGAGAAATAAGTCACCGAGTGAATCACCCAAGCTGGCTTTTGATTACTTAATTGGTCTTAGTAATCAGGTTCAGAGAAAACAACAGTCGTTTAGCATTAAGAAGAGCAATAAAGAGAATTTCTGGCTTTTAAATTTTGAAAATCAGATCGCGGAATTACTGCAGATTTGGCAAAAATCTGCACGCCGAATTGACCATTTTTTGTCGATGGTGCCATGCCTATAGAGTAGTAGGCGTACAGGTATACTGGGACGAGTGGTAAGCCCAAGCAGAACTCGGGCGATTGGCCCAAGGAGTGAGGGTTTCGACACACAAATTCTGAAATGAATTATGACGTCAGCGCCCAGAATCTTCCAGAATTCACGAAAGTATTATAAGACGTGGCTTTGGGCGGGTAGATCACTTCGCCGTCAGTCATTTAAGTTAGACGCAACACTCAGCCAGACGACGTGTTTTTACTTGGTGCGTTTCATCAGAGCCGGCTTTAAGAGACAGCGAGACTGGACCATTTGCTGCCAGTTTCAAGGCCAAGATGACCCGCGCAATGATAATCTAGGCCCACTAGTCTTGCTAAGTAGGCACACAACGACACATTTCAACATAGGGGCTGTGTACATATTAACGCCGAAAAGTCCATTTTTATTCCACCCCCACCCAATATAACATTATGTAGCACAAAGCAGACCACTACCCCGTAATGTTATAACATTTTTCTCCCCACCCCCGGTCACAAATAAGACCATTCATCCAGTGGTTAAAGTAGTTTTAAAAAGGAGGCGGGGCCCTTCCTATCCGCAATCCTGAGTGACTCCCATCCTGGGCACCCCTCTGAGACCTCCCCCTTTTGGTATATTTTGAGCATGAAAAATCTGTGTCTGTTGCCAGTAGTGTCGATTGACTTTTAGGCATTACAACAGCTCTCGTTGATGACATTGCGACATAGACCTACGTCAGGAGAGCGTCTGGCTCAAGAGATAAACACTGGTAGCCTAAATGTAGTCCATAACAGCAGAGTCAACAGCAGCAGCACAGCGACCGCAAAAATTTATTGACATTGACTGAAATGCACGACGGCGGGATTTAACAGGACACACACCGGACGTGCTTACTGAGTGAGACACTGCGCTGCTCACAATAATCCACAGTGACAGTGACTAACAAGAACTCATCAGGAGATGAGATAGCGAACGTGAACTTTTTTATGACGATATCACACACGTAGGCCTACTTCAAAATACCAAAAAGAGAACTTACTTCGTTTAACAAATTAGACGATAGCTAGGCAATTACTGCCCATTAAGTCTTGAATTTATGAATTTGCTACAAAATTTCCACCTTGCAGTTATAAAATATTTATACTGTGGGCGTCGCGCGGTCCCTCTACAGACGTTTACTACTAGACGTAGGCCTAGTAATCGTAAATTGTCTATAGTTATGGCTTTGTCAACCACTTTTATGCAATACGTCCCGTAAACTACCAAATTCGGTAAAATAACGCAAAATAAGGGCCATTTCGCCGTTCAAGGTCACCGATTTTGGTATCAATCGAAAGTTCATATACGACTTCCTATCAGTGATTAATACTAACTTACCTACCTGCACCGTTTGCGAGATATAGCCTTCGAAATGTCAAAAATCGCTATATTTGGATATATTTCTCTTGCGTTTAAACCCCCCGACGAAGGGGTTCCCGTTCCCCTGGGACGATCTCCGTAAAATTTTCAGTGAATGTCAACGGATGGCCAATTGTTACCAAATGGCGAAGAAATATTGCCGAAAATTTCAACCGGCTGAGTAGGGTGCACGAACGTTGCAGACGACAGACGGACGGGCGATAGCATATAGCGACACGTTCACGTTCGCTAGAAACATCTACAGTCGATGTATTACCGTCATTTAACTGGGCGATAATACACCTACTGCGTTTGCAGCAGCAGCCGGGGCCCACCAGCCAGGAGCCGGGGCCAAAATGGCGGATAACTCGAGGAGCCGGGGCCGGGCCCCGGCTTACTTTAACCACTGCATTCATCGATATGTAGTTCAAATTATGTATTCCATTTTAAAGCAACAAAGACACACAATAGATGTGTAACTAAGGCCAATATCCTAGCCCATGTTTCAGTTTTCGTTCGATTTCAGTTTACTGCAATCACGACTGTCCTGAAAGCACCCCAGTCAATTCACTGTTCATTCCCACGACAGATGATCACGGTGAGTCATGTACAACAGGAAGACCATAATGGCCACACTGTTGCAGCAGGAACGTCAAGGCCAGTTGTATCAACGTCTTCCTTCGCAAGCCACTCCGCATCCTCAGACACTAGTACAGCCGATAAAATCATGATTAAAGACTTTCACGTAGATGGTAGCAGTAGGCCTATTATTAAAACAATTGCGACTAAGTATGCATTCACGTATCATGTTCCAAGTCCTACACCAATGACATTGACAACTAACAACAAGTTATTCCGACTGATTCTTTATGTTATTGGTATTACTATGCAAAATACCTGCAGCGATGATGGCCGTGAGTTCCCTGTGTCTTCTTGCTGCGATCCTCAAGGATCTACACTTCGGAGCTACACTAACTTTTACACGAAGATGAATGTCTTGCTTGTGTTGCAGCACCTAGCACCATAGCATTTGAAGGAAAGTAGGCCTGCAGCTTGCCAATGTTGCATGTCCGGTTGGTGATATAGCTGGCAACAGTGGGACAACAAAGATCGTAGGGAATGTTGTACCGATCACTGACATTTGCTGTAATGAAATCACTGCAGAGACGTTGGAATAGAAAGAGAGAAATGCATCACTTGTGTCATCCAATTTTAGACCATGATTGTTCGATACAGAGAGTGGTGCAGACAAAAATCCATTTGGCAACACTGCAGACTTCAAGGCTGAACGCATGGGAGTACAGCACTAGTCTTTTCAGCGTGCCGTTTTTGACACAAAGAAGCTACCTTGTAAAATCTGTTGAAAGAAAATTTGGTATATAAGCCTAACATTTCTTCTACTCACCCCACCCCATACAACGGCATATAACACAAAAACTCATCAGGAGATGAGATAGCGAACGTGAACTTTTTAACGACGATATCGCACACACGTAGGCCTACTTCAAAATACCGAAAAAGAGACAAACCTACTTCGTTTAACA
>Ga0209363_1002089_pt1 | contig 10245 bp, 11 predicted proteins | sample WorMetexBAHAMAS3_FD_187385 | JGI IMG/M metagenome (GOLD analysis project Ga0209363, IMG submission 187385) | Marine gutless worms symbiont microbial communities from Max Planck institute for Marine Microbiology, Germany - Inanidrilus exumae... | ecosystem: Host-associated > Annelida > Digestive... | reverse complement strand
GACGACAGACAGACAGACGACAGACAGACAGACGACAGACAGACGACAGACGGACGGCCGATAGCATATAGCGAACGTGAACGTAAGTATCACGTTCGCTAATAATGGCACCGGTATTGTATCGTATTTGGCCTATGGTAATTCGGTGCGTCGGACTTTGTCGCTTCCAGAACCACACACGGTACACAATGACTTTTCTATGATGTCAATGCAACCCGATTTGCCCGGAAACGTGGATACAAAGTTACTGATAGAGGAAGTGGCTCAACGACGGTGCTTGCGAAGTGCCAGGGCAGTAACAGTAAGCCATAGTTCAAGAATATCCGGCGCCTTGGACAGTTGGAGCAGACTCAAGGATCAATTCAGGGCCATCGAGAATTCCCGTTTCAAAGTTAAAAATTTCTCCTGTTAGTGTTAAAAATTCCCAAAAATTCTCGTTATCGCAACAGTATCACATTGCAGTGTTAGTATACGACTATAATTATAGTCATTGTAGTCTAATAAGTTTGTATGAGACGCATAGCCTATCTATTGTCAATGGCGTAACTTGTGGTCTAAAAAGTGGGGAAACCAAGCAAACTTTCTGACTAGGTGTACTTATAAGGTGGGGGTTCGTCCTCCCACTCCAAAAGTGGGAGGGTGTCCGGACCTCGCGTCCCCCTAAAATTACGCCCATGTTTCTTGTGAACAATAGTAAATGATAATATTGCTTCACAGACATAATAAAATTATCACAGAATCAAAATATACGCTAATAACGGCTCGAGATAGCCTATATAAAATGGAATCTATAAAGGCCTTAGGCCTAGGCAGGTTATTCGGTGCGTCGAACTTTTTCGCCGACTATACAAGGCTCGTTAATTCAGATGCTATAGCACAATAGTATGAAGCATGACATAAGGCGACGACCTCGAGACTGACAGTTCGGACCTAGGAGCTTCGGACCGTTTCGGCTGTCATTTTTCACAGCCATCAGTCACAAAATAGCACAGCATTATAATAACTGTATTGATGAAATAATCCGTGAGCAGCCGAACGTGGGTATAGACTATATTTATCCAGCGTGACGCTACACTAGATGATCTCGTCTAGGTCTATACAGTACAGACGTTGACAATATTCATGGGTATTACGCACCACAGCCTAAGCCTTCTTGAGTGTTGTGATGTTGGCTGCGTTCAACGAAATGGCATCAGTTCGTCACATGAATGGTACAACATCTGAATACACTCCGACTGGTTACATTTAGTCTTTGATACGTGCGGCACATACATGGTAGAATAATTAGCTGTCTGTGCGTCTTTCAGCGGAACAAGGTAAATACGTGCGCATCACAAATGTATGCTGAGTAGCCTACTGTTAATCCATTCTATCAATAAACGACGATAAATACGGTCGACATGAACACAATACAGCACTGTATCAAGGCCATATATGGGTTCCCATGACCTCCCCCTAATATTTTTGGGTCAACTGCATACTCTTGGGCGTTACTGCAATTAACTAGGCCTAGTTATTTCAGTAGATCACTAGCCGGTGCTTTTAATAGGCTGCTTTATGCATTACTTCTCACAGCGCGACGCTATGCTCGTGAGGTATTGTCTATGAGCCTGTGTGTCTGTTGTCACAGCTCGAGTTCTATCAAAAAGGCATGTATAGGCCCCTATGCATATGACATATGCCTTTGCTTAAGGGTGATTCTCTCGACAAAGCTTCGCCGTCGAGCTACAGACCGATATCTAACCTGAATTTCATTTTAAAAGTGCTTGAACGCCTATTCCTTCACAGATTTCAACCACATATATTAGCAAATAGCAATTTCAACAGGTGTCCAGCGCCTCTGATTCATTCTACTGAATGATTATGACACTTAATCAAACTGTATTACTTACTTATTACATCACGCAAACAACGCCGCATGATAGCCCACGGTCTCCCATACCTCTGAAAAAGCAGTGCGCATTAAATACTATGTTTACACATGAATTGGTGAGTGTACGTGACTTGTAAACGTCCAGTCGTACAAAAATGAAACCCTTCTCAAGGTCCCAACCAGTCACATACATACACTGTACACTGGGTCACAAAAAAACAACACTGCTTTGGCTTGCTATCGACGTACATCAACCGATTTTGATAATTTTTGGCAGAAATGTTGCTAAGAAAGTAATTGTTAAGAAAGTAAGCAGTCAAGTGGTACTTTACTTTCCCCACCTCATCTAACTAATGCTTCTGCACTACCTGGGGAAACAGAAAGTAGAAAATTGTCTTTTCACTTAAATGCTGAACGTTGTTTTGCTAACAGACACAGAAAACACATTCATATTATTACGCGGTCACAGCTGAACCGCCCTTCATTCTCACAAGAATTGGCCGTATGCACCAAACAAGACCTAGGAAGGGAGTATAGCATGCTACCGTCTGTTACCACACACTCATCGTTTTGCAAGTCTGTCGTAATGTCTGCCACTGTGTCAATAGTGGGAGTTGTTGTCTGTTAAGCCTCCTGGAGAACTAGGTGTATCGACAAGCATGAAGCTGTCCATGTCAACGCGCTGCATGCGCGCCCACTTGTGATGCATGCGCCAGGTGAATATTCAATGGACATTATTGATGGGATATCTTACTATCTCGACAAAATAATGTTCACTGTTATCAAACACGTTGTCAACCATGATATTATTTGCATTTCAGCAACACAGCTCATGCATGAGTTCACATTTGTTGCACAAAACTCTCAACTTCATTTCCCCTGAGCTACGGTCCTAACAGGCCACATGAACTCAATTGATTACAAGATTTAAGAAGTCTATAGCAGCGTGAACATGATCGAGTTGCATTTCAACAAAATTGAAGAAATCAAACAGCGACTGGTTGAACTCTTTAAACGCAGTAATATAACATTTGAGTGAAAAGATGCGATCTTCCTGTTTTGCCAGGTAGTGCAGAAGCACTAGTTAGGCGAGGTGGAAAAATAAAGTATCATTTGACTTCTTACTTTCTTGGTAACATTCGTGCCAAAAATTATCAAAATTGGTCGATGTAGGTCGACCGTCGAAGTTATAGCAAGCCAAAGCTTGACAGAGTGTAGAAGTGGTGATATCTCGGAAATGGTGCAAGACTTAGACGTTGTTACTACAGACGACTAACGTGAAGCGATAAATGGCGTCTTGTCTCAGCTACACTCTGCTGACGATGAAGCCATTGCCTGACTGACCAATTATGGTTCTTGATGCACACACAAAAAGAAGAAGAACTGACGTGACGTTTTGCAATATGTGGTCTATCAAATTGCGCCAATTCTAATGACGTTAAGTGACCTTCAAGGTCATTCAGCTACTGCCTTTCAAATGTGATTTTTGTACTCATGCAGCAGTTGACAACATTTCAACTGATGACGGTGCATCACTGGCCCGTCTATAATAGTCGATTGTCTTGTTACGATGTAAGTGTAACACATCTCATGGATTAATTTCTAGTTACTGCGTACACGTGCTACGTAGACGCTGTGAATTGTTACCATGGCATTAATTTTGTGGAAAACTGCAATGGGCCAACTGTTAACCACGACATAAAAACGGAGCACTGAAACCTGGTAAATAGCTGGAAAGCGGTTTCTGCTTCTGGTTACAAAGCGTTCACTGATTTTACTTCACTTACTCAATAAGAAATAAACTAGCTGGATTATTTAATCCAGAACGTCACATCCAGAGACATTCGTTTACCACACTGTCGTGAATTCAGTGCTGACATCTTTGCACCAGTGGCACATGTTAGCTACTTATGGAATTGGACATTTTAATGAAGTTATGCCAACCAGTATTGAACATAAGAGATGTAACTACGACCATGGCTGCAGTTCTTTTAGATCTACTGCACACAAAAATTTGAACCAATCACCTCCCAGGATCAAACAGGCAACTGGCTTAGAACTTGGCCATTCAACGCGTGAATGTGTGTGTTATAAAAATGCTGTCCAGAATCCACTGACTTTCACAAACTGAGACCAGTGATAGGACTATATACACTGCATGCTGTATTCACATCTGCAGTCTGACACACATACACCATAGCGGTTCAGACCAAACTATCCAGACATTTATCCACACGTTCTAACAACACCGTGAAACACCAATCTCTACAAGAACTCGCAAGAATAATTTCAGAAGGTAGCAGCTTTCTCACAAAGCAAGGTTTTAATCAAAACCACGAAGAAGTGAACAACTTCACGACCAAAATGTTCACTTGAAGGAATGCAGGACATGCTAATAATACACTATCTTCAGCATTCGCCAAATTCCTCCCATTTCGACCCTCTAAATGCAATGCCAATAGTGGCATGTATAGAATTTCAGGAAGGATATTAAACGGGAATCACTTCTAAAATTCAGACACTGTAGTTCACTCATGTTTGTCAACTGAATGTGACTCTGGAATAAATTCATTAATTTTTCAGTAAATATTTTTTCAAGAACTTTTCAGAGGGGAGGTGGCTACTGTACGCAAGACGAACTAGCAACAGTGACTGTCAAGACATGACGGCTGTGAACGATGCTGCAGCCAATTACACACTCCAGCCAGCTACAAATGTTCCATCTGTCTGCATCGTCTGCATGTTGATCATCAGAGACGTGAATAACGGCACCAGTGCCAGTTATCATCAGCTTCACAGCAAGCCTTGTCGGCGAAGATCCTCATACGTCTTCTTTGTCACAACGTTGCCGGCCGAGTCTTCAAACTCCTCCTGAAATAAAGCAGTGCCACATCATCTCATTTCAAATGCACTCAATACCACAACAACGCAATCATCACCATCACACCCCACGTTATAATGGACGTCTGCTAAGTGAACCCACGGCAGCTGGTTCCCCGTCCATTTCATCCTACACTAGTTCCAAAACAGAATCTTTGTAGAAAAGTGGCACAGCTTTTTTTACGGCATGCCACCCATCTGACAGTGTCAAACCAATGAAAGGAACAATGCAATACGTCAACTAGAGAAATGTGCAGTCGTATCGACATGCAGACCCAAGCCAGGCAGTTACAGTTAGGATTTGAAACTTTGACCTCAGGGTCAGTGCATGCCGAGGTCCTACCATGTACTGTATGTCTGCCGACCTTGGTGCTGATAGCTCAAGCCATTTTCCTTTTACAGCGCGGACAAACAGACAGACAGACAGACGTGACTGAACGCCCTACCCATGCCAGCGGCTATACAGCCAGCATCGTGGGTAACAGAATCTAAATAGCATTGCAAAAACCGAAGACGCAAGGCAGCTGGTAAGTTCTCACCCGTTTAATATTTAATGGCAATTGTAGTTACAGCAGATTCACAGCTCAATCCAGCTGGCCTGGCTCGACTCTAGCCAAGTCTGCATTCATCAAATGAACTGGGTAACTCTTGTAACAGCTACGCCATGATGACAGCACCGTAAACGTTGTCAGATACTAACATTACCAACAAATAGCAAAAATGTATTGTATTTCACCTTCAGTATTTTGAAGTCGATGCATACACAATTGCAGGGCATCTGGTCTATAATAATAATAATAACCGAGATGATATTTATGGTGCTGTCGTCATGGCAAAGCCACTGCGAGAGTTCACCTGGTTCATTTGATGAATGCAGACTTAGCGCTGAGGTGGCTGCCAAATCTCAGACCAAGCCAACTGACTCACTGCGAGTCCGCCAGAAAGAAATGGCAGCTACCGTCCACATCCACCATCGCCATTTTATTATTACTCAGCCCGAGAGCTGATACTCATTTTACCATCCCACGGAGGGTGAAAGGCTGAGTCGACCTAGGCACTGCAGTAAGGGTGTGCAGCCCGTGCCCAAGGCTGTATATCGCAGTGGCTGTTGTGATAAACACAACTGCCAGTGGTGAGATTCGAACCTGGGTCCTCTCACACTGCAGTCAGGCATGTTACCACTAGGCCACTGCGTCACTGCTTCATAAATTTAAGAAGCTAGTTTTTTTTAAGACAGACTCTACCTAATCAGCAGTAACTCCATAAAACTAGGTCAGTGAACAGTAGATTTCACCGATGAACACTCAACTACCTCTCACGTTTGCACCGCGTGCTGACTGAGCTATTATAACTATTACATGACGGGTGTGTAGTAAGTACTTCAGTGCCATACCACGACTCATATAACACGTTCCACTACCTCCACTTCAGGTCTCCAGCGCTCCACTTCTTTGCCAGATTTAATTTTCTGCCAAACTGCAAGTACACACAACAACAAAGATAACTGAACGTTTTTCATTTTAGCAAAACAATTTTCATTGCAAAATATGTTTAATCACCACAGTATTGTGCTAGCATAAAAAATTGGCACTGGCATCAGGCAGTGTTCAAAGTCCATTCCCTAGGGGGAGCCAGTGTGTGTGGTCACCAGTTTGTGATCTCACTGGCTGACATACAAAAACCGTACAGACATACAAGTTACTTCTCAAGACTAAAGATGCAACAGACTAACTCGGACTTGCCTCAAACACATTCATCAGAACAGTGTGTCAGTGTCTTGAGGGTATTAAAACACTCGCACAGAAGTTAAATTAAATAAATAAATAAAATTTAAAAACATCTATACAACAGTAACTGTTGCAAATAATAAGCTTTCAGGCATAGACTAATATTATCAGTCTCTCTGTTCTATTGGTTAACAAGTATGGAGGGAAAGACGGAATGGAAGGTAGCGAAGAGAGCAGAAGGGAATGATGACGGGGGAAAACAGTGTTACTGTGGGTTGAAATCTTGTGTTCATTACAGCAGTGGATGTCCTCTTCATACCAGCCGACAGTGTCAAAGAACTAGCGGTAAAGATTCTACAAGTCAGAGATGAAACTGACGAGCGATAGCGTCTTCAATCAGTGTGACATTAGCAAAGTGAGCTGTGTTTGGAACTCCAAGACATCGCATGCCATGAGCATGTCTCCACTCCTGCAACACACGTCACCGTCAGCACCAGTCACAGTCCCTACTGTTAAACCCTTTCTGTTCGCGTGCCCTTTATTTCGCGAGCTTAACAAAACCGTGAAATTAAACGGCATGAATATTGATACTGTATCAACTTTGATTGGCGTTACTCATGTGTTGAAATCGTGCGGCTTGAATTCACCAAAATAAAAGGTGCCAAAATAATTATGCATGCAAAATCGCCAAGTTTTAGGGCAGCCAAATTAAAGGGTTTTACAGTACTTGATAGATCAAACCGTCAGTCAGTGACTGTGCCATGTGGACACATAACAGGTCATCTCGGATACAAGTCTCTCCACACAATCACCTGGAAACTCACAATACACCAATATTATGCCAAAGGAACATAAACTATATAAAGTCCCATAAACAAAGCAAATCTAACACAAGAGGAATGGACATGATCAAGAAAAAGATGCAAAACCTAAGCATTAAGTCTTCTGTAAGAATATGTACGTGCCGCTATCATCGTGGGAAGTTTTGTAACAAGAAGCCAAACAAACAGAACCTAACACTGGCCATTTAGCAAATATACTAAACACGTCTTATATGCAAACATGATATGATGACAAAATGGATGCAGGGAGTTTAACTAGCACTCAAAAGTAGTCGGTGTGACTCCAGATCATTTCACTTTCACACTGTGACGGATGGAAAGTAATTTACATATACATGCATTCTCATTCCGGAATGGCAGAACGTGCACCGAGATTTCTACAAGAATTCAGCAAAATTATTACACTTATCACAATCACAGTTGTGAAAAAATGAGCCCTTTACAGGACTGACGGTCGACTCTTCACAAACCAACGTTTCTGCCAACTTTAAAGTCACGTGACACAAAAGATAGGCCAAATATCAAAGATCCAGCCCGACTAAATTTAGATACTGTGCCCTTATCTAAGAATCAGTGGTCAGTTGCCAGCTCCCTTTGTAAATGGCAAAGCAGACAGCTTTTGAAAACGGCCAGATATCCAACTTTGAAGGGACTGTGACTTTGACCTTGGATCGGGTCATACTGCATACTGTCGTGCATCACTCAACATACCAAAATTTCACTGAAATCGAAGAAATGTTTTGTGGACGGACGTACGTGCGGACATTTGAGACCGGCTTTATTGTCGCATGGATATTTGAGACCAACTCTGTTGAAGAGTCGACCTAATAACTAAATGTCAGTAAATGAAGGAAGCATACGGCAAAGTGACGCTGGAACACTTTTGGTCCACGGTATGTGTAGTTGCCACAGATTTCACACGTGTAACTGATGTTGAGTCCATGCAGCTTGTACAGCCAGTATGGTATTGGCTACAAACACAGTACATCACGCTAGCTGCTAGACGTTTAAGTCCATCTACTTTTATACACAAAAGAAAACAGCAACTCATAGTAAATGGATAATGGCCGGTCTTCCCGGTCACCTGTTGGAGCATCTGCAGTCCATACTTAATGCTGCAGCACGCTTGGTCTGTTACACGAAGAATTACGACCACATCACACATCTACTCCTGGACCTCCACTGGTTGCGAGTTCCGGAAAGAATACAATTTTGACTGGCCGTACTCGTTTTCTGCTGCCGTAACAACATGGCGCCCCCATACCTCCTCCGCGATCTTCAATGGACTGACGAAGCGGAGTCGCTGCGACGACTACGGTCCGGCTCTCAACAGCAGCTGATCGTACCTAGAACATGACTCCAAACCACGGGTGACCGCTCTTTCCGTGTGACGGCTGCTCGTGCATGGAACAGTCTGCCAACCAGTGTCACTACAGCTACTTCCCTGGCTTCCTTCAAACGACAGTTAAAGACATTTCTTTTCACTAAGTCGTTCCCATAATTCTAGTTTGTGTACCGTGTGCTAGAAGTACTTTTGCTCATGCCACGTTAATCTGTACGTTTCTAACTAACTGACTACAAGACTGACAACAATGTCCGTGATGGGAAACAAATCACACCACAGATCTCAAGTAAGAACACAATCAAACACGTCATAATGTCATTACTAATTAGACTGATCTTACAGCTGAACAGCCACGTGTTGAGTATTCTATCAGTGATGGCTGAACAACAGCAAGACCATTCTGCCTGTAGAAACCTGGGGGACCTGGTCATTCCTACAGTGACTTTAGAAAACAGCACCTTAACGAGAGAGAGAGAGAAGGAAAAACAGAACAATAACTGAAGATATTTTCATTGGTAACTGGGGTCTGGATGTCGTTAAGTCATGTGCCATACATGGACATAAGTATACGACTGAGTAAACCACTACCAAAATTAGCACTCGTAATTACAATGACCATCCATACTGTGTCTAATGACAAACAACCCAGTGTAACTGAAGAGCAAGGTGGTCAGTCTGCTGACCTTTCCATCCCAGCCAAGAGGCAGGTTCTTGGGATTGTACGGCACGTCGTTGTCATCGTCGACATCGGAGTCGTCTGACGTCGGTTCCGCCATCGTGTCATCATCCTCATCTCGTTCGCCGCCCGTACGTGCCTGCTTCCGCTGCACGTTGTCACGCGTCGCCGCACGCTGCTCACTCAGCATCTCCGACAGACGGTACACCCGTGCCTCCAACATCGCTATCTCTCTCTGCCGCTCCGATTCTCTGCAGAAACATTGTCAACGCTAGCACAACATCGCACAAATTCCCAGACTTTCCCATTCACCTGCCACAGCAGCAACAGAGGCAAGATATTCACTAACAACTCGCCATCAGAGAATGAAATCAAAGATCACGTTACAAGTATTCAGACTAGAACAGTGCCGTCTAAACATCAGTCTGGTCCAAGTAATAAAGTTCAACTAATGCAATATCTAAATATAAAACCCACGTTTCTCTCACCTTTTGTCACATACCTCAGTTTCCCCTGACCTGACTCAAATTCTATGACATCTCCAGCTCTTCTAGACGTTGCGCCTGCAGGCTTAGTGTATCAGTAATCCTACTTGTAGATGTTTACACCATGACTTGAGACAAACAGTCCCAGCACTGCATGCAAACTAGAGATCGAACGAACCGACCACTGCTGTTCCGAGACCGAATCAGTAACTGCACAAATTTGTCCCGACAGAAACCGAACCGAACCACACACACAGATCCGTGCCACATTCGCCCTCCGACGTACATGCGGATCTGACAGCGTGTTCCCTCACACCTCCCAGTGTCCACCCCTCCACTAAGGATCGTCGCTATCATCACGCCGTTTACCTGGTCCTGTACGGCAAGCGTGGGAAAACTGTACTGCCCCGGTAATGA